>LWDU01034498.1_pt1 | contig 21205 bp, 25 predicted proteins | sample 727161 | NCBI WGS metagenome assembly LWDU01 (sample SAMN04566230, study PRJNA314399) | hydrothermal vent metagenome | isolation source: deep sea hydrothermal plume seawater | place: Mexico: Gulf of California, Guaymas Basin | collected 2004-07-11
ACGTATTCTGGAGGAAATTTATCCCCCCATTTCATGCAGATTATGTTTACGCTATTCATACACTTCCTAATCGTTCTCTTTGGTAACTACCATCTTGTACGTGTTCACACCAAGTGCTGTTGTTAAGGTACCACTTCACTGTTTTTTTAATGCCAGTTTCAAAAGTTTCGTCAGGTATCCAGCCTAGTTCATTTTTTATTTTAGTAGCATCAATAGCGTATCTTATATCGTGACCAGCCCTATCACCAACATAAATAATTAACTCTTCATATTGTTTAATATCATCAATATTGCTTGGTACTAGCTCATCTAATATCGAGCATACTGTTCGAACCACTTCGATATTTTGCATTTCATTATGCCCACCGATGTTGTAGGTTTCGCCAATTTCACCGGTAAGTGCAACATGTAGTAGGGCTCTAGCATGGTCATCAACATAGAGCCAATCTCTTATTTGTTTGCCGTCACCATAGATTGGCAAATCTTTACCCTCCAGTGCATTAAGAATAATCAGAGGAATAAGTTTTTCAGGGAATTGATAAGGGCCATAATTATTAGAGCAATTAGTAATCAATGTTGGGAATTTAAAAGTTCGTTGCCAGGCTCGTACTAAATGGTCAGAGCTTGCTTTAGCGGCAGAGTAGGGCGAGCTTGGTGCATAGGCAAGACTTCATCAGTAGACACATGATGAAATCTGAAGATATCTTTCTTATTACCTTCTAAATTTGACCAATAATCTCTAGCCTCTTCTAATAGTGCATAAGTACCAACAATATTGGTTTGAATAAATTCACCAGGTCCATCAATTGAGCGATCCACATGAGACTCGGCAGCCAAATGCATCACAACATCAGGTTGATATTTATTAAAAATACGTTTAATCTCATCAGCATCACAAATGTCTGCCTGCTCAAATGCGTATCTTGCATCTTTCTTAATAGATTCTAGAGATTCTAAGTTACCTGCATACGTGAGCTTGTCTACATTAACAACACTATGCTTTGTGTTGTTAATAATATGACGAATAACGGCAGACCCAATAAATCCAGCACCACCAGTAATTAATAATTTCTTTGAGTTCATACCTTACCTTAATGTTTTGATATATCTACCCAGTGAGTCTTCCCATTTAGGTATATTTATATCAAATTTTTTAATAATTTTATTCTTATTCAGCACAGTAAACATTGGTCTTTTTGCAGGAGTAGGATATTGTTTAGTTGTTATTGGATAAATTGTACATTTTGTGTCTGAAAGTTCGAAAATTTCTTTTGTAAATTTGTACCAGCTACACTCGCCCAGGTTGGAGTAATGATAAACTTGAGTCATTAATTCTGTATTTATGAATTTTTCATTTTGAAGAATGTTAATAATAACCTTGGCCAAATCACCAGCATAAGTAGGCGACCCAACTTGATCATCAACTATACTGAGTTTATCTCTATCTTTGCCAAGCTTAAGTATAGTATGAATAAAGTTATTGCCATATTCTGAATATACCCAGCTAGTTCTAATAATAACTGCATTTCTAGACATAAGATTAAGCACTGCCTTCTCACCGGCTAATTTCGTTTTTCCGTAAGTGTTGATTGGACGGGTTGGGTCGCTCTCTAAGTAAGGTTCGATGCTTTCTCCGTCAAAAACATAGTCAGTAGAAATGTGTATTAGTTTGGCTTGTTGCTTGTTAGCAATTTCTGCCAGTTGTGCCACCGCTAAATGGTTAACCTGGTCTGCCAATTCTTTCTCTTCTTCTGCTTTATCCACTGCAGTATAAGCTGCACAGTTGACAATAATGTCAAAGTTATTGTTTTCAAAATAGCTAGTAATACTATTTTTTTTACTCTGATCTAGCTCTTCACGACCAACAAAAACAAACTCATTATCTCGTTTGTTATTGACAATCATCTTATTAATAGATTTGCCCAATTGCCCATTCTTACCAGTAACGAGTATTTTCATTGTTGATTATTCAAACAGATCAATTGCGTCAGACAAGTTCGGGTGTGTGTTGTCCTTATCTGAGAGTTGTAATTCCTTTAGTGGTAATTGCCAACCGATACCTAATTTAACATCATCAAAAGCAATACCTCGATCATTCTGCGGTGCGTAATAATTATCTACTTTGTATGCAAATGTTGCATTATCGCTAAGCACCACAAAACCGTGGGCGAATCCATGGGGTACAAATAATTGGTGTTTATTGTTACCTGTTAACTCTACAGCTATATGTTGTCCAAAGGTAGGGCTAGACTTTCTAATATCAACTGCAACATCTAATACCCTGCCTTCAATAACCCTTACTAGTTTAGCTTGAGTGTAGGGTGGTAGTTGGTAATGAAGGCCTCTTAATACACCCCTGGCTGATTTAGATTCATTGTCTTGAATAAAATTAACTTTATAGCCAATAAATTCTTCAAACAAATCTTGCCTAAAGGTTTCAATAAAATACCCACGATCATCACCATGAATAGTAGGTTTGATTAATACAACTCCTGGTATTTTTTGTTTAATAAATTCCACTACAACTCTTCAGCACGTTTAAGCAGGTATTGTCCATATTGATTTTTTATAAGTGGCTGCGCAAGTTCGATCAATTGTTTTTTAGTAATATATCCCTCTTCAAACGCAATCTCTTCAATGCAAGCTACTTTTAATCCTTGTCTATTTTCAATGGTTTCAATAAAGGTTGATGCCTCTAGTAAGCTTTCATGAGTACCAGTATCTAGCCAAGCATACCCTCTGCCCATAATCTCAACTGACAGTCGACTCTCAGTTAGATACATCTGGTTAATAGTTGTAATTTCTAACTCTCCTCGATCAGACGGCATAACTTCTGATGCTTTTTTGACCACATCATTGGGGTAGAAATACAGGCCAGTAACAGCATAGCTACTTTTAGGATTTACAGGCTTTTCTTCAATACTAAGCGCTTTGCCATTATCATTAAACTCTACCACACCATAACGCTCAGGATCATGCACATGGTAGCCAAATACCGTTGCAATATTATTTTCAGCATTTTTGACAGCAGCATTTAACAAGCTCGGAAGTCCTTGTCCATAATAAATATTATCACCTAGTATTAAACATGCGTCCTCATCACCAATAAAACCTTTGCCCAAAATGAATGCTTGTGCGAGACCATCAGGGGAAGGCTGAACAACGTAACTAAACTTCATACCAATGTCGGATCCATCGCCCAATAATTGCTCGAATCGTGGTAAGTCTTCTGGTGTAGATATAATCAGAACCTCTTGAATACCAGCTAGCATCAACACTGATAAAGGGTAGTAGATCATCGGCTTGTCATATACTGGCATCAGCTGTTTAGAGACACATTTTGTAATGGGGTAAAGGCGTGTACCTGATCCGCCTGCTAGAATAATTCCTTTCATATTGTGCTATTGTACTTTGTCTTTATAACTGTTTTCAAAGAATTAATATTCTGAGTTCTTTGGATTGCAACACATGTTCAGCATCAGACAAGAATAAAATTAGTGCTATAATTATCCTGGGACGGTCTTTACTAGCAATGTAAAATTTGTTTAGTTTGTGATTAAAATTCATAGATAGGCTAGTAGTAAAAATTAATCCTCTAACTTTAGGTAAAAATGAAAAGAGATAAAACTAATTTTGAAAAATGGTTTTCGCTTAGACGGCATCAAAGGCGATTTGGAGCCAAAGATTTCTCATCAATTATTTCGACAGATTTCAAATCTCAGAAGAAGATAACCATACTTGGTGATAGGGCGGATAAGCCTTTATATGGTAGTTCTAATGATTTGAAAGAGCATCTTGTTGCATTGAGAAAGGTGTTTGTTGGGCAAAGTGAACTTTGCTATACTCATGCTAAAATTATTGTGCTACTTAGGCGTGAATTTGAAGTTGAAAAACACTTTAAATTATTGGAGCAACTTTGGCAAGAAGAATCAAACTTTCTTTTAAAAAATCTTGATTTTCATTGGCTGCTTTCTGCAGCTGCAAGGTTTGCTGAAAATTCAGATGATAAAGTAGCTTCAAGCCTAGGTATTGCCACTACCTGCTTGCAAGTTAGTGTTAGACTAGCAGAGTCAGAGCGTTTTCTTACTAATGCAGCGCAATGCGAAGATGATAAAGAGAAGCAAACTAGACTTGATAATGGAGAGCGTATTGCATTATTTGAGGATATGCCTGTCTTTAAGTTTGGCACTGACGATACTATTAGGTTTATGCGCTGGCAGCTTGATAAAGCTGCAAAATTTCATGTTGCAGGAAAAATACTGCTCGAGGTTTTTAAACGATTGCAAGAAATTGATACTGTTTATAAGCGAGCAAAGGATAGGCATACTCGCAATAAGACCAGTTGGTGGTAATTGGACAAGCTTAATTCACTTATTCGTGTAATGAGTATAATAAGATTTTAAATTAATATCATTTTTTATAAAGATGAAACTTAACTTTGAGTTTCTTGTTTTATAAACTTACTTAAGGGATAAACAATGTTGGAAAATTCAGTAATATTAGTAACAGGTGGAACAGGATCTTTTGGGCATACATTTATACCAATGACTTTGGCAAAATACAAGCCAAGAAAAATTATTATCTTTTCTCGTGACGAGATGAAGCAATGGGAGATGGCAAAGCTGTTTCAAGATGACCCAAGAGTTCAATTTTTTATTGGTGATGTACGTGATAGGGATAGATTATATCGTGCGCTTATTGGCGTTGATTATGTGGTGCATGCTGCAGCGACAAAGATTGTACCAACTGCCGAATATGACCCATTTGAATGTGTAAAGACCAATGTAATTGGTGCAATGAATTTGATTGACGCTTGTATTGACAGGAAGGTGAAGCGAATAGTCGCACTCTCTACCGACAAGGCTAGTAGCCCCGCCAACCTATATGGAGCTACCAAATTAACCTCTGATAGACTATTTGTTTCTGGCAACTCTTATTGTGGTGACCACAGCACTACTTTTTCGGTGGTGAGATACGGTAATGTTATGGGCTCTCGTGGATCCGTAATTCCATTCTTTATGTCAATTTCAGAAGATGGCGTGCTGCCAATTACAGATAATCGCATGACCCGATTTATGATTTCTTTAGAGGAAGGGGTTGAGCTAGTATGGAAAGCATTTGAAGATATGAAGGGTGGTGAGATTTACGTGAAGAAAATTCCTTCTATGAAGGTCACCGATGTGGCATTAGCGGTTGACGAAAATGCCAAACAAAAAGAGGTCGGTATTCGCCCAGGTGAAAAGTTGCATGAACAAATGATCGGGCTGGAAGATGCTTACTATACTTATGAATATCTGGACTATTTTAAGATATTGCCATCTATTAATAAATGGAGTGAGGATCCAGGTAGAATTGGTAATGGTGTAAAGGTTGCACCAGACTTTATATATAGTTCTGATAATAATCCAGAGTGGATGGAAGTTTCTGAACTTAAAGATTGGATTGAAGCAAATCGTGACAAAATTGGAAATATCTAAGCATGATTTCTAAGGCCTGACTAATGCGGATATCTATAACTGGTGCAAGTGGAATGTTAGGTACAGCACTTGTTACTCATTTATCAAAAACGCATAAAATTTTTGCAACTTCAAGAAGTAAAAGTGTAGAAAGTAAAAACATTGAATGGGATTGTTTTGATTTAACAAACATTGCATTACTTAACAAGTGGTTGAATAAAATTAAACCGGATGTGGTGATACATTGTGCTGCAATCGTCAATGTTGATTTATGTGAAGAAAATGCTGATTTAGCAACACAACTCCATTTTGAGACAACCAAAGCAATGTCGAATTATTTAGATTGCAATAATGGCAGATTAATTTATATTTCAACTGATTCAGTGTTTGATGGGGAAAAGCAGATGGCCTACAGTGAATCTGACCTAGTAGCACCACTCAATATTTATGCAAAAACTAAACTTATGGGTGAAAAGCCCGTACAATCAATGAATAATGGCTTAATTCTAAGAACCAATATAATTGGATGGACAAAAGAAGGCGGTACCTCATTTTCTGAATGGATGTTAAAGGGGTTGATTGATAATGCACCATTAAATTTATTTTATGATGTTTATTTTTCCCCGTTAAATGTTTACGACTTGTCTCGCATTATTGAAAAGATACTTAAGGTGTCTATATCTGGGCTATATCATTGTGCAGGCAGTGATAGTATTTCGAAGTATGATTTTGGTAAAGAGATGGCAAAAATATTTCATCTGTCTGATTTAAATATCAATAGAGTTAGTGTTGATTCTGTTGAATTTAAAGCAAAAAGGCCAAAAAATATGGCTTTAAATATTAAGAAAATTAGCTTGGCATTAGAATATGATTTTCCTAGTGCTATAGATGCAATAAAATCAATGAAGCATCAATATGATAATAACAACCACTTGTTAAGTTAGAAGAAATAAAATGACAGAAATTCAAATAGAAAATAAAACCATAGGTATAAATAATCCTACCTATTTTATTGCAGATGTAGCTGCAAATCATGATGGAGATTTGCAACGCGCTAAGGACTTAATATATCTTTGCGCAGAGGCTGGCGCAGATGCTGCCAAATTCCAGCACTTTACTGCGGGCACAATTGTTAGTGATCAAGGGTTTAAGACTCTTGGCGGTCAACAGTCACATCAATCAAAATGGAAAAAAAGTGTATTTGATGTGTATCAAGATGCATCAATTGATCAAGATTGGACACCTATATTAAAAGAAACTTGCAATAAGGCGGGTATTACTTTTCTTACCTCTCCTTACTCTTATGAATTGGTGGATAAAGTTGATGATTTTTTAAGTGCGTATAAGATTGGATCTGGTGATATTACTTGGCTAGGTATTGTTGATTATATCGCTTCTAAGAAAAAGCCAGTATTATTAGCAACAGGAGCGTCAACTCTAGATGAGGTTGATATGGCTATGTCTACATTGCTACATCGTACTGATGAAATAGTATTAATGCAGTGTAATACAAACTATACTGCGTCTCTAGAAAATTTTAAATATATTAATTTAAATGTTCTTAAAGAATATAGAAGAAAATATCCTGACACTATTTTAGGACTTTCTGATCATACGCCAGGGCATGCTACGGTCTTAGGAGCAGTGACATTAGGAGCTCGCGTTATAGAAAAACACTTTACAGACGACGTAAGTAGAGAGGGCCCAGATCATAAATTTTCAATGGATTTTAATACTTGGAAAGACATGGTTGACAGAACTAGAGAGCTAGAGAATTCATTAGGACTAGAGATAAAAAAAGTAGAAGACAATGAATTAGAAACTGTTGTCTTGCAGAGAAGGTCTATTCGTGCCAAAAAAGATCTGATGATTGGCGATAGAGTGAATGAAAAAGATTTAGAATTCCTTAGACCTTGCCCTGATGGTGCACTGCCACCTTATGAATTAAAAAAAGTTCTCGACAAGGTGTTAGTGGAAAATATCAAATCTGGTGATTATATAAAATGGACAAATCTCAAGTAGCTATTGTTATTCCAGCATTCAATGAAGAGTCTACAATCTCTAATGTGGTGCAATCGGTCACACAATATGGAGTAGTTATTGTTGTTAACGACACCTCTACTGATAAAACAGAACAAATGGCAGAAGGTGCTGGTGCAATATTGGTCAATCATAAAGAAAATAAGGGTTACGATGGCGCATTGAATAGTGGCTTTGCAAAGGCAAAAGAATTAAATTGCGATATTGTGATCACTTTTGATGCTGATGGGCAGCATAATGAAGAATATATTCAAGAGTATATTGATTTATTAGAGGAAGGATTTGAAGTTGTTGTAGGTGTAAGAAACAAGTTTCAGAGAATATCAGAACATATATTCTCATGGGTCGCTACCTGGAGATGGGGAATAAAAGATCCTTTATGCGGGATGAAGGCGTATCGTATTTGTGTATATAGTCAATTAGGATGTTTTGATTCTTATAGCTCTATTGGTACTGAGTTAGCAATATATGCAGCACATAAAAATATAAAAATTGCACAACAACCTATTGAGATCAAGGATCGTCAAGATAAACCTCGTTTTGGAGGTGGATTTTCTGCAAATATGGTTATCTTGCGTGCACTTTGGATGGGTTATAGAAGATACTAATAAAAGATAATAGTTGTATTTGACAAGGAGTTATACATTGAAAAATAAGCAATATGGAAAGTCTAGTGCATCGTATATTAAACAGAAGCAATCATATTTTGATGACAATGACAAGCATATAGAAGTACAGAAAAAAATATCAGATATTTATATACAACAACCAATTCGATTGCGTTGTAAGAATTGCGACCACACTTTGAAAGTAGAATATGATTTTATTAAAGACGGCATTAAATATAAAATCTGTAGTGTTTGTACTCATTTAAATGGTGCGCATGAAGATACAAACGATTTTTGCAAAATTGTCTATACTGGAGACGAGGGAAGGGATTATGCTCAAGCTTACAAGACAAGTGATATTGAAGATTTTGAGTATCGATTAAGCAGCATCTACATTCCTAAAGCTGAGTTTTTGTATACATCATTATTGAACGATGATGTGGATCCTCACAAAATGAAGTATTTAGATGTTGGAGCAGGATCGGGTTATTTCGTTGGCGCTTTGAGTAAGATCGGACTGAAAAATATTAGTGGCTCAGAAGTGTCAAAATACCAGGTAGATTTTGGAAATAAAATGATAGGGTCAGATTACCTATCTGTTCACAAAATAGATGATACAAATAATCTACTTCAAAACACCAATACTAATGTTGTATCTTTGATGGGGGTTCTAGAACATTTGCAAGATCCTCGTGCCGCAATGGAATGTATAAAAAATAATAAGAAAATAGAGTATTTATATATCTCCGCGCCACTTTTTAGTCTTTCTGTATTTTTAGAAATGGTAGCCACCACTGCTTTTCATAGACATTTGACTGGTGGACATACTCATCTTTACACTAAAGACTCTTTGCAGTATCTTGCAGCTGAGTTTGGATTTGATATTGTATCGGAATGGTGGTTTGGTGCCGATATAGCTGACCTTTATCGACATATTATTATTGATATGAAAAAGAAGAATCAGTGTTCAAAAACATTAATTAACTCATTTAAAGATATGATTTCACCATTAATTGATTCGATGCAACTTGAACTAGATAAGAAGCATCGATCTTCTGAAGTGCATTTATTATTAAAGAAAAAAATAATATCACTCTAACAAGTGTTTTATAAGGATTTTAGAATAGGAAATTTAATATGAAAAAATCAGATATTGGTGTTTTTTGTGCTGCAAGAACTAGCAGTACACGTTGTAAAAAAAAGATGATTCGACCGTTCGCAGATACATCATTAACAGATATTCTGTTAAGTAAACTTGCAAAAATTGGTGACAATGTTTTTTTTTCTGGGTATGAGTCTTTATTTAAAGAGAAGTGTTATCTACACGGAGTTCCTTTTGTTCAAAGAACTGAAAAATCGGCTTTATCTGAAGGTCCTTTATTAGAGGTCTTTGATTTTCTTGCAGACCAACCCTATGAATACTTTTTGTTTTTTAACGGGTGTTTGCCTTTCTTAAAGACGGAAACAATCTCCAAGTTTCTTGATATCTGTATTGAGGACGATAAACCTAAGTTTGCAGTACTCAAGAGAAATAATTATTTTACAGATATAGATGGTAATCCATATAATTTTGACAAAGATCTAAAAATAATGGACACGAAATCTGTTGAGCCAATTCATGAGTTTGCTCATGCACTTTATTTTTATAAGAAATCATACTTTCTTGAGCGTGGAAAGTATTGGGACTGGAATGATGTTCGTTATGTTGAAATTGAAGATGGAATAGAAACATTTGATATTGACACAGAGGAACAATTTCAAATGGCAGAGGCTATGTGGAAAGGCTTAGATTTAGAAAAATAAAAATGTTACTATGTATTGCTAATATGAATTACCTTAGGCAACAAAAATCCCATTAACAGCACATAGAAAGCATTTACATGCTCTTCCCCGAATGCAATGTGGCTGAAGCCAAATGTTGCATATCCAATACACAGTAAAAACCCCATTAGGGCGTAGTGATGAGTTTTTTCATCTTTTAGTTTTCGATAAAAGATAATCATTGGTAAAAAAAGCAATGCTAGTAATGATAATAATCCAGCAACACCAGCTGAGACTAGGTTGGTAATGTATTCATTATGAAGATGTGTGTATCCAATATCTTTGTCTGTATATTTCTGAGCTACCTTATTAGCATTTCTATAGCCGTGTCCAATTAGTGGAGATTCTTTGGTAGCTTTTAATCCAGATATCCACATATTTAACCTTTCTCCTATAGAGGATTGTTGAATATTACCAGCCGACCACCTCTCTATCGCCACTTCAGTATTAAACATTTGTTTATTAAAAGTTTGAGTGTTGGAAATTAACACTAGCATTGTTGTAAGTAGTCCAAATATAATTAACTTGTACTTTATGTTATTGTGTAAATAGCGTTTGTAAATTATCACAAAATAGAAAATGCTTAAAATTAATACTGAAAGCCAAGATCCTCGATTGCCTGATAAAACAATGGCAGACATACCAAATACGGTAGAAATAAGTGTGATAATTTGTTCTTTTGGTTGTTCGTTAAAAACTCTCACAATTGATAAGAACAACATAGCCACAGCAATGTCCCCAAAAATATTTTGATTCATCATGCCTGATGGTCGCTCGTATCCAAGAAAGTATTGGGTAATGGTAATGATGCCAATAATAATCAACCCCATCTTGATACTCAATAGGAGGTTTTTTAATGGAAGATTAATCTTAAAGATTGCTAATGCAATGAGTGGCGCTAGTAAGAATTGTATCTTGCGTCCTAGATGGTGAAATTCGGCGTTTAAGCCGTCTGCTACTAAAATGGATAACAACATAACGCTAAAATAGACTACTGTTAGCCAAGAAAAGAGTTTCAATTCTTTGATTTTGAATGGGTTCTGCTTACCTGAGATTGCAATATAAGCGCCCAAAACCACCAAGATTAACAAAATTAGACTGCTCAAAATTTTGACAGAATTAATAAGGACAGGGAATAGTAATATTAAGACTATAACAAAGTTTGAATACCTTTGACTTAGATGTGTGTCATTCATAATACTAATGGGTTTATTGGTATAATTTCAAGCATTATATATAAGTTCCTATTTATGAAAATAGTTCCTGTTATTTTGTCAGGTGGCTCAGGTACACGTTTGTGGCCACTGTCACGTAAACAGCACCCTAAACAATATTTACCTTTAGTGGGTGATAAGACTATGTTGCAAGAGACTATCTTGCGTTTAGATGGCTTGAACGGTCTTGCTGATCCAATTATTATTTGCAATATTGAGCATCGTTTCTTAGTGGCAGAACAATGCCAACAAATAGGAATTACTAATCCTACAATAATGCTTGAGCCAGTTGGTAGAAACACAGCGCCCGCGATCGCTGCTGCGGCACTCCAATCATTAAAAGGCTCAGACAATGCGGTGTTATTAGTTTTATCAGCTGATCATATTATTCAAGATGTTAATGCCTTCCATAGGGCGATAAAGGTTGCAAGCAATCAGGCGCAAGAGGGAAAATTGGTGACCTTTGGCATTGTGCCTACAGATGCAAATATAGGTTATGGCTATATCAAGTCATCTCAGAATGAGATTAATGGGGCTTATTCAGTTATTGAGTTTGTTGAAAAGCCAGATTTAAAAACTGCACAGTCATATTTAGAGCAAGGACACTACCTCTGGAACTCAGGAATGTTTGTGTTTAAGGCTAGTGTTTTAATGGATGAACTAAATGCTCAATCTCCAGATATTGTTGGCTCAGTCAAAAGCGCTATTAACAATGCAAAAAAAGATTTAGACTTTATTCGCCTAGATGAACAGGCATTTAGTTCATCACCATCAAATTCCATTGACTATGCATTAATGGAAAAATCTGACAATGTAGTGGTTGTACCATTAAATGCAAAGTGGAATGATATCGGTTCATGGAATGCGTTATACGATATTGGTGATAAAGATAGTCATGGCAATGTAATTAAAGGCGATGTTATTACACGAAGTACTAGTGGTACCTATATTAATGCCCACCATCGCATGGTGGCAACTATTGGCGTAGATGATTTGATTATTGTAGATACCCCTGATGTCATCTTTATTGCAAGCAAAGATAAAGCGCAAGAAGTAAAAAGTATTGTTGCATCATTGCAAGCAAATACTCGTGATGAAAGCGAATTTAACCGAAAAGTTTATCGTCCTTGGGGGTGGTATGACAGTATTGAGATGGGCGACACTTTTCAAGTAAAACGTTTGCATATTAAAATAGGAGCTAAACTATCATTACAAAGTCATCGCTATCGTGCAGAACACTGGGTGGTGGTGAGTGGTGTTGCTATTGTGGTTAAAGGTGATGATAGTTTTAAGTTAAGAAAAGGACAATCAGTCTATATTGCGGTGGGTGAGAAGCATTCTTTAGCTAATGAAGGTAATGAGATATTAGAGGTTGTTGAAGTTCAAAGTGGTGAATATTTGGGTGAAGATGATATTCAAAGATTTGAAGATATTTATGGAAGAAAGTAAGTAAATAGAAAAGGAGATAAATTTTATGCTTTGTAAAATTGGACGATATTATTCTAAATATGGTTTTGCTGGATTATTACGCCGTATAAGAGATAAATTTACGAGTTCTGGCAATTTGATGAAATTTAGTAGGAATGAGTTAAGTGTGCCATTTTTTTTAAGAGCGGGCACAAGCGATATAGGGATATATGAGCAGGTTTTTTTTGATCAAGAGTACGATTTTTCAGTAACACATCCTCCAAAAGTAATATTGGATGCAGGAGCAAACATTGGTCTTGCTTCTATTTATTTTGCAAACAAGTATCCTGAAGCAAAAATTATCGCTATTGAGCCGGAAGGGACTAATTTTATACAGCAACATCATTCCTGTTCAGGCAGCATTATGGGACAAGAATGAGAGCATAAGTCTAGTTGATCCAGGGTTAGATAAGTGTGGTTTTATGACTAGAAAGGAAGGCGTTAAAGAGAAAGATCTTGGTGATATTCTAGCTAAAAAGACTGACATTCCCGAATTTCATCAAGTTCCTGGCATGACAGTAGATAAAATTATGGAAGATTACAATCTCTCAGAAGTAGATATTCTTAAGATTGACATTGAAGGTGCAGAGAAAGAGGTGTTTAAGGATACTTCAGCCTGGATTGGAAATGTTAATTCAATCATTGTAGAGCTTCATGAGCGTATGAAGCTAGGTTGTAATCGTAGCTTTTATAACGGCTCAAATGGTTTTGATAATGAATGGAGTCAGGGAGAGAATGTGTATTTGTCAAAATTAGGGTATTTAATACAACACAATATTTAATTAGAGAAACTGATGTTAGATGACAAGTTGTTTAAAATAGTTGTAAACTCAACGCCTTTAATATCAATTGATTTTATTATAAAAAAAGATAATAAAATTTTGCTAGGTAGGAGGCTTAATAAACCCTCTCAGAACTACTTTTTTACTGTTGGCGGCAGGATTAATAAAAATGAGACTATTAAGAATGCAATGTCTCGTATAGCTAAAAACGAACTTAATATTGAGTTAAAATCAACCCCTAAGTTTATCGGTGTTTTTGAACATTTTTATGATGATAGTGTCTATGAAAATGTATCAACGCATTATGTGAATCTTGCTTATGAATGTGAAGTGGAAGAAGTTCTAGATCTGCCAACCGAGCAACACGATAAATATCAATGGTTTTCTGTTAATGAGTTATTGGAAAGCGAACAAGTTCATAAATATGTAAAGGATTATTTTAAGGATTGAGTATGGCAGAAAAAAAAGTAGCACTTATAACAGGGATAACAGGGCAGGACGGGTCATATCTAGCAGAATTTTTACTGGAAAAAGGTTACGAAGTACATGGTATAAAGCGTAGAGCATCGTCTTTTAATACGCAGCGTATTGACCATATTTTCCAAGATCCACATGAAAAAAATCCAAATTTATATTTGCACTATGGCGATCTTACAGATAGCTCTAATCTAACCCGAATATTAAAAGAAGTAGAGCCTGATGAGGTATACAACTTAGCAGCACAGTCACACGTTGCGGTGAGCTTTGAGGCGCCAGAATACACTGCAGATGTTGTAGCAATGGGTACATTAAGACTGTTAGAAGCTATTCGTTTTTTGGGTTTTGAAAAGAGAACTCGCTTTTATCAAGCTTCAACCTCTGAGTTGTTTGGTGAAGTACAAGAAACACCCCAAACTGAGACCACACCATTCCATCCGAGATCTCCATATGCAGTAGCTAAAATGTATGCTTATTGGATCACTGTTAACTATCGCGAGTCGTATAATATGTATGCTTGTAATGGTATTTTGTTTAATCATGAGTCTCCTAGACGAGGAGAGACTTTTGTAACTCGTAAAATCACAAGAGGGCTTGCCAATATGGCCCAAGGCCTTGAAGGGTGTCTTTACATGGGTAATATTAATAGATTATGTTCGTATGCAATGGATGATGTTGCAACAAGATGAGCCGGATGATTTTTGTATTGCCACAGGTGTGCAATACTCTGTGCGTCAATTTATTCAGTGGTCTACATTAGAGCTGGGTATTACTATCCGTTTTGAAGGTCGAGGTCTTGATGAAGTTGGTATTGTAGAATTTATTGAGGGTGATGATGCACCTGCATTAAAAATTGGAGATATTATTTTTAGAGTAGATAAGCGTTATTTTAGGCCGGCAGAAGTTGAAACCCTGCTTGGTAGTCCAAAAAAAGCAAAAGATGAATTAGGCTGGACACCAGAAATTACGGTTCAAGAGATGTGTGCCGAGATGGTTCGTGAAGACCTGAAAGATGCCAAGCGCCATGCTCTATTAAAAGAGCATGGTCATAAAGTGCATATTGCCATAGAGTAACCAGCCTATTTTTATATGAAAATCCTTTTAACAGGCTCACGTGGAATGGTTGGATGTAATATTATTGAACATTCTGGTGCACACAATCATGTGATTTTGTCACCTACCAGTACAGAGCTAAATCTGCTAGATGCTGAGAGTGTGCAAAATTATATCAGTGTAAATAAACCAGACATGGTAATCCACGCAGCAGGTATTGTTGGTGGTATCCAAGCTAACATGGCACAGCCTGTAAAGTTCTTAGTTGATAATATGCAAATGGGGCTTAATATTTTAATGTCAGCTAAGGTTTGCGGTGTTAAGAAATTTATGAATCTCGGTAGTTCATGTATGTATCCACGAGATGCTAGTAATCCATTATCAGAAGACCTAATTTTAAAAGGCGAGCTTGAGCCAACTAATGAAGGTTATGCTATTGCAAAAGTGGCCAGCACCAGGCTTTGTGAATATATTAATAGAGAAGATAAATCTTATTTATTCAAAACAGTCATACCATGTAATCTATACGGTAAATATGATAAGTTCGACTCCGAACATTCTCATATGATCCCAGCAGTGATTAGAAAAATTAATGATGCAAAAAAACAAAACAAAAAGACAGTTGAGATTTGGGGTGATGGCTTAGCTAGAAGAGAATTTATGTATGCAGTTGATTTTGCAAATTTTGTATATTATGCTATTGATCATTTTGAAACAATGCCACAAAATATTAATGTTGGCTTGGGTCATGACTATACCGTTAATGAATATTATCAAAAGATAGCTAAAGTGGTTGGCTATGAAGGTAGTTTTACTCATGATTTATCACGGCCAACTGGCATGCAGCAAAAATTAATCGATGATACAAAGTTAAAGAATTTTGGCTGGAAGTACCAAACCACTCTTGATCAAGGTATTCAACAAGCCTATGATTATTTTCTAGAAGAGGTTTGTCAGTGAGCAATTATCCACTAGCCACCAACACATGGGATGATAAAGAGCTTCAAGCTATTCAGTCAGTGATAGATAAAGATATTTATACTATGGGCGATAGTGTTGCTAAATTTGAGCAAGACTTTGCCAAGTTTATTGATAGAAAGTATTGTGTTATGGTTAGCTCTGGATCTGCTGCTAACTTAATCGCAACTGCAGCACTTTTTTATACTAAAAGACCAATGCTTAACAGAGGTGATGAAGTGATTGTTCCAGCAGTGTCTTGGTCAACTACTTATTTTCCCTTGCAACAATATGGTTTAAAGTTAAAGTTTGTTGACATTGACCTAGATACGTTAAATTATGATTTAGCGTCGCTTGAATCTGCGATTACAAATAACACCAAAATGATAATGACGGTCAATTTGCTTGGTAATCCAAATGATTTTGACGTTATTAGCAATCTTGTCAAAGATAAAGATATTTTCATCTTTGAAGATAACTGTGAATCAATGGGTGCTGAATACAAAAATAAGCAGACAGGTACTTTTGGTATTTTGAGTACATTTTCAACTTTTTTTTCACATCATATGGCAACTATGGAAGGTGGATTTGTTACGACAGATGACAAAGAGCTTTATCATATTCTGCTCTCATTAAGAGCGCATGGCTGGACTAGAGATCTTCCAAAAGAAAACCATGTTGCAAATAAAAGTGACGATTGGTTTGAAGAATCATTTAGGTTTGTACTACCAGGTTACAATGTAAGACCAGTTGAGATGAGTGGCGCTATTGGCATAGAACAACTTAAAAAACTACCATTATTTTTAAAACAAAGAAGAAAGAATGCAAAACTGTTTATTGAACTATTTAAAGATCATTCAAACTTCTCAATACAAAAGGATGTTGATAATAGCTCTTGGTTTGGGTTTTCATTAATTATTAGGCCAGAGTCAAGCCTTAAAAGGAAAGATATAATTAATAAGTTGCAAGAAGATAAAATCGACTGCAGGCCAATTGTTACAGGCAACTTTACTAAGAACGAGGTTATGAAGTATTTTGACTATGAGATACACAAAGAGTTAAAAAATGCAGATTATTTGCATGAAAATGGTTTTTTTGTTGGCAATAGTCAGGTTTGTTTGGAAAGTGAGATTAATTCGTTATTTAAGGTGTTAAAAAGTCTTTAATAGTGTGATATTTATTAAGGTTGGAGTGAATCTGTGAATAGAATTCGTCATATATGTCGATTCATTGTGGGTAATGTATTTATAAATTTAATTCGTCAGTTAAAGGTCGGATTGATTGGTTTAGGTTTTAGATTTAAAAAAAAAATAACTAAAACAAACAATTGTTATATTACTTGTACCGGAAAAACAGATGGTATTGGCGCACAAGTTCAGGCTGTTTTCTCTACCATGCTATTTGCCCAAGAGTTTGGAATAACGTACGCACACACCCCTTTTGATGAGATATGGAGTGATCACTCAAACAAAGAATGGGAGGTTTTTTTTAATTTAAGTGGTGACGAGATAACAGTTAATGAAATTAACAAAGATTCTTTGAATGTTGTTTATGTTAGTCAGCCACTCTTTATAGGTTTTAAGCCTAATACATTGTACATCGTTGAGCATTGCCATTCCTTTGTTGACAGTAATAAGAATGCTAAGCTTTATGCAAACATAAAGGATAAATTTATTGAAAAATATCAATCATCATCTAAGAGGGATTACAAATCATTCTATAAGGAAGGAAGGTTAAATATAGCTATCCATGCTAGAAGGGGAGACGTGTCTAAAGAAGGGGTGCATAGTGATAGGTACACGGATAATTTGTATTACAAATCCTTGTTAGATAATATATCAATCATTCTTGATGATTTAAAAATTAAATCATCAATTCATTTATATTCACAGGGAAATGTGGAAGATTTTCATGAGTTAGAGGGATTGAACGTGAACTATCATTTGGATGAATGCGTATTCACAACATTTAATAATTTGGTGCTTTCAGATATCATTATTATGTCAAAAAGTACTTTCAGTTATAGCGCAGCCCTTCTTTCAAAATCAATAATGATTTATGAGCCATTTTGGCATAAGCCACTTAAAGATTGGATATTGGTTGATTGGAATAATAGAGCTAAAGAAGCTACCTTTAATGAGTTTCATCTTAAGCATAGATTGCAATCCTTGATGTTAAAGAGATGATTAAGCGTAAAAATGTTAAAAATTCAGCGTATGGAGTTATTAATGCTTTAGTATTTCCTGTATTAATGTTGTTTGCAACCCCGATATTGTTAAATAGTTTGGGGGTGGAAGGGTACGCAATGTGGATTTTGGTAAATAGTGTCGTTGCTTCTTTGGCAGTTGTTAATTTTGGCGGTGGCGATATTATTATAAAGTTTATCTCCTCAGGTAAAGGAGGGGGTGATACAAACACTGCAGAAGAAGTATTTGGTACAGTATTTATCTTTCAACTGCTTGCAACGCTAACAATTTATTTATTATTTGTGGTTGTGGCACCATTTACAACTCAATATATTGTTTCTGACAATTTATTAACTTTCGTGAATATTTTGTATTTTGCTATTCCAGTATTCTTTGTAAAGCAATTGGAGGATTTGCTATATTCTTTTCTTTCGGGACATGAGCAGTTTGGATACGGAACTGCTCTATCTAGTATTTCTAACATCTTATTTATTTCAGCGCAAATAATAATTGCTATCTTTACACAATCTGTTGAGGATATATTTTTTGGCGCCTTAATTGTATCAATGCTGTTATTTTTACCTCAATTTGTATATATAAAAACAATGTATAAAGATGATATTTCTTTTAATAAGGCAAATCTTGGTACTGCAAAATCTTTATTGAATTTTGGAGGGTGGAACTGGATGTCTTCTTTAGCCTCTATACCGAAAGGGCATAGTGATAAATGGCTTATAAGTGGGCTACTAGGGCTACAAACATTCGGAATATACTCAATAGGATTATTAGTTTTTAATCAATTACATACAATTATAGGCTCGTCAATTTGGTGGATTTTTCCAGGTATTTCTAAGGATAGTTCAAATAAAAAATCCTTAGTAAAAAAATACTGGAAGTTGTCATTTTATGTTGGCACTATAAGTCTTTTTAGTAGTATTATTCTTACGAACCTTGATTTTTTATTTGAGATTTGGCTTGGAAAAGAGTTTTACAAAGACAGTCAATATTACATTAATACCTTCTTATTAATATTCCCGGTATTTACAATAAACCTTGTATTTCATGTGTATTTTTTAGGGCTTGGCTTGGTAAAGCACAAGTTTTTTACTGAGGTAGCGTCCCTTACAGTAAAAGTAGTTACCATCTGGCTGGTTGTTGATGTTTTTAATATTAAGGAATGGGTGTTATTTTTTATGGTGTTTATTGCCATTGAGTATATTATCTATTCAGCAATAATCAGTAGAAATTTACCAATTAAGTTTATACATCTTATTGCATTTTTACTGTTGCAGGTGGCGATAGTGTTTGCGAGAATTTAATTTTATGATAGGTAATATAAGAATATGATGATACTTAGGCTTGCAGGATCCGAGAGGGTTAAATGTAAGACGATAATAATTGATGATAGCGGACTGTCTTCATACAAAGAAAAGCATGTGAATCAACTTATTAATTATTTTGATTTTACAAAATTAGATATTAATATTGTATTTAAACAATTATTAATTACTAAGTCTAGACTTCCTCGATTGTTAGCATTTAATATTCCTAACTACCCGCTCATTAGTGATAAAAATTTTCAAACAGCATTGAAAAGTACAAATAAATATTTATGGCTAGATGACTACTTTGGCTCTTGCCTGACTCAAAAAAATTTAAATAAAGAAATCAAAATTCTAAAGTCTATTTTTATACAAAAAAATTTATCCAAGCAAGAGGGGTGTACTATCCATATTAGGGGCGGAGATTATGTAGAATTTGGCGGCGGTGAAGTCGCATCGCCAACATTCTATAAAAGCGCTGTTAATAAAATGCAGCAAGACTACGGTATTAAGAAATTTTACGTGGTAACAAATGACAAAGAGTACTCCAATTCTATATTAAAAGATGTTGACTTTTCTTTTATTGGTGGCGACATGGAAGAAGATTTTTATTTAATAGGGCAGTTTAATTTTAGAATATTATCTTCTAGTTCGTTCGCGTCTTGGGCCAGCGCTTTAGGAGTGAACAGTATAGACGGCGCTATTATAATTCCCAAAGAATGGATGCCTGGCATTAAAAGAAATTTACAACTGCCAAATGAGATCGATATTCAATAATTAAATATATAAAGTCTGTAAAATATATTTTATTAAAATTGTAGTGAGAAAATTATGAAAGCAGTAATATTAGCAGGTGGTTTAGGGACGCGCTTAAGTGAAGAGACAAGCTTAAAGCCAAAGCCAATGGTGGAGATTGGTGGCAAGCCTATTTTATGGCATATTATGAAGATGTACTCTAAGCATGGCGTTAATGATTTTGTAATTTGTTGTGGTTACAAAGGTTATGTAATTAAAGAATATTTTGCTAATTATTTCTTACATCAGTCGGATGTGACCTTTTGTATGGAAAAAAACTCCATGAAAGTGCACCAAAATCGCGCGGAGCCTTGGACGGTTACTTTGGTTGATACAGGTGAAAACTCTATGACTGGTGGTAGACTGGGTAAAGTATCAGAATATATAAAAAATGAAGAGGCTTTTTGCTTTACTTATGGCGATGGTGTGTCAGATGTAGATATCACAGAACTAATAGCATTTCATCAAGAGCACGGTAAAGATGCAACACTTACTTCTGTTTATCCTCCAGGAAGATTTGGCGTATTGGAAATGGAAGGCGATAAGGTAAAGCGGTTCAGAGAGAAGCCTAAGGGCGATGGTGCTTTAGTTAATGGCGGTTTTTTTGTACTCTCTCCAAAGGTTTTGGATCGTATTTCTGGGGATGATTGTGTTTGGGAGCAAGCCCCATTAAAAGGCTTGGCTGAGGATAATAATCTAATGTCTTATGCACACGATGGCTTTTGGCAGCCGATGGATACATTGCGTGACACAGTGTATTTGCAAGAACTTTGGGATGAGAATAAGGCCCCGTGGAAATCTTGGTAAACCAGAATGGTTGATCAGGCGTTCTGGAATGGAAAGCGTGTTTTTCTAACAGGGCATACTGGCTTTAAAGGCAGTTGGCTGTCTTTATGGTTGCACTCATTGGGTACAATAGTAAAAGGCTATTCTCTAGAACCTACAACTTCACCTTCATTGTTTAAAGAGGCCAATGTTGAGGGTGTTATTTTTTCGCAAATTGGCGATATTAGAGACCAAGATATAC
>LWDU01000166.1_pt1 | contig 21202 bp, 14 predicted proteins | sample 727161 | NCBI WGS metagenome assembly LWDU01 (sample SAMN04566230, study PRJNA314399) | hydrothermal vent metagenome | isolation source: deep sea hydrothermal plume seawater | place: Mexico: Gulf of California, Guaymas Basin | collected 2004-07-11
GTAAGTGTTTAAAAAGAGTTAGGATCATCCGATGACCTTTCGTTCAACGGGCTTGATTTCGGCACCAGTTAGTCTTAATGTGCGAATAATATTCGGGGGAGTTTGCTTATCTGGATTCATGAAAAAAGTCGTAATCGTCCTGTCGAATTTGGGCCTTTTCCATTTGAGGTTTTATGCCGCGATGATTCGGTCATTGCCGAGGAGGCAAAGCGGCCCCCATCGGCGATTAATCCAACTCCATTTTCTTCTTCAATGCTTGGGAAAGTTGCCCAACAATACTCGGCCTATTTTAAGGAATTCTGCGAGGGTGACAGTGCCCCGGAAAAGGCTCCAGTGCCTGATTCTCTGGTGCGCAGAAGTCGCGATATTAAAGGCGCTATTTACTATTTCGATGGCTCTCACGCAGGCATTTGTAAAATCCCCCCTCGTGCCTGGTTGGCGGGTCAACCTAAGAACGATCATCAGTTTGCCGTGGCCATTAGCGTTGCTTATGGTCGCTTACCAGAAGCTGATAATTTAGCTAAACAGTGGCTTGAAGGTGCTGAATTCGATGTTGCCCATCTACGCGCTACGGAGATCTCTACTTGTATAGCCGGGTATATCAGGGCTCTGGGATTTGGCGCTACTGCGCACGTTGCTGGTCATGGCGGGATTGATCTCGATCGAATTGCTGTTCTTGCGGGAATTGCTGAACGTGATGGCGATCAAGTCCGAAGTCCGTTTCTCGGCGAGCATTATGCTCTCGCAGTTGTTACGACTGATTACGCGATGGCAATCGACTCTCCTCTGGGAAAAAGCGCGCGCGTAAACGGATTAAAATATTGGCTGGGAATTAACGGTGCCGTTTCTGGCCGTGAGCAAAATCGACAATCAAAGCGATCCACCCATCTGAGCCGCTATCCGATGGAGCAAGTAAAACGTGTAGAACGGCCCACTACTCTAATTATCGATGATGAGGTTCCGCGCGTCCCCAAGCGAGCAAATTTTTTCATGCGTGCGCGTGCTGGCGACCTCGGCGAAAGAGCCCAACGCGAAGTCAGTCGTTTTGCTACTAAACATCCAATCACGGCGGGTATGATTTCACAAATGCAATGTCTGGTCCCACACCAGGAGGGGCAAGTTGCTGATGTAAAAAGCCCGGAACTTTCAGACCCAGCTCAGAACGCCAGGGCCTTGAAGTCCTTGGCCTATCATATGGGGGCGGATTTGGTCGGGATCTGTGAAGTACCCCGCTACGCCTGGTACAGCCATCACCTCGATGGGGAACCGATCCAGCCTTACCATCGCTATGCGATTGTCATGCTTATAGACCAGGGCTATGCCACGATGGAAGGGGCCAGTGGCGATGACTGGATATCTGGCTGCCAATCCATGCGTGGATATCTACGGGGAGCAGAAATCGCCGGTGTGATGTCTGAATTCTTGAGAAGAAAAGGCTGTTCAGCACGCCCCCATACCCAGGCTGACAGCGATGTATTACATATTCCTCTGGTACTGTGGGCCGGCCTTGGTGAATTAAGCCGTATTGGTGAACTGGTACTGAATCCTTATGTGGGGCCCCGATTCAAATCAGTGGTTCTCACCACGGACCTACCCCTGGAAGTGGATAAACCGATCGATTTTGGCTTGCAGTATTTCTGCAGCAATTGCTTGAAGTGTGCTCGAGAGTGTCCGGTCAATGCACTGCCTTTTGGGGATAAGGTTATGTTTAACGCTTATGAGATCTGGAAGCCCGATGTAGAACGATGCGCTCGTTACCGCATCACTAACCAGAAAGGATCTGCCTGTGGTCGCTGTATGAAGACCTGCCCATTGAATAAAGTCGTTTCCGCCGATGGCTCAGTGGTACATAGGTAAATGCCCGCTGGTTGAAACCAGTATTGGTGCCTCTTGCAGTGTTTTTTGATGACTGGTTTGGATATGGCACACGCAATAGCGTAAAACAGTGGTGGCTGAATCTTGAAGTTGTAGATGGTGTCTGTGTGATACCTAAAGCTACTAATGAGCGTGATATAGATATCACCCGTGATACGAGCGGCAAAAAGACACCGGTGGGCTATTATTCAGCCAGTGTCATGCCGCAACCCAATGCCCGTGGGTCTGTACCCGCCAATCACAAGGGCGCTGTCGAGCGCGCTGCAGAGCTTGAAACTGTAGAGGAAGCCAAACAACGGATTGCCAGGGGGGGTGAGCGTCCTGCTCACTATATTCCGACACTCAAAATCATCTGACCCCTTTACTTTCATTCTCTACCTCAATCATATGGCATCCCGTTAAAAGAATATTAGTGCACACCCGCCGTATACCGATACCCCCTCAACCTGGAAATCAACAGACACCCAATCGCTAGCGAAACCATTGCCGATATCATTGTCACATCATAAGTACCATAGATATCAAACCCAAAACCCATGATCGTCGGGCCAAACCCGGTTCCCAAACTAAACGTTACGATCTGGAATCCGAACAATACAGAGAAATTCTTAAGCCCGAAGTAACGTGAGATCAAAAACGGCGTAACGTCAAATTCCGCACCCATGCCGATACCGAATAACACAATGGGGATAATTGCGTATTCGGTGCTGATGGCCCGGCTAGGAAAGCAATCGCCACATAGGGCGCATGATAAAGATCGAGTAGATAGCCAGCGACGGTCCTGCCGATGACAAGACCGAATCCCATGGCACCCGTATAAATCGCTGCGCGTTCGGTGGTAAGACCAGCATCAAGAAGAATCGGCTGCAGATGACCGAGGAGCCCCGAGTTGCCAACCGCAATGAATAAAAAGCCAATGGCAATAATCCAGAAAGTGCTGCTCGATAGCGCTTCCTTTACCGACACGCCTTCATTGAATTCGCTCTCATTTTCTGACTGATCTTGGGATTCATCCCGTGGCGGATTGTCCTTCAAGGTTAAATAGAGCGGCAGAAAGGTAACACAAAAAACGATTACACCAAGATATTGATAAGCGGCGCGCCAGCCATATTGGGTGATCAGATATTGGTTTAAAACCGGAATAATCATTGCGCCAATACCCATCCCGGCCAGTGCAAGTCCAAGCGCCAGGCCACGCTGACGATTGAACCAGGCAGAGATTATCTTGGTATAGGTCATTGGCCCGGTGCCCGCCGCAAAAAACACCATCGTCAGCGATATGATCATCAGATGGAAAATATTTTGCGCCAGGGAGAATGAAGCCAAAGTAATCGACAGGAAAATAACCCCTAACAGTATCATCTTCCGTGAACCGTATTTATCGCTAAGTTTTCCGACCAGCGGTGCAGCAACCAGGTTGCCCAATATGCCGAAGTTGATTGCACCGGATACCTCTCCGCGCCCGGCGTCAAGCGCTTCGGACATCGGGATGACGAAGGCCGGCGTACCATAGATCAGAAATATCGGGACGCCGAGTATCATCCCAATCACACAGCCTAGTAATAGCGGTATACTCTTTTCGTTAAACTCGCTTATCGTTTTTGTCATGTATTCACTCCCTGTGAAAGGAACGGTAGAGCAAAGGAACTTAGCGATCAATCTTAATGTCGTTATATCGGCGTTTAACAAGGCAATTCGCACGATTGGGAGTAAAGAGGGTCACGCATGTGCCATAAACAGAAAATCGATTTTTTCGGCGATATCATGGAGCATCATAGTTTTTCTGACATGGTGCATGGTATTAGCTTTGCCGGCTCGGGCCGCAACATTGCCATCCTCCCGGACATTTACGGCCTCACGGATTTTTACAAGGGCTATGCTTCTTACCTAGCTCAACAGGGCGCCAAAGTCTACCTGGCAAATCCGTGGAAAGATTTGGGAGATGATCCGGACGTAACACGGGAAGAGGCTTTTGCACGCCGGGCAAAGCTAAGAGACTCGGGATATTGCGATCGCATTGCAGAATTTCTCAATAAATGTGATGTAGATGCCATCGTCGGGTTTTGCCTGGGTGGAAATTTCTGTCTGGAACTCGCGCGGCGCGGATACAGTGGAACCAATGTTTCTATCTATCCCCTGCCCTGGGGCATGGACAATCAGGACAAAATTGCACCGGCTTTTGAGTATATGCCCAGCCTGGATAAAGAAGTGAGTATCTTTATGGGAGAAGCCGACTATCTTGCCGGTCCCGATAACATCGAAAGACTAGAAAGTGTGGTCGCACGAAACGCGCTCCTGACACTGGACCTTTACCCGGGATCCAATCATGGCTTTTTCACTGACATCGATGGCGAAGATGAATCGCTTAAGGCGAATGCGCTCGACGCGATCAACAAAGTTAATAAAATACTCTTCGGCTGAAAAGCATAATGTTAAGAAGCGTACAGCACTTCGCTGATAGAGCCCGCTCCTGAGATCGGAACTTGCATAGGGCTGAAGCTGACCATATCTCGATGGTTATCTGTCCCTCTTTGAAAAAAGACTGGTTAAGCGCATCGGCGGCAAGCATTATAACAATCTCAAGTCTTCACTCGAGTTAAGCTGGGGCCCTGTCGGTAAAGAAGGGAAAGAAGGCGAGTAATAGGCGAGAAAAAACATAGAGACAGTGGAATGAGCAATAACCCGACTTGCGACACAATTTTCGATGCCGAACATTGGGGTGCCCATGGTGCACCCCATGAGGCCATGACGATGATTCGCAATGAGAGCCCGGTGCTGTGGTATGAGAATGACGAGTTCGACCCGGTGTGGCTGGTCACAAAACACAAGGATGTGGAGTATGTCGGGAAAAACACCAAAGTATTCCTGAGCTCTCCTCGAACGGTAATACACAATCCCAAGGGATTCGTCTCGCCGCTGATCGGGCTGCCGCAACTCGATGCACCCGACCATTCCTACCAGCGTAAAGCCATTCAGGGCTGGTTTACTCCTAAGGCAATAGGAAAGCTTGAAGCGCGTATAAATGAAATTGCAGCCGAACTCATTGAAAAAATGGCGGCAAAGAATGAATGTGAATTTTGCAATGAAGTGTCGGCGCAGCTTCCCCTCAAGATGATCTGTGAATTGCTCGGCATACCCGAAGAACAGGAAGCCACCGTGCTGCAATTGACACGTGATATTTTTGCCGCTGCGGACCCATCGCTATCGACAACCACAGACTCAAAGGCTGGGGTGGAAAATGCCATGCGTTTTTGTGCCACACTTGGCAGTCTGCGTCAGCAACATATCACCGACGATCTCGCGAGCACCATTGCCAATGCCGAAGTTAACGGCGCGCCTATGACGATTCAGCAAATCGCCTCGCACCTGCTGATTATGATCTCGGCCGGACATGACACCACCGCTAGCGCCATCAGTGGCGGTATGCTCGCGCTGATTAACAATCCGGATCAATTGGATACGTTGCAGCAGAATCCAGACCTGATGGAGAAAGCCATTAATGAAATGCTGCGCTATGTCACCCCAACCACGAGTTTTGTACGCACGGCAAGTGAAGACACGGAAATCGGCAGCGCAAAAATTACCAAGGGGGATGATGTCTGCATTCACTTCAGTGCCGCGAATCGAGATGAGGATGTCTTCGAAGATCCACAGAAGTTTCTTGTGGACCGTCATCCTAACAAACATCTTGTGTTCGGCAAGGGGCCACACGTCTGTATTGGATTGCTGTTGGCTAAGATTGAAATGCGGGCGCTGTACAGTCAATTGATACCGAAGTTAAAGCGAATAGAGTTAAGCGGAGAACCGGAATACATCAGATCATTCTGGGTCACGGGTTTAAAGTCATTACCGCTCCTTTATGAATTTTTATAATCGGGGAAAACTATAAATAACCATGAGCGAAACTGACAAAAAACCGATTATCGATCTGTCCAGCAAGGTGCAGGACAATCCCAAGTATATTCCGGAGCGTGACCACCCCATGAGCGTAACCGGAGATTTCACCGTAGCTGTAGTCGGCGACATCGTGCAAACCCGCCCGATTACTCAGCTCGAAGACAGCGACGTGCAGGCAGCGCTCGCTCCTGTCAAAGATGCTGACTTTGCAATAGGCAATCTGGAACAGGCCATCGGCAATTTCCGCGAATTTGAAGGCTATGAATACGGAGTCGGCGCGTTTCTCGTCATGGCAAAACCGGAGATCGCAGATGACCTGGCAGCAATGGGCTTTGACATACTCAGCCGGGCCAATAACCGCCTTTCGGATTTTGGCATCGAAGGCAACCGGGAGACGGACGGGCATTTGAAGCGGGTCGGCATCGAGCCTGTGGGCTTTGGTGAACATTTAAACCAGGCCCGCGCTCCCTGTTACAAAGATGTGGAAAAGGGACGCATGTCGGCAATCGGCGTGACCAGTAGTTTTCAGCCCGGTGGCGAGAAGGCCTTCTTCGCTGCGGCGCGTATCGGCAATGCCAAAGGCCGCCCCGGAGTAAACGGTCTGCATGTTTCAAGAACCATTACTCTGCCCCCACAGGCCTGGGACTCACTCAATGAATTTATCGGCCAGGCAAACTACGCATTCCCCTTTAACTACCCGATTCAGGCCACGCTGTCTGCAACCGAAGACTGTGTACAGATCATGCACAATATCTACGTGAAGGGTGAGAAGGCTGGTTACAGTTATAAGGCAGACAGGGAGCAGGTCGAGATATTAATGAAGGAAATCCGCAATGCGGCGGCTTATTCCAATTTCAATGTGTTTACCATTCACAGCCACCAATGGATGATCGATCCCCATGATCCGCTCGGCGGATTTCATGGTGAGACTAAAGAACCGCCGGATTTTCTGGTGGAACTCGCCCACGAAGCCATCGACAACGGTTGCGACATGTTCTGTGTCCACGGCCCGTTTGAATTCAGAGCGATTGAGATCTATAAGGGAAAACCCATTTTCTACAGCCTCGGGTCATTCATTCGCCAGCCCTATCAACAGGATATCGTTCCCTGGGAAACCTATAGCGCCCATAAGTTTATCGACCGCGATTATCCCTCGGAAAATCCCATCGACACGAAAATCGAAGACGCGAAGTTCCTGCTAGAAAGAACCGGTCGTCATCCAGCCAGTTATTTCCGTGGTGCTTCCATAAGTTGTGAATACTCAGACTCAAAACTCAAGAAGATCATCATTCATCCGGTTGATCTAGGTATTGACGGCCCTCTGTCCGACCTGGGCATACCCAAGATTGCCAGTGAGGAAGTCGCAAACAATTTGCTTAATGAAATTGCTCAGCTATCGGTGCCCTATGGCACCAAACTGGAAATCAAAGACGGCCTCGGCGTCATTAAATTGGAACAATAATCATGAACGACAAAGTGAATCTATCAGCAAAGAATCCCGAGATGGTTGAAGGCCCTTACTATGCAATCGGCGGCACGTATCGTTCCGACGTCCGTGATGGCCTGCCTGGGGCCAAACTTGAGCTGCACATCCAGGTCCTGAACGCCGCTGACGGCACACCGCTGTCTGGCATCGATATCGACCTGTGGCATGCCGATGCCATTGGCCGCTACAGTGGCTTCGATGCTAATCCGGACGAGGTGCCCGCTGACCTGAGCAACGGTCAGATTCCCACCAATGACGACACTTTTCTGCGGGGACGGCAAACGACTGACGGTGATGGCAAAGTTACTTTTCTAACTATTTACCCCAGTTGGTACGCCCTGCGCACACCACATGTCCACCTGAAACTTTTCGAAGGCGATGTCTGCAACCTGACAACCCAGATTTATTTTCCCGAAGCACTGAACCAGAAGCTAAATACCGAGCATCCGGGCTATGCGCGAAAAAATGAGCAGGATACTTTTAATAACAGGGATCCGGTGATCGCCACAACTTCAGGAGACTTCGAGAACACCTGGGTCGATATCGCCGAAGGAGCGGACGGATATATCGGTCACGCCACGGTTATCATCACGCCGGGGGAAGTTCATGAACCGATCATTCCGCCAGCCGGGCAGATACCTCCCAAGGGGGGAAGGCCGCACGATGTTCCGGTGAAATAGCCTTTCGGAAGGTACTGGAAGTAAAGGGGTCAGAGTAAAAATACAGTAGTTTTGTTCATATGAGGGCTTTTCAGCTACGCTGAGAATTCATAGCTGTTCGTCTAACTAACTGATATCCGTTACGCGGCAAACAAAGGCTTAGGTGGTGCCATATGGGCTGACGTCACACAGTGTCTTGGAATTTTGCGACGGCAATGTAAAAGTTGTTTATACGAGCTTTTCTCGGAATATATAGTTAACTTGTCCGTACCGATCGGCTCTATTACTGCGAGCGGACGGCTCCAAACTCTTCCAGCACTTCTCTCGCTGACGCCCCGGGGACGGTCAGATCAAACCCGAAGAAAGATATCCGTGCCTCGGCGGCAATAGCCAGATCGAGCGGTGTCTGTCCGCGGCCATTCAGTGTGTTGATGTTGGCGCCTCGCTCGGCCAATTCACGAACGACGGTTGCCAGACCTCTTGCCGCCGCGTCATGCAGCGCCGTGGATTCGGTGAAGTCGGTGTGATTCAGGTTAACGCCGTGGTCAGCCGCCGCCTTTACCGCTGCCAGTGTAAGCTGCTCTTCACCAGCAGGGTCCGGATTGGCCTGGACGTAAAATCGTCCACGGGTACTGTCCCCCCTGATTGCAGCCTGCAATGTACTTGCTAAGCCGCCAATTATTTCCGGCGTATAGGAGTCGCGATCCGCTCGTTCCCGGGGTTGACTCAAGATTTCTTCGTTAGGCAGGAGCGCATCGGCCCCACCGTCAGTGAGAGCACGCATGATCTCAGCTTCGCGAAAATTTGCTGCTATCCAATACGGTGTCGCGCCAACCAGGCTTGGTCTGAGCGCCCAGTCTTCACTCGCTCGTTGTACAGGGTTGGGTTTCAAGAGCCGCACGTTCGGGTCTGCGCTGTGGTCCAGAAGCGCTTCCACCGTGTCGAGATCGCCGCGCAAAATAGCGGCATGCATTGCGGAGTAGCCAGCATACATCGCGTTGGCATCAGCGCCTTCATCGAGCAACATGCGCGCAAGTGCTCCGTGACCGCTGTGTGTCGCGACCACGAGTGGGCTCGTGCCATTACCGGCGACACCGTCTATGTCCGCTCCCGAATTTAGAAGGAGCCCGGCCATCTCGACATCGCCTTGACGAGCCGCGAACAGCAAGGCCGAATAGCCACCAAGGTTTTCCATGACACCCTGGTCGAAGGCGCCGCCATTTGTCGCATTATTGACAAACATGAGCATGGGACGCACCTTGGAGCGCACTTCCAGGTCGGCCCCTGCATCGATCAGCACCCGCGCTACGTTGACGTGTCCCTGCGCTGTCGCCCACATGAGAGCGGTCTGGTGGCGCGAGCTCTCGCTGGCATTAACGTTCGCCCCCGCTTCAACCAGAAGCCGTACTCCCTCGATCGTACCGGTCCGCGCCGCAGTCATGACCGGCGTTTCACCTACATGTAACGCGAGATTTGGATCGGCGCCAGCCTCCAGCAGGCGTTCGATCAACTCGGCATTACCTGCCTCGGCTGCAATAAACAGCGGCGAGGTTCCCAAGCGGTTGGCGCTATTGATGTCTGCCCCCGCCTCGATTAGCAAAGCAGCCATATCGACGTCCTCACGGTATACCGCCCAGTGTAATGCCGTCGCATCGTCGACTTGCCGCGAGTCCGGATCGGCGCCGCCTGATAAGAGTAGTCGAATAGCCTCCGCGTCCTGATGCCTGGCTGCCTCAATCAGGGCCGGATTTGCCGCTTGAGCGGTGACCGTCACAGTGATGAAGAGCAGAGTCAACATCACTAACGCCAGGCGGACTTGCAGCTGATTATTGCTCCTGTATGTCATGCTCGCTTTCAAAACTACACACCGCTCAACAGGTCGAACTGGTCCGTGCTATAGCCCAAGTTGTCCACGGGCACACCCATTTTGTCCAGCATTGTCAGATGAAGATTGTTAATGGGTGTACCTTCCGTATAACGGATGTGACGCCCACCCTTGAGCGTGCCGGCTCCTCCACCCAACAACACCAGCGGCAGGCCCGCGTTGCTGTGTCGGTTGCTATCGGACATGCCGGCTCCATAGAGCAGCAGCATGTTATCGAGCAGTGACCCGTCAGCGTCGGGCGTTGCATCGAGCTTATCCAGATAGTAAGCGAACAAGCTGGTGTGAAATTCGTTGATCTTGGTGACCTTCTCATAGAGTACCGGGTCGTCGCGGTGATGGGAGGTTGGATGGTGCGAGTCGGGTACGCCGATCTCTGCATAGGTCCGACCACTCAGCTCCCGCCCTAGCATAAATGTTATGACCCGAGTCAGATCCGTTTGATATGCCAGCACCTGCATGTCGAACATCAACTTGGCATGCTCTTCGTAGCTGTCTGGTATTCCCGACGGCTGCTCTACTTCGGGCAACTCGCGGTTGCTCTGCGCTTCCGCCATCTGGATCCGTCGTTCCACATCCCGAACGGCATCCAGATACTGGTCAAGCCTGGCGCGGTCGCCAGCACCAACCGAGCGATTGAGCTCGGACACGCGATCTGACACGGCGTCGAGCAGGCTCTGGTCCTTGCGTAGGCGCTGCAGCCGCACTGCCGGGTCGGTGGTACCGATGTCCCCGAACAGCCGCTCAAACACTAAACGTGGATTAGTCTCCATCGGCAGCGGCGTATTGGCGTCACGCCAGGCGATGGTGCTGGTGTACTGACAGCTGAAACCGATGTCGCAGGACCCAAATACATCGTTCTTATCGAGCGCCAGCTCCAGCGAGCCGAGTTGGGTTTCGCGTCCGAGTTGACGGGCTACCAGCTGGTCGATCGACACTGCGGCCTGGAGATCGGACTCTACCCGAGCCGGGATCGCACCAGTAAGGAACCGGGTAGATGCGCTGGCGTGTACACCGGCGTTACTGCGTGGTCCGTTGAGCCCGGTCAACACCAACATTCGGTCCTGGTAGGCGGCCAAGGGCTGCAGGATCCGAGTAATCTCAAAGCCGGCACCTTCAGTCGCCGGCGTCCATGACTTCATGGCCATGCCGTTCGGCACGTAGACCACCCCGAGTCGCTTCGCCGGCTGCGCCGCCTGTGCGGAAGCAGATGACAGTGCTGGAATCATGCTGTCGAGCAGCGGCAGCGCTAAGCTGGCGCCGAGGCCGCGTAGCACTGTGCGCCGGGATAGAGTCTTCTTGAATATGTTCATAACTCGGTTCTCCGCATTTGAAATGGGGCGCTTTCGATCACGCCGAGAATCACCGACGACCAGCGATAATCGTCCTGGGCGGCTGCGCGCACGATCGCCCGCACCGACGGCATGTCGTAGTATTCGAGACTACGCCCGAGGGCGAAGGTCAGCAATTTTTCGGTCACTGTGCCGACGAAGTCATCAGGCCGCTCGAGCAGCAGGTTCTGCAGGCCGTCCGGGCCGTCGAAGGTGCTGCCATCCGGGAGTAGCCCGGACGCGTCGATCGGCTGGCCGGCAAACTGGACACGCCATTTGCCCACGGCATCATAGTTCTCTAATGAGAATCCGATCGGGTCCATGGCTGCGTGACAAACGCGGCACGCCGGGTTCTCCCGATGCATGGCCATCGCTTCGCGCATGGTGAGTACCCTGCCATCGCTGCTCGTCTCGAGTGCTGGCACATTGGGTGGCGGCTCGGGAGGTGGTCCGCCGAGCAAATTCTCAAGCACGAACTTACCCCGCAGCACCGGCGAAGTACGATTCGGATAGGAGGTCACCATCATCAAGCTGCCGTGGCCAAGCAGCCCGCCGCGTTCGACGCCGTCTAGAGTCACTTTACGGTAGCGGCTGCCGTAGATGCCGGGGATATTATAGTGGTGCGCAAGCCGCTCGTTGATGAAGCTGTAGTCGGCGCTCAGCAGCTCCAGCAGGCTCCTGTCAGAACGGACCTGATCGTCGATGAACAGCTCTGTCTCACGCTGGAAGGCCTCCCGCAGGTTCTCGTCGAACTCCGGAAAACCGGCGGGATCGGGATAGATTCCGCCGAGATTGCGCAGATAGAGCCACTGGCCGACGAAATTCTCGATGAAGGCGCTCGCACGTGGATCGGCCATCATCCGCTGAACCTGCTGCTCAAGTACCCCGGGCTCGTGTAAGGCACCACGCTCGACCAGACCCAGCAGCTCGTCGTCGGGCAGGCTACTCCAGAGGAAGAAGGACAGCCGGGAAGCTAGCTCGGTGTCTGTGATCGCATATATGCTCCCAGGTTCCGCATCCACCGGATTCCGTTCAATCCGAAACAGGAAGTCGGGTGAAACCAGCAAGCGCTCGAGCGCGAACTGAATACCGGCTTCGAATCCGCCCTCACGCTGGCCTTCGTTGTAGAACTGGATCAATCCCTGGACGTCGCGCTCATCCACAGGGCGACGATAGGCGCGTCGCGCCAGCGAGCTAAGTATTTGGCGGGCGCACGCCGGCTCTTCATCGGCGTTAGCCGGGCTACAGGTGAAGATGCGCCGTCGACTCGGCGTGTCGCCAGGCCCGGTCACCGAGAGTGGCCCCTCGATCTCGATACTGCCAACACTGGGATTGGCATCCGGCAGCTCGGTCACCGCCAGGTGATAGCCGAACAGCCGAGGTTGCTGTATGCCCTCGGCCTCCCACATCTCGCGCGGGAACGTGGCGCCGATGACACGCGGGCCGGCCTGCACCGGAATCAGGATCTCGAAGCCCTCGTCCGCGAAGGCCATCATGAATTCTTCCCAGTCGTCGCTACCGCGGATGTTCCCTGCATAGCTGTAAGGTGCGGGCACACCCGGTGCATCGCCGCCGAAGGCGAAAATCTGGAGTCGCTCGCCGTCGAGACTGATCTCCATCTCATGGGGCGCGTCGAATCCACGCACGAAATCCACGTAGTTGGTCTGCAGTTTGACGGTGATTTTATACTCGCCGTCAACCGGGAACATGTGCTCAATGGCAGCACCACCTCGGGAACCGAATGGCAGCGCTTCGCTGAGACGGTCGTCCTGGATCAGGTTCAAGGGTACGTCGTAGGTTTTGATGGAGGCCCCGCGAGGCGACGCGCCGACCGCCAGTTCGGCCACCTTGTGCGCGGCCGAGAAATAGCGTTCCACGAGCACCGGCGATAGCGCCAGCACTTCGGCGTTGTTGTCGAAGCCGTACCGGTCCGGCGCATCGGGCGGGATCATCTCCCTGACTTCGATGTCGAGGTCCAGCAGAGCGCGGACAGCGTTTCTATACTCGGTCTGGTTGAGTCGGTGGAATGCCGGAGTCCGGCCTGGATTGACCTGCGCCGCCGCCACCCGGTCGAGCTCGGTCTCTAGCCAGGTGCGGAATCCGTCGTAACGCTCCTTATCTGGACGGGGATAGCTTGGAGGTGGCATCACACCCACTCTAAGCTTTTTGATGACCTGCTCCCACAGCTCAGGGTTTGCCGCCAAATTAGACACGTCCTCGGTGTCCAGTGTCAGACCGAGATTACGAAGCTGTGTGGTCTGAAGGCCCTCGTTTGGAGTGGCCGTGGAGTCGACGACTGCCTGGTTATGGCAGATGACGCAGTATTGGTCCAACAGTGCCCGATTGCTCGCCGAAACAGTCTCCGCCGCCGAGAGCAGGCTGGATGCCACCATGAATACAGCAAACGCGAGTAGTCTTCTCATGTCATGTTCCGATCGAGTCTTGAGAGGCATTTTTATAGGAAAGTCGGTCCCTCTCCACAATTCTTTTCAGCGAGCAACTGACTTGTTGTGGCTGGCCTGCCCAATAAACTCTCTGTCACTATCACAAGCCGCGATTATAGCATAGGCAAATACTGGCCCGACCGACCATAAGGGCATAATTTGCAACAATATTCATGAACCCGTCGGTGAGGTGAATAGCGCAGCCGTGTCAGCGCCGAGCGTACTGCGGGCGGCTGCTAGTCGTTGCGCCCGGTCGGATTCTCCACCGTGCCGCACTCGTTCCCCAGGTAGCCGTTGCCACCACAGTAAGTCGCGTCCTGGAGCTGCAAAAGAATGCCGTCTGGATCAGTAAAATACAGCTCAGGGGTACCGCCTGGCGCACCGCCCCGGTCCGGTCCCCGCATGGACACATAGGCTTGCAGCGGTCCGTTGGCACCGCCTGCTTCTCCCAATATGCTTAGACCGTAGCCTTCAAGCAGGGAGAAAAGTTGATCGACATCAAAATCGTCGACGTTCAGGCTAGCATGGTGAATACGGCCGGATAAAGGAGGCACCTGCGCCAGCGCCAGGAACTCTCTGCCCGATCCGACTCTGAGTACTGGCATAGCACCCTGGTAGGTATCGATGCCCAGACCAAACAGACTCTGGTAGAACTGGACGGAACGCTGTTGATCCTCGACGAAGAGGGTAAAGTGGTTGAACTCTTTCAGCGTAATGAGTCCTGCAGTAGGTGCCGGCTCAGGTGTCGACAGACAGTCCTCACCCAGCAAGCCGGCCCCACCGCAATAAGTCGAGTCCTGCAATTGCACCACTATTCCATCAGGATCTCCGAAATACAACTCAGGCGTACCAGCAGGTGCTCCGCCAAATTCTTCTCCGCGCATCCTTACACGTGACTGCAGCTCGCTGGATTGTCCAGTCGCGGCGACACCATGCTCAGCCAGGATTTGTACTATTCGTTCATCGTGAAAATTGTCGATTGCCAGACAATAGTGAGTGATTCGAGGGTTATCACTGGCACCCCCACCCAGGGCGATAAACTGGGGACCGTCACCTACCTGAAGTACGATTGTGTTCGCCTGACGTGCTGCGATGGGCATACCAAACAGCCCCTGATACCACGCCAGTGATGCAGCTGGGTCAGACACGCTGAGAGTCATATGATTAATTGACCGTACCGGAATCGGTGGCAGCGAGGAGGACGCAGAAACTTGCGCGCTTGCAGCCGTGCCGACGCTGTCATCGATGCCATAGCCAGCCACCGCCAATGCAGCTAGCGAGCCCAGGAAGGTACGGCGACTTATCTGTCGGTTCTTGAACGCTGCCATCAACTGCTTGATCTCTGATTCCATGGGTCACTTTCTCCTGAATATGAGTTGCACAAAGGCTCTCTCAATAGTGCTCAAGGCAGCGGCAGTATTCACACCCACTGTGGCGGGATGCCATGCCAGCCTACCTTGAAGAGTATCGAAAACCTGCTTAATACACGGCTATATTGTTAACAAATGTAACGGTTCGTCTGTCCTGTGCATAGTCGTTTTCAAAGTGATATCAAAATCGGGTATAAATAAGAAGGTCAGTTGCCAATAAAAATGTTACAAATTGAGACTTCATGATCCCCAGGCTCAGTGTAATCTACGCAATCTAATCATTCTTAGGTGATTGGACTGTGACAGGGCCGAGGTGACAACAAGGCTCGTTATGCTCCGCTGATTCAATCGGATCGACATAGTCGGCTCGGTAAAGGATAGATAAAGAGTGGTCGGATCTAGTAAGACGGCACGCTAATTAACTTGATGAAAAGTAAACGAAAAGAAAAGCCCTGAGGAGACTCTCATGTTCTTGATTGAAAAATTACCGCTTAAGGCAGTCGCCCATTTATTTGCAAGTCTTCGACGACTTGGCCACATTTTTTGCCTGACATGTATCGCCGCGCTGGCGATGTCGGTCTCTGCACAGCCGCAAGATGCTAATGGCACAATCGAAGGCAGGGTGCAAAGTAACAACGGACAGGAAGCGGGCGTTTGGGTTATTGCCGAGACGGACGACTTGCCGACTCACTTCATCAAGATCGTGGTCACCGATGATGAGGGGCGTTTCATGCTACCGGAACTGCCTGATGCATTATACAAAGTATGGGTAAGAGGCTACGGTCTGGTCGACTCAAACCCCGTTTCTCTGCGAATCGGGGCGGATGTCACCTTAAATACATTCGTCGCTGAGTCCCAGCTTGAAGCCGCACAAATCTACCCTGCTAATTATTGGTATTCGCTGCTTGAGGTTCCTGATGCTGATGAGTTTCCTGGAACCGGTGTAGACGGTAATGGCATTTCGGAGAGGATGCGCAGCCAGGCACAGTGGATTGACATGACGAAACAGGGTTGCCAACTCTGTCACCAGCTTGGAAACAAACTAACTCGCTCGCTCGATCACCTCAGTCATCTTGGTTTCGAGTCCAGTGTTGAGGCCTGGAACTATAGAACGGCCATTGGTATTCGAGGTCCATTCATGAGTGCTTTTGCCAGTCGCTTCGGGCGCGAGCGCGGCATGGCTATGTATGCCGACTGGACTGATCGCATCGCTGCAGGAGAAGTCCCCCCGGCACCGGCGCGGCCGAGTGGCATTGAACGCAACGTGGTGCTTACCCTGTGGGACTGGGGCAACGAGTCTTCGTACATCCATGATGAGATTACTACCGACAAACGTAATCCAACACTTAACGCAGGGGGCAAGGTCTACGGTGTCGACGGTGGGCATGGGACCCTGGTGGAGTTGGATACCAGTACCAACGAATTCCGTACCATAGAAATTGCAGTAAGCGACAATGCAGATAATCCCGCTGTGACGCGATTCGCCCAGGAATTTCCGGTTGAATCTGTTTTCTATGGAAATGAAGCCTTGTGGTCGGGGCCCGCAGATCCTCACAACCCGATGTTTGATGAATTGGGTCGAATCTGGATGACCACTAAAGTACGCGGCAACTTATTACCCGAGTGGTGCCAGGAAGGCTCATCTAACAAATACGCCCAGTACTATCCCACACGCGGTAGCTCTCGACAGGCCTCTTATTATGATCCGGCGACCGAATCATTCGGATTGATCGATACCTGCTTCGGCACACACCATTTGCAATTTGCCGACGATGAAGATCGCACACTCTATTTCAGTGGTGGTGGCGATGTAATGGGCTGGATAAATACGCGGATGTTTGATCGCACCGGCGATGCACAATTATCCCAGGGCTGGTGTCCCATGGTGGTCGATACGAATGGCGATGGTCGCATTACCAAGCCCTGGAATCAGCCGGTTGGCGGATTACGCAGTATCGGTGAAGGCGGTGGTGGTGAACAACTTGTCGAGATTGATCCGGCCCAGGACACCAGAATGAGTCCAGGCAGCTACGGTGTCATCGTCAATCTGGTTGATAATGTTGCCTGGGGCGGTGGCACTGAGTTTCCCGGTCGCATCTACCGCTTTGATAAGGGTGACAACCCCCCGGAGACTTGCATTACTGAAGTCTACGAAGTGCCCGTCATTGACGGTAAGATTGAAGGCTTCGGACCCAGAGGAATAGACGTCGACAAGCACGGCGTAGTGTGGACCGCGCTGTCCGGCAGCAGTCACCTGGCCAGTTTCGATCGCAGTAAGTGTGCAGTGCTGAACGGCCCCGCCACAATAGATTCGCAACATTGTCAGGAAGGCTGGACTCTATATGAAGTGCCAGGTCCCACTCTTAAAGGAACCGATGTCAAGGCCGACTTCCATTATTACAACTGGGTGGATAACTACGACACGCTAGGCCTCGGTGAAAACATTCCTATAGCCACCGGGTCGGGTTCAGATTCCCTACAAGCACTTATTCCTGAAACGGGTGATTGGGTAACGATGCGTGTACCTTATCCGATGGGTTTCTTCTCTCGCGGGCTGGACGGAAGAATCGATGACCCTGATGCCGGATGGAAAGGACGTGGCGTTTGGGCGAACTACGGGACCAACTTCAACTGGCACACAGAGGGCGGTAAAGGCACCACCAGCAAGATGGTCAAATTTCAGATTCGACCTGACCCGCTTGCCCACTAATGAAATTATCGCCTTTCACGTCTGCAATCCTCTGCCTGTTCATTACTGTTGGCCAGGCGGTAGCACAACCGTCAGATAATTTCGGCAATGACGCCACCGAACACGTATTCAATAACGCGCGCATCATTGTGGGTGACGGCGCTGTTATTGAGCGGGGAGCTGTCTTAGTCCGTGGTGGCGTAATATTGGCCATTGGTCCCGCCGCCGGCATTGATATCTCTGACAGTGCAATTAGCCATGATCTGAGCGGCAAGACCATCATGCCAGCGCTGGTTAATACCCATGCCCACCTTGGCTGGGAAGCCTACGGCGATTGGGGTTCACAATTTTTCACCGAGGAAAACCTGACCGACCACCTGTACCGCCACGCCTATCATGGCGTCGGCACGATTATCTCCACAGGCAGCGACAGCGAAGAGGTTGCCGCGCGGGTAAAACTGGATCAGCTCAGAGGGAATATCGGCGGAGCTCGTTACCACCAATCGCCAGGCATGGGTTCCCCGGGCGGTGGCCCGAACCCGCGCTTCACGGACGATCCTGATTACTGGGGAGTACATCCCGTTGCCGACCCTGAACAGGCAGTCAGAACCGTAAGAGAGCTGGCGGGACGCGGATATGGAATCGCCAAGATCTGGGTGGATGTCCGGGACGAACGTCGCGGGGCACAGGTAAAACTAGTACCGGAAATCTATAGGGCAGTGCTGAACACCGCGTCGAATTACGACATGCGGATTATTGCCCATGCCACTACCCTGGCCGATCACAAGTCCCTGGTAAGCTTCGGTAACAGACGATTCATTCATATGCCTTACGATACCGACGTGGACGATGAATACCTGGAGATGGTGCGAGAAAATAACGTCTACATCGTTCCAACCCTGGGCATGGTGACAAAGCGTGAGCCCTACTACATTCCGGCTTTTCAGGATCCGTTTTTCCACGATCAGGTACCACCATCTATCCTTGAATTGCTGAATGCCAATTACAACCCAAGCCCCGTAACCAGAAACGCGGCTGCGGAAGAGCGGTCGACCCGAATGGCCAGCAATCTATTGAAATTGAAAGATCACATCATTCTCGGTACCGATGCCGGCGCCGTGGGTGATTTCTTCGGTTACGCCGATCACGTCGAACTGGAATTATTCGTACGCATGGGTATGAGCCCCAGTGAGGCCATTGTTGCGTCGACTTCGCGTTCTGCTGAAGCTTTTGGGCTGGATAACGTCGGCACCCTGGAACCGGGCAAGGCAGCGGACTTCGTGATCCTCGATGCCAATCCCCTGGAAGACATTCGCAATACCCGACAGATCCGCGACGTCTATCTGCGCGGTGAAAGGGTGGATCGAGAAGGATTAAAACGGAGATGGAGCCAGTAAGATGAGTTATCTGTACCACAATCATAATATGGTATTTTCGCGTACTGTTTTTTCACGGGCAATGGGCGGTCTGTTTTTTTGTTTTTCCTTAGTGGCATTCGCGCAAATTGGCAACGACGCAGGAGAATGGCCCAGTTATGCCGCCGATGCCGGCTCCACGAAATACACCAGCCTCAGCCAGATAGACGGGGGAAATTTCGAGCGCCTGAAAATCGCCTGGAGATGGCAGTCTATCGATGCAGATCTGAATTTGGAGGAATTGGTAGAGAACGGTTCTGACATCAACTTCGGACGGCTACAGGCAACGCCATTGATGATCGATGGCGTGCTCTACATGCTGACGACATTGAACCAGGTGGCTGCCATCGATGCCGCGAGTGGTACCACGCTCTGGACACACAACCCCGAAGTCTATCTGTCCGGCGCTTCCATCAGTCCGCTGGGATATCATCACCGCGGTGTCGCCTACTGGAGTGATGGTGACCAGGCACGCATCCTCCTCCCGACCAATGACGGCTATCTCATTTCACTGGATGCAAGTTCAGGTGCAGTAGATACAAACTTCGCCGGGGGTCGTATCGACTTGTCTATTGGTATTCCCCGAGCCGATCGAGATGTGCCTGATTGGCAGGGCGCCCCACCTGTGGGATCGGTTTCTCCTCCAGTTGTTGTAGGCGACACCTTGGTAGTACAGCAGATTACCTCTAACCGACCTCACTACAAGGAACGGCCACCGACCTGGATAAGGGGTTATGACATTCCGACAGGCGAACTGAAATGGACCTTCCACGGCATTCCCCAGCAGGGTGAGTTTGGTGTGGAAACCTGGCAGGAAGAGTCCTGGCGATATACAGGTAATGGTGGTGCATGGTCGCAATTGAGTGCCGATCTGGAACTTGGGCTCGTCTATCTGCCGATGGAAGCACCGACTAATGATTTTTTCGGTGGTCACAGACCCGGGGACAATCTCTTCACCCAAAGCCTGGTTGCCCTGGACGCAAGCACAGGGGAGCGAATCTGGCACTTCCAGATGATTCATCATGGCATCTGGGACTATGACACACCCGCGGCACCCAACCTGATCGACATCACCGTAAACGGGAGAGAGATCAAGGCCATTGCCCAGGTAACTAAACAGGGATTTACCTACGTCTTTGATCGTGCCACCGGGGTACCGGTATGGCCAATAATAGAAAGACAAGTGTCCCCTTCTACTATACCAGGCGAGAGAGCTGCTCAAACTCAACCTTTTCCGACCAGGCCACCGGCCTTTGCCCCACAAGGTTTGACTATCGATGACCTGATCGATTTCACGCCTGAATTGAGAGCAGAAGCGATTAACATTCTGAACAGCTATACCTACGGTCCATTGTTTACACCGCCGAGTCTGCCGCGAGATGACGGTCATCGAGGCACGATCCTGCGGCCTGGCGCCGGTGGTGGCGCGAATTGGCCAGGAGCTGGCATTGATCCCGAGACTGGGGTTTTATTTATACCCTCTTCAGACAACCCAACGGTTCCATTCATGGGAACGCTCGAGCCCGGGGAATCGAACTTTAACTACTACCGCTTGGCTAACCAGGGCGTACGCGGACCGCAGGGCTTGCCAATCCTGAAACCGCCTTATTCTACTATCACTGCCATCGACATGAACGAGGGCGAGATTTTGTGGCAGGTCGCCAACGGTGACAGTGCTGCACGAGTAGAGAATAACCCAGCGCTGCAGGGAGTTGATCTGCCACCATTGGGCGGTGGTGGTCGGCATCCCGTACTCGTGACATCCACTCTATTAATTCATGTACAGAATACGAGTGACGGGCCTAAGTTGATCGCTAGAAATAAACTGAATGGAGAGGAACTGGCTGCAATTGAAATTCCTGGCAATGCCACTGCTGCACCGATGAGCTTCTCAGTCGAAGATACACAATACATAGCGCTCAGCGTTACAGGTCAACCGGCGCCTGAACTAATTGTTTACGCATTACCTTAACTAAACCGTCCGTGAAATCGGGGGTAGAATCCATATGAGCAAGGCGGGGGGAGTTGAATCAGAGGCATAACATATTGATATTAAATAATATTATTAGATCATGATGACGCTAGTGTTGCATTCAGTGTTACTAAATCATCATCCTACCCAACTATCAAACACTTATGCATTTACTTACTAAC
>LWDU01035958.1_pt1 | contig 21201 bp, 22 predicted proteins | sample 727161 | NCBI WGS metagenome assembly LWDU01 (sample SAMN04566230, study PRJNA314399) | hydrothermal vent metagenome | isolation source: deep sea hydrothermal plume seawater | place: Mexico: Gulf of California, Guaymas Basin | collected 2004-07-11
TTTCCCTGTCGGTATTCGGATTCTTCGGAATTCTGGAAACATCTTGAGCAAAAGCTTCGTTTTGTGGGCAAGCGGCGCCGTTATTTCAAGGCAAGGGGGTTGTAGTCATGCAGCAGTGGCGGGAGTTTCTGTTTCTGGGGCTGGCAAATCATCTTCCGCGGTTGAAGTTCAGTGACAAGATTCGCTGGCTACTGCTCAAGGCCGCTGGCATGGATATGCAGGGCCGTTCGACGGTGTATGGACCTGTGACGCTTCGTCCCATCGGAGGGGCCGGGAAGGTGCATATTGGCAAGGGCTGCTTCATTAATACCGAGGTGCGGTTTGCTTGTCCGAAGGCGTCGATAACACTGGGAGAGCGGTGTCGTATCGGGCCGCGTGTATGTTTCGAGGGTGCGCAACACAGCCTTTATCTGAATGAAAAGGGTCGCCGCGGTACTACCGGCGCGCCCATTACTATTGGCAGGGATGTGTGGATCGGTGCTGGCGCGATAATCACTGCGGGCGTCGAAATCGGTGATGGTGCCGTTGTGGCAGCGGGAGCGGTGGTCAATCGTCCGGTTCCGGCGCTGACGTTAGTCGGTGGCGTTCCCGCTCGAGTCATCAAGGCGCTTCACCAGGGAGAGTCGCCCTAAAGGCTTTTGCGTGGCCAGCGGTATCGCTGCCCCAGCTCTCTCAGATAGAGCTCCAGCCGGCGTAGAAGCCGAGTGTTATCTTTTTTCTTGTGTTTTCGCTTCTTGTTTTTTTGCCGTCCGACTTCCAGGTTGGAATGGCACGATTGAATTTCACAAAGGCCGGCCGCCTGAGGAACCACGGCATACATATCCAGGTCTTTTCTGATCCAGCCCCCGGAAACAAAATCATCGGCGGGTAAGTAAAATGTTTCGCTCATATCCAGTAGTTTTTGTGCCCCTTCAGGGGTGACCATGTAGGCTGCCAGGCAGTATGCCCGTCGATTGGCAAATTTGGCTAACCGGAACGTATCGTCCAGTCGTTGCTGTTGCCAGACAGAAGGTATGCATTTGGAGTAATACAGCATGGCCAGTTCCCAGTTTCTGGGGCGCTGGGCGAGCAGCTGGCAGACATTGCGCGAATTCTGGTCCAGTTTTGCATCACCTTCCAGTATCAAGGAGGGGGAGTCTGTCTTGGCTGCAACCTCCCAGGCATTGCGATGGCTGAGGAAACAGCCGATTTCTCCGGAGGACAGGTCTCGTCCCAGAATAGAGCGAGATTTTTCATGGTCGAAACCGACCTGGTGCCACTGGCTCTGTGGCACCGGTGGTGATGTTTTGACAAGCTGATATTGCATGCCAAGAGATGACAGCATTTCGTCCAGATGCCTTCTACGCTGGACCTCGGCGGGTTGCGCAATAGCAAGAGTATTATAGCGTTGTATTTGCGCAGACATTCAGCGATCCGGATTCTTATTGGTAGTAAGCAACAACATAAAGAGTGGAAGCCAGGTATATAACCAGAAGCTGTTCGGCGGCCTTACTGGATAAACGCCCTCAAAACATTGGGTAATCATGCCGAACATCAGTATATAGAGCCAGACGCTATTTGAAGAGGGTTTGATGCCATGTCTAATGACAGCTGCAAGCACCAATCCAAGAAATAGTGTAATTGCAAGAATTCCCCCTCTTAGGCCTAGGGCGAAATAGAGACTGTGCGGTTCAAGCTTGCTCTGCAATATGTCCGAGAAAATAGTAATGCTGCCTGGAAGGCCAGCCCCCCAGGCCCAGTTGAAGCCGGGGTTATGTGAAAGAAAATCCATCCACAAGCTTGGTCGCCGGCTCAGGAGCTTGTCGGCATCCAGCTCTCCCATCAGCATCATTCCCGCTACGGTGATAGCTCCTGCACTGCAGCATACGAGAAAGGCCGTGGCGGCCCGGGGTTTGCCGTATTGGTGGAATAACATGAATGGCAGCGTAACGGCGAGCCCCAAGAGAGCAGCCCGGCTATAGGCCAGATAAATGGCAATTAGAAATGCCACGACAAGCAGTACTCCTGCCGGGGAAGGTTTGCGAGCCATGGAAGTAGCAAGAATAATCAATGAAACAGAAAGAGCGAGCCCGGTCTCGTTAGGGTTCTCTCCCAGGTTGCCCATTCCTGATACGCCTCCGCCCACGACTCCTGACTGTGCCAGATTAATATAGAACAGGATTAGTGCGAGTGCTCCACAGCCGAGAAGCGCAAAAGGAAGCCGCTCAATAATGCGAGGTGATGTGAGGTAGGTATGCCGTATCGCGATTGATAGGCATACAACGAATAATACTCCTTTAAGGTTCTTCCGGAGCGTGTCCAGTGTATCTCCGTCTGCCCAGGCAGAAGGGAGATACAAGGCGATTGTGATAAACAGGATCCACAGCAGGGCTCTGTTATTTTCCAGGTAATATTTTTTGAAGTGAAAGAAGGAGAAATACAGGGCAGGCAAAATCAATCCAATATAAAGGGTTAGATATTGAGCCTTGCTGGACGGTGCGAGGAAGAATCCAAACGCATAGAGCAGGAATCCGGTGATTAGCCAGACAGAAAAAAAGCGGTCGGTGCGGGTTTCAAGGGAGCTCATTAATAACGCTTCGGCTGGCCAGCGGGCTGGTGCTTGAACCGCTTGTGCACCCATAGATACTGCTCCGGGCACTTGCGTACATAACCTTCAATGGTGCTATTGATGCGAGCGGTGTCCTGTTCATCGTCACCGCAAGGAAAGTCTTCCAGCGCCGGGCCGAATTCGATTTCGTAGCGACCGCCGGGTAAGCGATAGTGAGCGCAAGGGATGGCGATGCGGCTGGTGGCGGTAATGGTGGCGGCGGGAACGCCGAAGAAGGGCACATAGACCGCATGGGCAGTGCCATAGTCCTGATCCGGGGCGTACCAGACAACTCTTCCGTTTCTCAGCAGGCGCACGATTTGGCGGATGTCCATGCGATCGACGATCCCTTCCACGTATTTTTGGCGGCCTTTGTTAATCAGGCGGTCAATTACCGGGTTGTCGTTGGGGCGGTAGACTGCATTAATATCCAGGGCGTAGCTCAGTAGGCGCGAGCCCACATCCACACTGTTAAAGTGCATGCCCAGCAATAACACCCCTTGCCCCGCCGCTTGAGCACTCCTGATGTGCTCGATGCCTGTGATGGTCAGTCGTTCGCCCAGCTTGATACGGTGGTTGCTGAAGCTGCCGGCCATTTCCAGAATGGCTTCACCGGTGCTGATCATACAGCGGCGGGCCAATGCTTCCTGCTCTTGGGGGGGTAATTCAGGAAAACAAAGCCGGATGTTGGTTTGCACAACATGACGGCGTTTTTTTGCCAGATGCCAGGCGAGATGGCCAAGGCCTCGTCCTGCGGCGAGCAGCAGATTCCAGGGCAGCTGCCCGATCAGCCAGAAAATGCCTGCCCCCAGCCAGCTAGGGTAGAGACGAGGGTCGGAAAGCCGTGAGGGCCGGTTGGTGCGTTTTCCCATGAGGCTCTCAGCGGTTATTCGGACGGATGGCGGGGCGCTCACTGAGGCGGGCCAGCAAGAGCGCTAACGGGAGCCACAGGCTGAGCCAGCTGGCCTGGAACGGCACCAGTAAATAGGCGCCGGCCGCGTAAGTCATGCACAGGCCGGGCACCACAGCAATGGTGTAGGCCGCATTGTCATGCCAGTTGATCTGGCGCTGCAGCAGCGCGGTAAACGGGCTCACCCAGCTGGCGACAAACAGCACCAGGCCGATCAGCCCCAGGCCGTGGATCAGCAGCAAAAAAATATTGCGCGGATGGGCAAGCGTCAGTAAATGGCTGTCGTTCCGTCCCAGCACGCCATTCAGCGTTTCGTGGTTCAGCCCATTGCCGATCAGTGGGTGAGCAAAATAATTACTCACCGTCACGCTGTGGCTGCCCTGCAGCATCAGGTAGAAGGCGGCGGTCAGCGGGATCAGGCTGAGCCAACGGCGAGAGCCCCGGCTGATCAGCCAGGCGACAGCAAACAGGAGGCTCATCAATCCCAGCGGCAAAGACGTCAGGCATAAAAAGCCGAAGCCGACACCCGCGCCGACCAGGCGGCGACCGCCTTTGCCGGATGCGCCTTCTTCCATGCCCTGTGCCAGCAGGATGAAGGTCGGTGCCACCATGGCCATCAGCGCCAGGGGCGGAAAATCAGGTTGGCAGGCTCACTGAAGAGAGGGCTGCTGAACGGTTGGGTGGTGTAATAGCTGACCATCACCACCGTGGCCACCACCATGGCGCACAGGGCACCGTTGGCCATGGCTTGCTTGAAGGTGTTACGGAAATAGAGGTGCAACCAGCGGAACAGGCCCACCATGACCACGATTTGCACCACGCCGCGCACGGTCCGCGAGGAGTTGGGTTCCTCCGCCCAGGCCAGGCTGAGCAGGGCCCAGGCGAGTAACAGATAGAGCGGAACCAGAAAGGGCGAGGTCATCAGTCGGTGGTCGCCACTGACCACCGCGCGGGTAAGCAGGGTCAGCCCGGGCAGAAAGAACAGCACATCAAGCACGTTGAGCAGGCCGATGCGGGAGTTGAACAGGAATACGCCGCTGAACATCACCGCAAATGACAATGTCAGCCACCAGCGTAACCAGCGACCTTGCATGATGTTGGGGGGCAGTGGCGGCATAGAGTGTCCTGTTGCTCCGAAATTGGCCAAGAGTTGCTGAATGATACCCTGACAGCGTGGCGATGCGTAATTGTTGTACCCGGTCAGCAGGTAGCAGCGTGCCGCGAAGTGTACTGTCAGAACCTGTTTGCCTCCACCGCTATGCTACAATTGCGGGCAATTCGGCTCTGTTGTCTTTTGGAGACATTGATGCAAAACCCGCAAATTCCCTCTTTTGCCCAGGCCCGCGTTCTGGTGGCTGGCGATGTCATGCTTGATCGTTACTGGCACGGCCCAACCGGCCGTATTTCGCCGGAAGCGCCGGTGCCGGTGGTGCGCGTTACCGAGCTGGAAGACCGCCCCGGTGGTGCCGCCAACGTGGCATTGAACATGGCCGCCCTCGGTGCCCGTGCAGAGCTGGTTGGGGTGACGGGCCGCGATGAAGCTGCCTCGATTCTGGAAGAGCGGCTGGCGGCGGCGGAAGTGGGCTGCCATTTCCAGAAAGTGGACGGGCTGCCCACGATTACCAAATTGCGGGTGATTAGTCGTCAGCAACAACTGCTGCGGCTGGATTTTGAAGAAGCGTTCCACAACCAGGACCCGGCGCCGTTTGCCGAGCAGGTAAAGCAGCAGCTGTCTCACTGTGGTGCGCTGGTGTTGTCGGATTATGCCAAAGGCGCCCTGCGTGACTGTCCCGGTCTGATTGCGCTGGCCCGCGAAGCGGGTGTGCCGGTGCTGGTGGATCCCAAGGGTACCGACTTTGAGCCCTATCGCGGGGCGACCCTGCTGACACCGAACCTGAGTGAGTTTGAAGCGGTGGTAGGGGCAGTAAAGGATGAGCAGGACCTGATTGAAAAGGGGCAGCAGCTGATCCGTGATCTGGATCTGCAAGCCATGCTGGTCACGCGCAGCGAGAAGGGCATGACCCTGCTCCGCGACGGGCTGCCGGAGCTGCACCTGCCGGCCCGGGCCCGGGAAGTATTTGATGTGACCGGCGCCGGCGATACGGTGATTTCCGTGCTGGCGGTGTCGTTGGCGGCCGGTGCTGCCATGGAAGATGCGGTGGCGCTGGCCAATATTGCCGCCGGTATCGTGGTCGGCAAACTGGGCACCGCTGTGGTGTCTGCGCCGGAACTGCGCCGTGCGGTGCACCAGGAAGGAGGCTTGGGCCGTGGTGTGATGACCGAAGCACAGTTGCTGATCGCCATCGAGGATGCCCGTGCCCAGGGTGAGAAAATTGTCTTCACCAATGGCTGCTTCGACATCATTCATGCCGGCCACGTGGGCTATCTGGATACGGCTCGTCGGCAAGGGGATCGCCTGGTGCTGGCGGTCAACGGTGATGAATCGATTCGCCGCTTGAAAGGGCCGGGCCGACCGATTAATCCGCTTGAGCGTCGCATGGCGGTGTTGGCCGCGCTGGAAGCGGTGGACTGGGTGGTAGCGTTCGATACGGATACACCGGAGCCGCTGCTGGCATCCATCAAGCCGGATGTGCTGGTGAAAGGCGGTNGTGAAAGGCTACGGCGGCGAGGTGAAGGTGCTCGATTTTATCGATGACATTTCTACCACCAAGATCGTTGAGCGAATCCGAAAAGACAATTAATAATGAATAATGAATAGTTAATAACGTCGCGAAATCAGTGCTGTGCCGCGTTGAAACGTATGAGGCCGCGCCCATGGTCTGGGCGCGGCCTCATACGTTTGAAAGAGTGATAAAAGCTGCTCGCGCAGCTATTCATTATTAACTATTCATTCCGTTCCTGTCTCTACGATGGCGGGCAGGCGTTACGCCCGTCCATCTTTCAAAAGCCCGAACGAAGGCGGCGGACTCGCTGTAGCCGAGCAATTCGGCAATCTCCGCCACGCTGCGCTCTGAATCCTCCAGATAGGGCGATTTTCCTTGCTGAGTTGGCGTCGGAAAGTGCGTTCGGGAATACCGAAGGCCTGGGCGACTTGTTCGGCGGTGGGGAAGCTTCGTACAAACAGATTCAGATACGCCGCGACGCGACCGCCGAGGTCAGCGGTGGGCGCTTCGCGGCGGGCCAGCATGGCATCACATTGCTCGCGATACATGTCCTGGGCCATCTTGTTATAGCCGGGCATGCGGATGCCCATGTCCTGGTTGCGAATCACCGCCTTGCAATGGGGTTGGTCGTAACGGATCGGGCAGCCGAAATAGTCCTCAAAAGCCTCTGCATGGGCCGGGCGCGGGTAGGGCATCCACACCTCCACCGGTTTCAGGTCAAGATTGAGCTGGGTCTGGATGTCGTTGATCAGCTTGAAGGTGCCCACCATGTCCCGGTCGATCAGAATACGGCTCACTTCAGGTGGTAAAGGGATCGGGTACAGCTCCAGGGCGGTCGTCTGTTCGCCGGGCACCAGTGCGATTTCGCCGTACAAGTAGGTCAGGGCCTGGTACTTGACCCCGAACTGGAATCCCTGGAACGCCGTTTCACTGGTCATCAGCAGCATGGCCAGCTGCCCGTAGCCGGCAAAGCCGAAACGGCTGCCCATATCGAAGCCCAGCATGGGGTCGTTTACCCGGGGCAGCAGCTCGGTAAAGATGAGTAGCTCCCGGTCCCGGCCGATTTCGCTGTTGGGATCCAGCTTGCCCCGGTCCAGCCCGTGGCGGGCGAGCACTGGGCCACAGTCGATTCCCTTCTCGGTCTCGAGCAGGTCGATGGTGTAGATCAGTGCAAGAATCGAGCGTTCAGACATGGCCGGAATTATCAATTTTTAGTCAGGTTAACACGTATTCACAGGGCGCTGACAAGGCTAGAGTGCATGCATTGATAGATGCATCGGCATCCCAAGGAGAATACCTATGACAAGTCAGGCCCGTATCAATGTGAAAACCGTCGGTGGTGGTTTCGGTGGCATCTGTATGGCCATCAAGCTGCGCGAAGCCGGGATCGATGACTTTGTGCTGCTGGAAAAAGGCAGCGGCATGGGGGGCACCTGGTATCACAACAGCTACCCCGGGGCGGCTTGTGATGTGCAGTCGCACATGTACTCCTTCTCTTTCGAGGGGAATCCGGACTGGAGCCATCGCTACAGTGGCCAGCAGGAAATCCACAATTACATTCAGGGCGTGACCGACAAGCACGGCCTGCGTCAGTACACCCGTTTCAACAGCGAAGTGACCGGGGCCCATTTTGATGACAAGGCGGCCCTGTGGACGCTGGATATGGCCGATGGGTCCCAGGTGGTCTGTCAGCACTGGGTGCTGGCCAGCGGCCCCTTGCACGTGCCGTCCTTTCCTGACTTCAAGGGAATGGAAAACTTCAAAGGCAAGATCATCCACTCCGCCCAGTGGGATCATGACTATGACATGGCCGGCAAGAAGGTGGTGTCCATCGGTACCGGCGCCAGCGCCATTCAGTATGTGCCCCACGTGGCCAAAGAAGCGGGCCAGCTGACGGTGGTACAACGCACGCCGCCGTGGATCATTCCCCGCGATGAGCGCGCCTATTCCGGCCTGAGCAAGTGGATGTTCCGCCGCTTCCCGGCCCTGCGCAAGCTGCACCGTCTGCGTCTGTATCTGAGCAATGAAGCGCGGGTGGTGCCGATTTTCAATCCACGCCTTGCCAAGCTGGCTGAACCGGCCCTGAAAGCGTTTATTCATTACCAGGTGAAAGACAAGGCCACGGCCCGCAAGTTGGTGCCAAGCTACACACTGGGCTGTAAACGCATCCTGATTTCCAACAACTATTACCCCACCTTCAACCGCGACAATGTGTCGCTGGTCACCGAAGGCGTGAAGGAAATTCGTGATAACAGCATCGTGTTCAGCGATGGCAGTGAGCAGCATGCCGACTGCCTGGTACTGGGTACCGGTTTTATCGTGGATCCGCGTATTTACATGAAGGATTTCGACATTACCGGGTTACCGGGGCACCGATTGCAGGACGACTGGAAAGCAGGATCGGAAGCCTATCTGGGCACCACGGTCAGCGGTTACCCGAACATGTTCCAGCTGGTAGGGCCAAACACTGGCCTGGGCCACAACTCCATTATCTTCATGATCGAGAGTCAGGTGCGCTACATCATGGACGCCATTACCAAGCTGGATAAGCGCGGTGATGCCTGGCTGGATGTGAAGCAGGACGTGCAGGATCGCTATAACGACAAACTGCAAGAAGAGCTGAAAGGCACGGTATGGCAGAACGGTGGTTGCATGAGCTGGTACCAGCAGGCCGATGGCCGCAATACCGCCCTGTGGCCCCATGCCACTTTCCAGTTTATGGCGCGCACCTGGACGGTGAGCATGAAGGATTATCACTGGCAGACGGCGGTTGAGAGCGTGCCCGTGAAAGAGGCGGCTGTTGGCTGACAAAGGCCGTCTCGAGTTGCGAGAAGCGAGTTTCGAAAGGCAAAACCAGAAAATAATGAGGTCAGGTTTTCGCTACTCGAAACGCGTGGCTCGCTTCTGAATCACTGTGGTTCGCATTCCGCCGGTGTGGCTTTCTGGTACAGCGGTAGCGCTACCTGCATTTTTTCTTCCAGTGCGCCGATCCGGCTGCCGGGATTGGGGTGGGTGGACAGGAACTCCGGGGGCTGTCCGCTCCCGGTGGCAGCCATGTTCTTCCAAAGCTGCACGCTTTCGCGCGGGTCAAAACCGGCGCTGGCCATCAGCTCCAGCCCCATCAAATCCGCTTCTTCTTCATGGGCCCGGCTGAAGGGCAGGGCAATGCCCAGCTGTGCGCCCATGCCCAGCGCCTGAATAATGCGCTCTGAATCTGCATCCCCTTCGCTGAACATGCCGACCAGAAACAGCACCGTGCGGATTCCCAACTGCTGGGTCAGCCGCTCGTTACTGTGTCGTGCCAGCACATGGCCCACCTCGTGGCCAATCACGGCCGCCAGTTGGTCATCGCTGGTGGCCACCGCCAGCAGGCCTTCGTTGACGCCTATCTTGCCGCCAGGCAAGGCGAAGGCGTTGGGGCTCGGGTCGGCAAAGACCACGATTTCCCAGCGCTGGGGTAGCGCGTTGCCGGGAAACCGGTTGGCTAGATGGGCGTGGTTGGCGGCCTCGTCGTCGCTCACCGGAGTCTGCTGCTGCATTTGCAGAAACGTCTGCCGGCCAAAATCCGCCATCATGGTGTCCGGCATCAGGGCCAGCTGGTCCCGCCCGGTGGGCGTCTGGTCGCAACCGGCGAACAGCATCAGTGACAGAATAAATACAATAAAACGGTACACGTGACAGGGCCTGTCTGGAGTGCGAGAGATGTGTGCACGTTAGCGCAGAAGGTCAGGCGAGGGTAGAGGCCGGTTCGCGGCTTTATGGGGGAAATGCGCAACCTGTGGCCATAAAAAAAGCCCCGCTCTTGTGAGCGGGGCTTTCTTGTATGGTGCCCGGAGGCGGAATCGAACCACCGACACGGGGATTTTCAATCCCCTGCTCTACCGACTGAGCTATCCGGGCAATCAGGGCGCGTATTAAAGCGGCTTGGGCCGGAGGCGTCAAGCCGTGGGCGTTTATTTGTTCGCATCGTGAGCAGGTGGCACGTATCCCTCTGTCGTAGTTTTCGTTGTTCAGAAAACGATCACGTTGTTCGTCCAGGAAGGCGCGTGCCTGTGGGTCCATCACGTTCAGGTGCTTTTCGTTGATCAGCATGGTCTGTTCGTGCAGCCATTCCTGCCAGGCCTTTTTCGAGACTGTCTCGAAGATATCCTGCCCCTTGGGGCCAGGGAACGGGGGGCGGTCGAGGCCGTCCAGTTCAGTCTGGTATTTGCGGCACATTACCGTGCGGCTCATGGCAACTCCGTAGGCGGGTACATGTGAGGTGGACTATAACATGCGTGACTGGCGTGGGGCGTCGAGACCCGCCAGCAGTTTCTTCACCGGTGCCCAGCGTGCCGGGAGACTGCGGGTCCACCCAGCGACCGTCACTGTCACGGGTGCCGGCTGGGTCCACGGCCACTTCCAGCGGGACGATGTCCAGATGATAGTGGCTGAAGGTGTGCCGGAACGGATCCAGTGGCTGGCTATCAGCACGGGCATCGAACGCACGGACTTTCAGGGCGTCGTCCATCTGTGACTCATGGTCGGTTTGTGGAAAGCACCACAGGCCGCCCCAGATGCCTTGCTGGGGCCGCTGTTCCAGCCAGACCCGGCCGTTACGGTCGCGCAGGATAAGCATGACGGTGGTGCGTACTGGCAGGGCCTTTTTCGGTTTCTTGCCGGGGTAATCCNNNGCCCCGGCGACACAGGGTGGCGCCCAGGTCCATGATCGCCTGGGTGTAGTCCGCCAGCCGTGCGTGAGGCGTGTAGTGTTCAGACAGCTCCCAGAGTCTGCTTTCGACCGGTTTTTTGCCCGGCCAGCCGGGCACCGCATGCAGCCGGGCGAGCACCCGTTTCACATTGCCATCGAGAATCGGTGCGCGCACGCCGCGGCTCTGGGCAAGAATGGCCCCGGCGGTGGAGGGGCCAATGCCGGGTAGCGTGGCCACTTCCTCAACGGTGTCCGGGAATTCGCCCTGATAGTTCTCCAGCAGTTGTTGGGCGCATTTATGGAGGTTGCGGGCGCGGGCGTAGTAACCGAGCCCGGTCCACAGGTGCAGTACCTCATCCTGCTCCGCCAGTGCCAGTGTTTTGACATCCGGGAAGCGCGCCATAAACCGCTCGAAGTAGGGAATGACCGTGCTGACCTGGGTCTGTTGCAGCATGATTTCCGACACCCACACCTGATAGGGCGTGCGCGGGTGCTGCCAGGCTGGTCGTACCAGTCAAGTAGAGCCTGGCTGAAGTCTTGCGGGGTGAGGGATGTGCTGGGCATGACGCTCCGGACAAAAAACGGCGGAAATGAGCGTTTGCTCATTTCCGCCTGCGTGTCGCTTGCTGCATGAAGCGTGCAGCGTCTCTTAATTAAACAGCTTTTTGAGGCCGTCCTGCAGCTGCTTGTTCACTTCTTCCTTGGCCTTTTTCTGGGCGGCATCCTTGAGTACTTCCTCGGTGGTGTCGCCTTCGCCTTCAATGCCGAACTTTTCTTTCAGCTTGTCTTTGGTGGCGTTGGCGGCGACCTGTTTGCCGATGTCCTTGAAGCCATCCTTGTCCGGGCCACACCATTTGGCGGGGCTGCCACCCAGGTTGCCTTCGCAACGCAGCGGCCAGGTGGTGCCGGTCAGGTACTTGGAGGTGCCCAGTTCCGGCGATTGCATGCCGATCTTCAGGTCGAAGTCCTGGTTGAGGATGTTCATCCAGCCATTACCGGTGATTTCCCCTTTTTGCAGTACCGCAGAGAGGCTGTCCAGATACGCCACGTTCTTGTCCAGCCGCGCCTTGGATTTCAGGTCGAGAATCTTGGTGTCCTCGGACAGGGCGCTGGGCAGTTTGCCGGATTCCTGGCTGGGAATCAGGGCGGTGGCCAGGCCCTGGAACTGGCCGAGCATCTCATTCACGCCGCCAACCAGGGTGCTGTACAGATTCAGGCCGCGCACGGTGGTGTCGGCCAGGGACAGATCGATAGTGCCTTTGGCGGAGTTCATCAGCGCTTTTTCGCTGTTGCCGCTGGCACTGTAGCTGCCGTTCATGTCGAACACCCCTTTGGCCAGATCATCCTCCAGTGCCATTTGTACCAGCGGTTGGATCTGAACGCTGGAGACAGTGTTGCTGGCGGTGATTTTCGGGGTGCTGCCGGAGGCATCCAGTTTGGCTTTGGCGCTGAAGCTGCCGCCCAGGGTGCTGCCGCTGGCGCGGGTCAGCTGCAAGACACCGTTCTTGGCGGTGACCGCAAATTTCATGTCGCTGGCGGTAATGCTGTCGTATTTCACGGTGCCAATGGCCAGTTCGCCGTCCACCAGCAGTGGGCGCAGGGTGTCCACCGGGATCAGCTCGTCACTGGACAGGCTGGCGGTTCCGCCGGTTTTGCCGCCGCCGGCTGCGGCGGTTTCGGTATCGCCACTGGCAGGCGGCATGTAGCCGTCCAGGGTGATCTTGTCGAGCACCAGGTCAAAGATGATCTTGCCACTTTCCAGGCTGGCCAGGCCGGCGCTGCCGCTGAGGGTGCTGTCATCCAGGGTCAGTGTCAGCGGGCTGGCCATGACGCTGCCGGGCTCGCCGCCCAGGGTGGCGTCCAGGGCAATCTTGCTCAGTGCCTGGCTGTCGGTGGTTTCGATGGGCGCTTCGCCAATCGCTTCCAGCACCTTGTTGGCATCGAAGGGCGCGGTGGCCAGCTTGCCGCTGAGCTGCATGTCGCCGGTGAGGGCGCTAATGTCCACGTTGCCTTTGGTCTCGGTGCCGGCGGCTTGCAGCAGCAGGTCCTTGATGGAGACGGTGTCCTCGTTCAGGTTTACATCCAGATTCTGTTCCAGATGCACATCCACCGGCATGGTGGTGGCGCCGGCGATATTGGCATCCAGTGTCATCGGGTTGAGGACGAAATGGTTATTGTCGATATCGGCGGCCAGTACCGTGTCCAGATTCATGTCCACGCGCATGTCGCTCTGGTCCTGATAGCGCAGGGACATCTGCAGCGGGAAGGGTTCATCCAGGTTCACGTCCTGGGCATTCAGGTTAAAGTGCTCGACGACGATGTCGGTGCCATCGGCGGTGCTGCGGTAGCGAACCTTGCCGTCGCTGACCACGACTTTGGGAATGGTCAGCGGAATGTCCAGGCTGCTGCTGCCCTCGTCTTCGGCCGCCGGTTCTTCTTCAGCGGCGGTGTCTTCTGCCGGCGTCTGCGGGCCGATCTGCTCCCAGTTGGCGCCGTCCGGGCCGTCCACCAGGTTTACATTCAGGCCGGCCAGGGTGATGCCGTCCATTTCCACCTGGCCGTACAGCAACGGTAATACGGCAACGCTGACGCTGGCTTCGTCGAGGGCGGCGAACAGCTCTTCGTCATCGGCAATGCGGGCTTCGGTGCGGCCAAGACTCACGCCCAGCGAGGGTTAGAATTGCCAGGCCAGGTCACCCTGAATGTCCAGTGTCAGGTTGGCCTGTTCCTGTGCCTGTTTCTCGATTTCCGGCTTGAACTCGTTGGGATCAATCACCTGCGTGATCACAAAAACAGCAATAGCTAATAGCACAATGATGGCAAACAAAGTGATCAGCAAAATTTTTAACAGGCGTCCCATGTAGCACTCCTTGCGCGTTGGTCGTTGGGCCGTGATTATAGCAGTGGGGATTCACTGACCATACCGTAGCATTATTCGTGATTGTTATTGTGACGTTAGGGGAAGAGCGTTTGCGAAAGTTCCATGTTGTTGTCTTGATGGCGCTGCTGTTGGTGGGGGGCATGGTGCGTGCCGAGCCCATTGCACTGGTTTCGGCGGGGGATAGCGTTCAGTTGGGGGCCCGGGTGGACGTGCTGGAGGACCCGGAAGGCAACTGGACCTTGAGCCAGATCCGCGACCAGTTTGCCAGTCGTTTTCGCCAAAGTGACAGCAACACCCTGAATTTCGGTTTTACCAAAAGCACGATCTGGCTGCGTTTTCAGCTGGATGCCAGCCAGATGGATGGGCGTAGCTGGTTCCTGGTGGAGCGCTATCCGATTCTCGATGAGCTGACCCTGTTCGTGCCGCAGCCGGGTGGCGAGTTCCGGGAATACGCGGTGGGGGATACACGCCCCTTTGGGCGGCGGCCCATGGACCACCGCTCTTTTGTGTTCAATCTGGAATCGCTGCCAGACGGGGTGAGTGAGTACTATCTCAAGGTGCGCGGCAAGGGCGCATTGAACATGATGCCCATGCTCTACAGTGCCAAGGGGCTGGTGGAGTACACCTATCTGGAGCAGTTGCTGCAGGGGCTGTTCTACGGTTCGTTGACCATCATGTTGATTTACAACCTGCTGTTGTTTCTGTCCCTGCGTGACAATGTGCACCTGCATTTTGTGGTGTTTCTGACCGGGGTGCTGTTTTTCAATATCTGCGTCAGCGGCTTTGGATTGCAGTATTTGTGGCCGGAGACCCCCAAGATCAATGAATATTTCTGGCTGACCACCTATACCTGCGGGCTCTCGCTGGCGCTGTACTCACGGCAGTTTCTGCAGTTGGCCCAGCGGTTTCCGCGCTATGACCGATTGCTGAAGCATTACCTGATCCTGATCGGACTGGCGTTCCTGCTGCAGTGGGTGATCCCGCCGCCGTATTCCTATCACCTGTCCACGGTGGTGGTGATGATGACGGTGGTGCTGTTCAGCTGGCTGGGTTGGGTGGTGTGGCGCCAGGGCTTTCGGGTGGCGCGGTTGTATGTGCTGGCCTGGTCCGTATTTCTGCTGACAGTGTTCCTGTATGCCATCGGCAATCTGGGCTTGATTCCCTATAGCGTGATTGTTCCTTACCTGCCGCATTTCGGCGCCCTGTGGGTGGTGGTGATGTTGTCACTGGCGCTGGGGGACCGGATCCGGTTTCTGGAAAGTGAGCGCAAGCAGTTGTCGGTGGAGGCGCAGCAGAACCTGGAGCGACACCTGGCGGATATCGAACAGATGAACCAGGACAAATCCATGTTCCTGCAGTACATCAGCCATGAGCTGAATACGCCGATCAACTGGATTGGCGCGGCCGATTCACTGGGGCAATCCGGGCAGGGGCCGGGTGAGAAAGAGGTGGATGTGTGGGCCATGGTGCGCAAGGGGCAGCGGCGCCTCACGGGGATCGTCAGCACCTCACTGCGGTATTTTGATCTCTCCGACCGCCACCAGCCGCCGTTGCAGGCCAGCTGTCAGCCCATGTGGATGTTCGACGCCATTTTGCGTGACCAGGCGGCGCGGATAGAGACTTGCGGTGTGGCGGTGCGTAACCGGATTTCACCGAATTTGCAGGTGCGAGCCTGTGAAGGGGAGTTGCGTGAAGTGCTGACCATGGCGCTGGATAATGCCCTGCGCTTCAGTGCCGAAGGCGATAGCGTGGAAGTCAGCAGCACCGTGGATGTGCCGGCGGGCCATGCCGAACTCTGTATTCGTGATGAAGGCAGGGGTGCTACCGCGGAGCAGCTGGAGCACATCCTCGAACCATTCTTCGTGATGGGATCACGTCACCATGAAGAAGGTTTTGGCCTGTCCCTGGCCATGGCGCGGGTGATGGTTGAGCAGGTGGGCGGTTCTCTGTGGGCGGAAAGCGCCGGACCCGGGCGGGGTTTTGCGCTGCATATCCGGCTGCCACTGGCTCAGTTATAGGCCGGGCTGCTGCTGGCAGTGTTCGGGCAGGGTGAGCGTTTCTCCCAGCTGCTGGCCGATCAGGCGCAGAAAGTCCTTGCCCACGCCGCGCCCCTGAGTGGCGGGATGTACGACCATCCAGGCCAGCTGCGGCTGGTTTTCTTCTATCAGGGCGATAGCCACGCGCTGCCCATTGAAGTGGGCAGCGAACAGCCGCCCTTGCCCGCCAGCCACCGCATCGGCCAGCTTCTGGCGGTATTGCGGGGCATCACGCAGTACCTTGGCAAAGGCTTCGCACTGGGTTTCCGTAAGGGCATGGGCTTCTACGCTGATGGGCATCGACGCTCTCCGCTGGTTAGCTTCTGTTGGGGTGCGTATAATAGCCGGTCCAATGCCTGGGAGGTATAGATGAGCAAGCGAAGCGCTACCGTAGAGCGCAACACCCTGGAAACCCAGATTCAAGCCACCATCAATCTGGATGGCACCGGTCAGTGCAAACTGGATACCGGGTTGCCGTTCCTTGAGCACATGCTGGATCAGGTGGCACGTCATGGTTTGGTCGATCTGGACATCAAGGCCAAGGGTGACCTGCACATCGATGCCCACCACACGGTGGAAGATATCGGCATCACGCTGGGCCAGGCCTTCGCCAAGGCCATCGGTGACAAGAAAGGGGTGCGCCGTTACGGTCACGCCTACGTGCCTCTGGACGAAGCCCTGTCACGGGTGGTGCTGGACCTGTCCGGCCGTCCGGGCCTGGAAATGTTTGTGGACTTCACCCGGGGCAGCATCGGTGGCTTCGACGTGGACCTGTTCTACGAGTTTTTCCAGGGCTTCGTGAATCACGCCATGATTACCCTGCATATCGATAACCTGCGCGGCAAGAACGCCCACCATCAGGCTGAGACCGTGTTCAAGGCCTTTGGCCGCGCGCTGCGTATGGCGGTGGAGCCGGACCCGCGTATGGACGGCATTACCCCGTCCACCAAAGGTACCCTCAGCGAAAGCGAGTAACCGTACAGCACAGGCTCCCGAATATGAGTGAAGTCGTTGCCGTTATTGATTACGGCATGGGTAACCTGCACTCCGCAGGCAAGGCGCTGGAAAAGGTCGCCAATGGCCAGACCATCATCATCACCGGCGACCCGGATCAGGTCCGGGCGGCGGACCGGGTGGTCTTTCCTGGTGTGGGCGCCATTCGTGACTGCATCGCCGTTCTGAAAGACACCGGCCTGGATCAGGCGATCCGGGATGTGGCGAAAGCCGGCAAGCCATTGCTGGGGATCTGCGTCGGCATGCAGGCGATGATGGCCCGCAGTGAAGAAAATAACGGCGTGGATTGCCTGGGCATTTTCGATGGGCAGGTCACCTTTTTCGGTGAGCAGTTCAGCGATACGGGCGCCCGCCTGAAAGTGCCGCACATGGGCTGGAACCAGGTGCAGCAGGGCATGGCGCACCCCATGTGGGCGGGGATCGATAACCATGCCCGCTTTTACTTCGTGCACAGTTACTGTGTCACCGGCCTGCCCGACGAAGCGGTAGCCGGGCGTTGCGACTACGGCCTGAGCTTTGCCGCTGCTGCAGTCCAGGGCAATGTGTTTGCCGTGCAGTTCCACCCGGAGAAAAGTGCTGACGCCGGTCTGACGCTGCTGGAAAATTTCCTGCGCTGGCAGCCATAGGCAGACGCTACACGCGGCACGCAACAGGCTTGCACGGCCCGCCTTCTCCCGGCCGGGGAAGGCGGGCTTCCATGAATTTGATAAAGAGATTCTGATGTTACTGATTCCCGCCATCGACCTGAAAGACGGTAAATGTGTACGCCTCAAGCAGGGCCGTATGGAAGACGACACCGTGTTCTCCGACGACCCGGTTGCCGTTGCCAGCCATTGGGTGGAACGTGGCGCTCGCCGCTTGCACTTGGTCGACCTGAACGGGGCCTTTGCCGGTGAGCCGGTGAATGGCGAGATCGTCAAGGCGATTGCCAGGGCCCACCCGGACCTGCCGATCCAGATTGGTGGCGGTATCCGTAGCCCGGAAATTATTCAGGCCTACCTGGATGCGGGGGTGCAGTGGGTGATCATTGGCACCAAGGCGGTGAATGAGCCGGCATTCGTCAAAGCCATGTGTGAGCAGTTCCCCGGCCACATCATCGTGGGCCTGGACGCCAAAGACGGCAAAGTGGCCACCGATGGCTGGGCGAACGTGACCGATGTGGATGTGATCGATCTGGCGAAACAGTTCGAGAACGACGGCGTGTCCGCCATTGTTTACACCGATATCAGCCGCGATGGCATGCTGCAGGGCGTGAATGTGGATGCCACCGTGAGACTGGCCCAGTCCATGTCGATTCCGGTGATCGCCTCCGGCGGCATTACCAATCTGGATGACGTGCGCAACCTGTGTGCGGTGGCTGACCAGGGCATCAGTGGTGCCATTACCGGCCGTGCCATCTACGAAAACACCCTGGACTTTGCCGAAGGCCAGGCGCTGTCTGATGAGTTGAGCGGCGCCTGAGCGCCGGGGACGTATTATGGGTTTAGCCAAACGCATTATTCCGTGTCTGGATGTGGACGCCGGCCGCGTGGTCAAAGGCGTGCAGTTCGTGGATATCCGCGATGCCGGTGACCCGGTGGAAATTGCCAAGCGCTATAACGATGCCGGTGCAGATGAAATTACCTTTCTGGATATCACCGCCAGCCATCAGGAGCGCGATACCACGCTGCACACAGTGGAGCAGATCGCCAGCCAGGTGTTTATTCCGCTTACCGTGGGTGGCGGCGTGCGTGCGCTGGAAGATATTCGTAACCTGCTGAATGCCGGTGCGGACAAGGTGGCGATCAACTCGGCGGCGGTACATAACCCGGAGTTTGTCCGTGAAGCGGCGGAGCGGTTTGGTTCTCAGTGTATTGTGGTGGCCATCGACGCGAAAAAAGTCAGCGCGGAAAGCGACACCAATCGTTGGGAAATCTTTACCCACGGCGGCCGCAAACCCACGGGCCTGGATGCGGTGGCGTGGGCGCGCAAAATGACCGACTTCGGTGCCGGTGAAATTCTGCTGACCAGCATGGATCGTGATGGCACCAAGAACGGTTTTGACATCGCGCTGACCCGTGCCATCTCCGATGCGGTGCCGGTGCCGGTGATCGCCTCGGGCGGGGTCGGCAATCTGCAACATCTGGTGGATGGTGTGCAGCAGGGCGGCGCCGATGCGGTGCTGGCGGCGTCGATTTTCCACTTTGGCGAATATTCGGTGCAGCAGGCCAAGGAATTCATGCAGTCGGCCGGCGTGGAAATGCGCCTGGGCTGATCTTCGCCGGGCCTTCTTTCGGTTGGATTAACCTCCTGTCACAACTTTAGCCGCTACGTACTGGCTATAAATGGAACCCTGTTTTACTCTCGAGGTTTTGGGGGCGCTGCCCCCGTTGAAAGACCATAAAAAAATCACGGGAGAGTTGTAATGGGTTCAGGTGCGTTGATTGATATCGGGCTGCCGTTATCGTTGTTTTTGATCATGGTGGGAATGGGCATGACCCTGACCCCCAAAGATTTCCGCGAAGTTGTTGTTGCCCCGCGTGGCACCTTCTATGGCCTGGTCTGCCAGATACTCCTGCTCCCGCTCATCGCCCTGGGCGTGGCACTGGCGCTGGACCTGTCGCCGGCGCTGGCGGTGGGGCTTATCGTGATTGCCGCCTGCCCGGGCGGCACCACCTCCAATCTGTTTGTCTATCTGGGGCGCGGTGATGTGGCCCTGTCCATTGTGCTGACCGTGCTTGCCAGCCTGATCACCATTGTCACGCTGCCTGCGTTTACCGGTTGGGCTCTGGAGCGTTTTCAGGACACCGCCAGGGCGCTGGAACTGCCCGTGATGCGCACCATCATTACCCTGTTCGTGATTATCCTGTTGCCGGTGGCCATCGGCATGGCTATTCGTCACTTCCGCCAGAACTGGGCGGAAAAGGGCGAAAAGGCCGTGGGGCTGCTGGGGCTGGCGGTGATGGTGGCGGTGATTGCGCTATTGCTGGTAGAGCTGGGCGATGAAGCTCTGGTGCTGTTCAAGCAGGCTGGTGTGTCCGCCATTATTCTCAATCTGGCCGGTATTGTTCTGGGTATGGTGGGTGGCCGGGTGATCGGCTTGAGCCGGGATCAGGCATTCACTGTGGCCATCGAGCTGGGTATCAAGAACGGTACGCTGGGGCTGATGGTGACCTTGACCCTGCTGCATTCCGAGGCCATGTCTGTGCCGTCTGCGGTTTACGGTGTGCTGATGTTTGCTTTCGGTTTCCTGATGATCGGTTACGCCAAACTTACCGGTATCGGCAAAAACCGGGATCAGGACCCGGCGTGAGCTTCGCTCCCGGTGGTGGCTGTGGTCACTGCCGGGGTGCTCAATAGCGTGGACACCGGCACTACCTCAATGCCGGCGTCTTGCATCAAGGGCAGTACCTGCTGAAGGTAGTGCACGGTTTCCGGGTACGGGTGGCCGATGGCAATCGCCTGGCCGCGTTGCCGGGCCAGCCGGATCAGCCGGTTGAACTGCTCATTAATGCTGACCAGATTGCGTTCATTATCCAGAAAGACATCGCGCCCGGCGTGGGAAAGCCCCACCTGCCGGGCCACCTGCTGTGCCACGGAATGACTGCTGGTGCGGCTGTCCACAAAGAATAGCTGGTGTGCCTTCAATTCCGTCATCAGCCAGCCCATGGGCTGTTGCTGTTCGGTAAGCGCGCTGCCCATATGGTTGTTCAGGCCGCGGGCCTGGGGAATCTGGCTCAGGGCCTGGCGCACCGCATCCAGCAGCTGAGGCTCATCCATCCCGTCCCGCAGGCCGCCCTGATCAAGGACCTGATGGCGTTGCGCGGCCATGGGCATGTGCACCAGCACTTCCTTGCCGGCCAGGCTGGCCCGCTCCGCCAGTCGACGGGCATGGGGGGAAAAGGGGATCACCGCGCAGGTGACCGGCGCGGGCAGGTCCACAATGGCCTGGCCGTGTTGCCGGTTGTAGCCCAGGTCATCAATGATGATGGCAATGCGGGGCGTGGCCAGCGCGCTGGCGCTTAACAGCAGCCCCGGTAGCAGCCACCCCAGGGCCAGTAACCGGCCTGTCATCAAGGCTGGTCGGGCTGTGAGGCGTGGGCGGGGCGCTGAGTGAGGACGACGCCTTTGAGGATGGAGAGCGCCTGCGCCAGCGGGTAATCGTCCTCGGCCAGGGAGCTGCGTTTCTTCTCTTTCTCGCTGTCGCCGTTTTCATTGTCCAGGTGGCGAGGCAAGTCTGCTTCACGCAGGTGCATGTCTTCGCGTACTTCGATCTTGGTGACCACATCCACGGCAATGTCGGGTTCAATCCCTTCTGCCTGAATGGAGCGCCCCTTTGGGGTGTAATAACGGGCGGTGGTGAGTTTCAGGGCGCGGTCCTTACTCAGCGGCAATACCGTTTGTACGGAGCCTTTGCCGAAGGTGCGGTTGCCCACCACGATGGCGCGTTCCTGATCCTGCAGGGCGCCGGCCACGATTT
>LWDU01037407.1_pt1 | contig 21198 bp, 21 predicted proteins | sample 727161 | NCBI WGS metagenome assembly LWDU01 (sample SAMN04566230, study PRJNA314399) | hydrothermal vent metagenome | isolation source: deep sea hydrothermal plume seawater | place: Mexico: Gulf of California, Guaymas Basin | collected 2004-07-11
CGCCGTCGAGGTTCAGCATCTGGTCGCCGCCAATGACGAGACCGGACCTGCGCTGAGAGACCTTGATCGCTTTCAGTTCCGCAAGCTGCATCGCCTGATCGGCAACGCGCATGCCCTTGGCGCGGAAAGTCGCCTTGGCCGCGTCTTCATCGACATTCGGGCGGACAGCTTCTGCCTCGACGCCAGCATTGGCGAGGAGGCGCCGACGGCTTTCGCTGCCGGAGGCGAGGATAACGGATGGCGCGCTCATTCCTGGTCATGCCTCTGATTGAGCTTGTTGAGGATGGCGGCAGCGGTTTCTTCCACGCTGCGGCGGGAGACATCAATCACGGCCCATTTGCGGCGCTGGAAGAGACGGCTTGCCTCTGTCACTTCGGCGCGGACGGCTTCCTCGTCGGTATAATCGGTGATCGAGTTTTCATTGAGCGCCATCAGACGCTGGCTGCGGATCTGGACGAGGCGCTCCACACCAATCTTTAGGCCGATCACCATCGGGCCGGTCTTGGGGTCAATTTCATCAAGCACGGGCGGCATGGGCATGCCGGGCACGAGCGGGATGTTGCCCGCCTTCACGCCCCGGTTGGCAAGATACACACAGGTTGGCGTCTTCGATGTGCGGCTGACACCGAGCAGGATGACGTCCGCGGCAAGGAGCCCCTGCAGGTTCTGTCCATCATCATGGGCCAGCGCGAAGTTGATCGCCTCGATCCGCTCAAAATACTCGGCATTGAGCGCGTGCTGGCCGGCGACCCGGTCGCTGGCCGTAACACCAAGATGGCGGCTCAGCATGTGAATGGACGGGTCGAGCACGGCGAGCGTCGGGATATGTCGCGCGCGGCAGAACTGTTCGAGCTTGAGGCGCAAATCCTCATCGGAAATGGTAAACCAGACAACGCCCGGCGCGGCCTCAATCTCTCGCATGACACGTTCGAGCTGGCGCTCTGAACGAACGAGGTAATAATTGTGTTCGAGCGGCGTGACGTTTTCGAACTGCGCGGCCGCTGCGCGCATCACTGCGTTCAATGTCTCACCCGTCGAATCCGACACAAGATGGACATTGAAGAATATACTCGGGCGCATTGCGGCTCCGCTGATTGATGAACGGCCGGACCCTGCCGCGTCTTGAAGGAATCGACAACCCCTGTGGAAGGGCTGTGGATAGAGATTCCAGCCCGTCGGCTTTCACCACATTTCCACATTCGGCAAACGCCCACAGGCAGGATTCACGAGCTGTTCTTTCGGCGTGAATGATCCAAATGGTTAACACTAAATTAACGGCGATTCCAAAAGGTTGACGAAAGGTTAACGCTGAACGCCTCCTATGGACAGTCTGTGGAATTACTGGTGACAAAGCCGCCTGGGACTGATTGTCCACCTTATCCAGCGCTTAGTAATGATAAGAGCGCATTTTCATGCTGAAGGAAGAAGAGGACCAGATGGCCCCCGTCCCGGAAAAACCGCTACTGAACGTACTTAATGGCACGCGTCAGGACCCTGTCCCCCTCTGGATGATGAGACAGGCTGGCAGGCACCTGCCTGAATATATGGAGCTGCGCGGACGGGCGAAGAACTTCCTGGATTTCTGCTACACGCCTTCGCTGGCTGTGGAAGCGACCCTTCAGCCGATTGAACGCTATGGCATGGATGGCGCGATCCTGTTCGCAGACATCCTGCTGATCCTAGATGCCCTCGGTAGAGGTGTGCGGTTCGAGAAAGGCGTCGGCCCTATCGTGGAAGCGGTCGAAACCGGCGGCAGGCTGAATGAAGTCCCGGTCCAGACGGTTGTTGAGCGGCTATCGCCTGTCTATGAGACCGTCTCTCGCGTGAAATCACGCCTTCCGGCTGAAACGACGCTGATCGGCTTTGCAGGCGCACCCTGGACGGTCGCGCTCTATGCCATCGAAGGACGTGGCGGCACGGACAAGTCCACAGCGCGTCTCTGGGCGCATCAGCATCCGGCTGAGCTGGATCTCCTTCTGGATGATCTGGTTGAAGCGACAGCGCACTATATGGCCGCGCAGGCAGAAGCTGGCGCTGAAGCTCTCATGATGTTCGACTCGTGGGCTGAGGGACTTCCGAACGATATTTTCGAGCAGATCATCATCCGTCCGAACCAGAAGCTGGTGAAGCGTCTGCGTGAGCTTGGTGTGACGGTACCGCTTATCGGCTTTCCACGGGGCGCTGGCGTCCAGCTCCCGGCGTTTGCAGAGCAGACAGGTGTGAGCGCTGTCGGTCTCGACACGGCGGCCCTGCCCTCCTTTGTGAACCGCGAGCTGCCGTCGGGCATGCCGGTTCAGGGTCATCTGGACCCGCTTCTCCTGATGACAGGCGGCGATGCAATGGAACGTCGGATCATCGAGCTGCTCGAGGCCTACAAGGATCGCCCTCATATCTTCAATCTGGGGCATGGCGTTCTGCCTCAGACACCTATTCCGAACGTTGAGCGCGCCGTGCGCACCGTTCGCGAATGGAAAGCAAGTTAGACAGTATACGGATCAATAATGCTCTATCTCTGGGTCAAGTCGTTTCACCTCATTTTCGTCATCGCCTGGATGGCGGGGCTGCTCATCCTGCCGCGATACAAGCTGCACCAGCTGACGTCGAAGCCGGGTGAGCCGCTGTTCGAGACGATGAAGTCTGCGTCGGCAAAGCTGCGCAAGATCATCCTGACGCCGAGCATCATTCTGGTCTGGGTGCTGGGGATCAGCCTCATCGTGATCAATCCGGCAATCATGTCGGGCGGATGGCTGCACGCGAAGCTTCTGCTTGTCCTGCTGCTGTCTGGCCTACACGGCTACTTCGTTGCGATGGGCAAAAAGATCGACCGCGGCGAGGATGTCCCGGCGAAAAGACTGAAGATGCTGAACGAAGTCCCGTTCATTCTTCTCATCATCATCGTCATCCTGGTGATCGTGAAACCGTTCTAACGTGCTGGAAATCTCTTGACCTGCCGGGGAATTTGATCACATAAGCGGCCAGAAGAGGCCGCCATTCCTTGGCAGGCCGTGCTTTCCCAAGTCAATCTATCGGTCGCGCACCCTCTCCCAGCGCACCTGCCACATCCAGAAGATTTCATGTCAGACACCGAAACGTCCCTCGACCCGCAAGCGGTCTCCGGTTCAGAAGCGCCGAGCCATGTCTATCTGCGCGACCTGAAGGCCAAGAGCCCGACCCAGCTGCTCGCTTATGCAGAGAGCCTTGAAGTCGAGAACGCGTCTTCGCTCCGGACGCAGGACATGCTGTTTGCGATCCTTCGTGAGCTGGCTGAGCGTGACATCGTCATTATCGGTCAGGGCGTTCTGGAAGTGCTCGTCGATGGCTTTGGTTTCCTTCGGTCGCCAGAATCCAACTACCTACCCGGTCCTGACGATATTTATGTCAGCCCGAAAGTCATCAAGCAGGCCGGTCTCAAAACGGGTGATACGGTTGATGGCCCGATCAATGAGCCCGGCGAAGGCGAGCGCTATTTCGCACTGAATAGCGTCAACTCGATCAATTTCGAGGATCCGGAGAAGGCCCGTCAGAAAGTCCACTTTGACAACCTAGTGCCGCTCTATCCAGAAGAGCGCCTCCACATGGAGAGTCAGGATCCGACCAAGAAGGATCGTTCTGGCCGGGTTATTGATATCGTGTCGCCAATCGGTAAGGGCCAGCGCGCGCTGATCGTTGCGCCGCCGCGTACCGGTAAGACGGTCCTGCTCCAGAATATTGCGGCATCGATCGAGGAAAATCACCCGGAATGCTATCTCATCGTTCTGCTGATCGATGAGCGTCCGGAAGAAGTGACTGACATGAAGCGTTCGGTGAAGGGCGAAGTCATTTCCTCGACCTTCGATGAGCCTGCAACCCGTCACGTGGCCGTTGCTGAAATGGTTATCGAGAAGGCAAAGCGCCTCGCCGAACATGGCCGCGATGTTGTGATCCTGCTGGATTCAATTACGCGCCTCGGCCGGGCTTATAACACGACCGTACCAAGCTCTGGCAAGGTGCTGACCGGCGGTGTGGACGCCAACGCACTCCAGCGCCCGAAACGCTTCTTCGGTGCAGCGCGTAATATCGAAGGCGGCGGCTCGCTGACCATTATCGCGACCGCACTCATCGATACCGGCTCGCGGATGGACGAAGTCATCTTCGAAGAGTTCAAGGGTACAGGTAACTCCGAAGTCGTTCTGGATCGCAAGATTGCCGACAAGCGGACCTTCCCGGCGATCGACATCATGAAATCCGGCACGCGGAAAGAAGAGCTCATCACGCCGAAGGAACAGCTGCAGAAGATCTATATTCTGCGCCGTATCCTCAACCCGATGGGCACGTCCGATGCGGTCGACTTCCTGCTCGACAAGCTGCGTCAGACCAAGACGAATGATGAGTTCTTCGAGGCAATGAAGAACTAGGCATGGCCGTGCAGCGCGATACGATCTGCGCGCTTGCCTCTGGTCCGCCGCCTTCGGCAATCGCAATCGTGCGGATCAGCGGGCCCATGGTCCGTGAGATCTGCGAGAGCGTGCTTGAGGCGGGCCTCCCTGCCCCGCGGCGGAGTGTATTTGGCCGCTTTCTCGATGTGTCACGTGAAACAATCGATGAGGGGATTGGCGTGTTCATGCCGGGTCCTCATTCATATACCGGCGAAGACACAGCAGAACTCTATCTCCACGGCGGCGCTGCCGTCATTGATCACGCCCTTGATACGCTGTGCGCTTTTGAGAATGTCCGGCTAGCCGAGCCCGGTGAGTTTACGCGTCGCGCTTTTGAGAACGGGCGACTTGATCTGGTTGAAGCCGAAGGCGTCGCCGACCTGATCGACGCGGAAACCCGCGCCCAGAAATCCCTGGCGCTGGACCAGCTCGGTGGAAGCCTCTCACAGGTCTATGATGGCTGGCGCGCAGGCCTCCTAGAAGCGATGGCTCTGCTTGAAGCGAGCATAGACTTTCCCGATGAAGAAGACGCGCCGGACGAAAGTACGGGGCCAGTGGCGGTGCTTCTGGGCCGTTTGGCCGACGAACTTGAGACGGCAATTGACGATGATGAGGTCGGCGAGCGTATCCGGGACGGCTTCAGGGTCGCGATCATCGGGCCGCCGAACGCAGGTAAGTCTTCCATTCTGAACAGGCTCGCCCGGCGAGAGGCGGCGATTGTGTCCGACATTCCGGGGACCACGCGCGATATCGTGGAGGTCCGCCTCAAGATTGCAGGTCAGATCGTGTGGCTCGCGGATACCGCAGGGCTTCGGGTAGCCGATGATGCGATTGAGGCTGAAGGTGTTCGCCGCGCATTAGATCGGGCGAAGGCGGCCGATTTGCGAATACAGGTCCGCTCTCCTGATACGTCATCCTCATTTGAAAACGCCGGCGGCGACGACATCCACGTCTACAACAAGGCCGATCTTAATCCGAGCGAACACGACGCTGGGATTATCGTTCTGTCGGCGGAGACCGGTGTTGGGTTCGCCGCGCTTGAAGACACGCTTAGCGAACGAATTACTAAGCTGACCTCATCAAAGAGCGCGCCGCTGATTACCAGACGGCGGCATCGGGATGCGCTCTCGACTGCGCTGTTTCACGTGAAACAGGCGAGACGCAATCTTGATCGAGGATTTGGCGCCGAAATCGTCTCAGAGGATGTGCGTCTCGCGGCGCAGAAACTCGGTGCATTGGTCGGGCGCATCGACGTCGAAGACATTCTTGGAGAAGTTTTCTCCAGCTTCTGTATCGGCAAATGACTCCTCCCCCTGTGTTCAGGGATGAAGATGCGCTATAGGCCGCCCATATTCACAAAAAACGCCAGAAACAGGGTGCGAGGAGTTATGGCCTCAGCAAATGATTTCGATGTCATCGTCGTTGGCGGCGGTCATGCCGGCTGTGAAGCCGCAGCTGCATCGGCGCGGCTTGGTGCGCGCACGGCGCTGATCACTCACAAGCGCGCAACCATCGGCGAGATGTCGTGCAATCCCGCGATCGGCGGCCTTGGAAAAGGCCATCTGGTTCGCGAAATTGATGCGTTAGACGGCCTCATGGGCAGGATCGCTGACAAGGCTGGTATCCAGTATCGACTGCTGAACCGGTCCAAAGGCCCAGCGGTCTGGGGCCCCCGAGCGCAGATGGACCGGAAGCTGTACCGCGAGGCGATGCAGGCGGAGCTGTCTGACTATCCCAATCTGACAATTATCGAGGATGGTGTCGAAGACCTGACGACTGAAACTGGCCGTGTGATCGGGGTTATCGGTCTGTCCGGTGAGAGCTGGAGCGCGGCGGCCGTTGTCATCACCACTGGCACCTTTCTGAAAGGGATTATCCACCGCGGTGAAGAGCGTATTCAGGCTGGGCGTGCCGGTGAGGCGCCTGCAATTGGGCTTTCGGACCGTCTCTACGCGCTCGAGCTGCCAATGGGACGGCTCAAAACGGGCACCCCTGCCCGGCTCGATGGAAAAACGATCGATTGGGATCGCCTCGAGACCCAGCCGGCAGATGTTGAGCCTGTGCCGTTCTCTTTCATGAATACGCGTGTCGACGTGCCTCAGATTGCTTGCGGCATTACTTACACAAACACTCGCACGCATGAGATTATCGCGGAGAATCTAAACAAGTCGGCCGTCTATTCCGGCGCGATCGCGGGCAAAGGGCCTCGCTATTGCCCGTCGATTGAGGACAAGGTGCACCGCTTTGCCGACAAAGACCGTCACCAGATTTTTCTGGAACCCGAGGGCCTCGACGACGATACCGTGTATCCCAACGGAATATCGACCTCACTCCCGACCGATGTGCAGGAAGCTTTTATCCGGACGATTGAGGGTCTGGAGAATGTCCGCATTATTCAGCCCGGCTATGCGATCGAATATGACTATGTCGATCCACGCGCGCTCTTCCGCAGCCTGGAGGTTAAGGCGCTAAGCGGTCTTTATCTCGCGGGTCAGATCAATGGGACAACGGGATATGAGGAAGCGGGCGCGCAAGGTCTTGTGGCCGGCATGAACGCGGCGCGCCGAGCCTTCGGCGAGGAGCCCGTGCATTTCGACCGGGCCGAGGCGTATATTGGCGTTCTCGTTGATGATCTGACCACGCGAGGGGTGACCGAGCCATATCGGATGTTCACGTCCCGCGCTGAGTATCGCCTGGCACTTCGCTCAGACAATGCAGACCAGCGCCTGACGCAGAAGGGTATCGAAATCGGACTCGTGTCTGGGTCTAGAAAAGAGATGTTTCACGTGAAACATAGCGCGCTCGAATCAGGCCGCGCATTGCTGAAATCTCTCACATTGACACCGAATGAGGCCGCTCAACACGGCTGGAAGGTCAATCAGGACGTATTTGGCGTACCCAGATATTTCGATGGCGGATATCGAGAAGGTTTTCGACGAAGTGTCTGCATTGGATCCAGCTACGAAGACCCAGCTGAGCATTGAGGCGCTTTACGCAGGATACATTGAGCGCCAGCAAGTGGATGTAGATGCCCTGCGCCGCGACGAGGCTTTGGAGATACCCGCACGTTTTGATTATGCCGCCGTGGGAGGCCTTTCGAATGAGGTCCGCAGCAAGCTGGAAGCGGTGCGCCCATCGACAATCGGCCAGGCTTCGAGAATCGAAGGCGTTACACCCGGGGCATTGGTTGCTCTTCTGGCTGCGGTCAAGCGCAGCCAGAAGCTGCGTGCGGTAAGCTAATGCAGCGCGAAATAGAGACGGCGCTCATCGACGCCGGTGTTTCACGTGAAACATGGCCGCTTCTGGAAGGCTATGTACGGCTTTTGGACGATTGGCGCCAACGCATGAACCTGATCGGTCCACGCGAAATGGACACGATCTGGGAGCGTCACGTCCTAGATAGTGCGCAGATGGCGGGTCTCACAACAGCGGAGAGCCGAATCGTTGACATCGGATCGGGCGCCGGCTTCCCTGGAATCGTGCTCGCTTGCGAGGCAAAAACCCGAGGCGGTGACGTCACGATGGTAGAATCGACCGGAAAAAAGTGTGCATTTCTGCAGGCTGTGATTTCCGAACTGGCCTTGCCTGCAAAGGTCGTTCAATCGCGCATCGAAAACGCGAAGGCAGAACGCGTTGATTTCATTACGGCAAGAGCTCTGGCGCCTCTGCCGAAGCTGCTCGGCTACGCGAATCCGTGGATGTCGCGGGGCGCGACAGCCCTCTTCTTCAAAGGTGAGCGCTGGCAGGAAGAATTGACGGATGCCTCGGATTACTGGACGTTGAGACATGAAGCGATCCCCAGTCGTACGAGCGAACGAGGGGTCATACTCAAGATCGAGGAGGCGCATCGTGTCTAAGACTGGCACCCGGATCCTGGCAATCGCAAACCAGAAGGGCGGCGTTGGCAAGACGACCACGTCGATCAACCTTGGAACGGCGCTTGCGGCCGTCGGTCGGCGTGTGCTCGTCGTCGACTTTGATGCGCAGGGAAATGCCTCGACGGGGCTCGGCATCAGCCGGGCCGATCGCAAGTTGACGAGCTATGATGTCGTCGTGGATGAGATCCCGCTGGAAGACGCGATCCTGCCAACGCTCGTGCCGCGTCTGGAGATTGTGCCCGGCGATGAGAACCTCTCAGGCGTGGAAACGGAGCTCGCAGACAAGGCGCGCCGCTCATACCGGCTGCGCGATGCAATCCGTACGCACGTGGAAAAGTACGCATTTGACGAAGACAAACGTTACGACTTCATTCTGATCGATTGTCCCCCGTCGCTTTCATCGCTCACGATCAATGCGATGACCGCGGCGGACGCGCTGCTCGTGCCGCTGCAGTGTGAGTTTCTCGCGCTGGAAGGCCTCAGCCAGCTGCTGCGGACCGTTGAGGTTGTGCGGTCCGGCCTCAATCCGGACCTGGAGATCCAGGGCATCGTGCTGACCATGTATGACCGCCGGAACAATCTGTCTGACCAAGTTGCCGACGAAGTGCGCGACGTGCTTGGCTCCAAGGTCTACAAAACGGTCATTCCGCGCAACGTACGTTTGTCCGAGGCGCCGAGCTTCGGCAAACCCGCCCTGCTCTATGATTATCGCTGCCCGGGTAGCGAGGCCTATATCCGTCTGGCGTCTGAAGTCCTGCAGCGTGAACGCGCGCGTGCGATGGAGCCGGCCTGATGAGCGGCGATCCAAAGCAGAAGCCAAGTCGTCTCGGACGCGGGCTGTCGGCCTTGATTGGTGAAGTCGAGGGTGTCTCCTCCTCTTCGTCGGGTGAAGAGCGTGACCCACAGGCAAAGACCGACGCGTCCACCCTCGCGATCAGCGATATACGGCCCAACCCGCAACAGCCACGGCGCTATTTCGCTGAGGCCGATCTCAACGAACTATCGGAATCAATCCGCGCGAAGGGTGTGTTGCAAGCTATTCTGGTCCGGCCAGACCCGAAAACAGCTGGCAAGTATCAGATTGTTGCTGGCGAGCGTCGCTGGCGCGCGGCCAAACAGGCAGGTCTGACCGAGATTCCAGCTACCATCCGCCAGATGGATGAGCTTGAACTGCTCGAAATCGGCATCATCGAGAACGTGCAGCGCACGGATCTCAATCCGATCGAAGAAGCAGAGGCCTATGGCGCCCTGATGAAGCGGTTTGGGCGCACGCAGGAAGGCCTGGCTGAAAGCGTCGGAAAAAGCCGTGCGCACATCGCTAACACATTGAGATTACTGAACTTATCGGAAGTTGCGCGCGAGCATCTTCGCGAGGGTCGCATCTCTGCGGGCCACGCCCGCGCGGCGCTTGGCGCGCCTGATCCAGACGCTGTGATCGCTATGGCCGTCAACAAAGGACTCAGTGTCCGTGAGGTCGAGAAACTCTCTCGCTCTGCAAAGGATGATGGCGGCCTCGAAGCTGTTGCGGGCCGCGTTCGCCAAGCAGAAAAAGACGTCGATACTGAAGCGCTCGAAGCTGATCTGGCACGCGCTCTTGGGCTCAGCGTCGATATTCGCCACAAAGGCGATAAAGGCGAAATGCGTATTAAATACAGTGACTTGGAACAGCTGGACGATCTTTGTCGCCGCCTGACCGCCAAGCGCTCAGCGGGCTGATCGCACCGAGGCTGATTTCACGATATTGAGCAATAGGAGCCGTAGTGCTGGATCGGCTGCTGCTGCGGATGTTTTCGCCTGGATCTCAAGATCGTGGATAGCAGCCAGCAGGCGCGTCAAGGACGCCGACGTCCAGAGATCGAGACGCGCGCGGAATGCTGGCCATTCAGAGCCCCATACGGGCGGGCGCAGGCGGCGCCCGATGTCACCGCCGGTTCCCATTAGCCCCCTCGCCTGCATCAGACGCCGGATTTCCATTTCCAAGATGCGAAGCACGCTAATCGTACTGGTGCCGCTTTCGATCACGCGGTCATATTCGGCCTGACAGCGTGCGGCATCACCGTCCAGCGCCGCATTCGCAAGATCCCGGACGCTATCATCGGCGTCTGTGCGGCAGACGGCGCGGACATCTGCAATCGATATGGGACGACCGAGGCCTCGGCCATAAAGGGAGAGCTTCTCACTCTCCTGATTGGCAAGACCGCGATGGCCGGGAAGCAGGCTGACAAAATCGTCAAGCGTGTCAGGCTCAATCTGGACGTCGAGCGCAGCGAGCTTTTCCTCCACGAGGGACTTCAGCGAGTCAGCCGTGTCGGCATAGACCTGAATGGCGGCCGCCGTGTTCGACTGTTCGATCGTGGCGCGAAGTTTCGACCGCTTGTTCAGGCTACCATTGAGTACGAGAAGGCGGTTGGCGAATCCGCTGCCCATCTGATCAGCGCGCTCAATCAGGTCCAGCACGGGCTTGGCGATCTTCTCGCCCGAGGTGCGTACGCGCACGATCTCAATGTCGCCCAGGAGCGAGCCGGTTTCGACCTTGTCAGAGAGAAGATGAGGTTCGCGGCGGATATCATCATCGTCGAGGACGACCTGTCGGGCATTGCCGGCAGCCTTGCTCCAGCTTGCGGCAATCTGATCCGCGAGATCGTTCACGACGCCATCATCGTCACCGAAGACGAGGGCGCACCAGGGACTATTATCTGAGCTTTTGAACCTGCTGGCGACCTGACCGCTTTTCAGGATCATTGGGCCGATTCAAGCTGCAGCCGTAGGTCGTCGACGATCTCGCCTGCCAGCTCACGCATGGCGCGCGCCGACGATTCGGTCTGCGCTGCGACGTCACCGAACGGAGACTGCGTTGCAGAAATCGGGACCTGGACCTGTGCATTGCCACTGAATGCCTGTCCGCCCTGCGTGGTAAGCGTAAAATCTGCGACGCCCTTCAGGAAAGAACGCGAGACGCTGCCGTCATTCAGCAGAGTGATCCGCTCTAGCTCTTCCTCGAGCACGACTGTCAGGTTTGCCCGCTCATTCAAGCCGGGAAGACCGATGGCGAGCTCTTTCAGAAGTTCGCGGCGAAGCAGATAGCCCGACCGGTCATTGATTTCGTCGACCGTTATCAGCCCTTGGCCAGCCTGATCGAACGAGGCATCCGCGTAGAGCGGGCGAAAACCACAGCCAGCCAGCATCAGCGCGGCAACGGAAGCGAGGAGCAAATTCTTCATGATGCCACGATATTCACGATACGGCCGGGAACCACAATGATTTTCTTGACCTCGACGCCGTCGAGGAAGCTCGCAAGTTCCGGCAGTTTCAGTGCCTGCTGCTCAATATCGTCCTTGCTCGCATCCCGTGCGACTTCGATCTCGGCCCGGCGCTTGCCGTTGACCTGAATCGGAAGCGTGATGGTGTTCTCGACCATGAGCTCGGGGTCGGAGACTGGCCAGGCTGCGTCAGAGATGAAGCCGTCCTCACCGAGGGCATGCCAACATTCCTCAGCCAGGTGAGGCATGAAGGGAGTCAGGCAGATCGCCAGCATGCGTGCGCTTTCATGGCGCGATGCGGCAGTCTCCTCGCCGGCGCCCTCGGCCTTTTTCAGCGTGTTTACCCAGTCATGACAGAGCGCGATGGCCGCGTTCAGTCTGAACTCGGAGATCGCCTTGTTGATCTCAGCGGCTGCGCGGTGAGAGAAGCGCAGGAGCGGCGTTGGCTCAGCTTTGCCTGCCGGCTTTTCTGCGCCATCAATGCCAGCAAAGATCGACCAGACGCGCTGGACGAAACGGGCCGCGCCCTCTGCACCGGCTTGTGACCATTCAACATCCCGCTCAGGCGGGCTGTCGGACAACACGAACCAGCGCGCAACGTCTGCGCCGAAGGAGACGATGATCTGGTCCGGGTCGACCACATTCTTGCGGGACTTCGACATCTTCTCGACAGGACCAGCCGTCACTGAGAGGTCCGTGCCCCGCACAAACAGGCTGCCATCCCGACGTTCGATATCCGCCGGTTCGACCCATTTGCCTTCGCTGCTCTTATAGGTCTCATGGGTAACCATGCCTTGGGTGAAGAGGCCGAGGAACGGCTCTCCCTTGGGCAGATCGAGCTCGCCAACATCGCGCAGCGCGCGTGAGATGAAGCGGGCATAGAGAAGGTGCAGCACGGCATGCTCGACACCGCCGATATACTGATCAACCGGCATCCAGTAGGCGCGCTCGGCCTTGTCCTTGATCCCTGCAAAGCGGGCGAAATACCAGGATGAATCGACGAAAGTGTCGAGCGTATCGGTTTCGCGGGTACCCTCACCGCCGCATTTTGGACAGCTGGTCTTCTTCCAGGTGGGGTGATGGGCAAGCGGGTTGCCGGGCTTGTCGAAGCTCACATCCTCTGGAAGCGTCACCGGCAATTCTGCGTCGGGCACCGGAACGGCGCCGCAGCTTTCACAGTGAATGATCGGGATCGGACAGCCCCAATAGCGCTGACGCGAAACGCCCCAGTCGCGGAGACGGTAGTTGATCGTGCCTTCGCCCAGACCGAGCGTTTCCAGCTTCTCGATCGCGGCGGAGATTGCCGCCTCAGTCGTGAGACCATCGAGGAAGTCGGAATTATAGATCGTGCCAGGGCCGGTATAGGCCGTGTCCGTGATCTCGTGACCGTCGGCGCTGGTGTCCGGTGGCAGGACCACAGGCTGAACCGGCAGGACGTACTTGCGCGCAAAATCGAGGTCACGCTGGTCACCGGCCGGGGAGCCAAAGATGGCGCCGGTTCCGTAGCCAGACAGGACAAAATTCGCCGTCCAGACAGGAATCGTCCAGCTTGGGTCAAACGGATGCTGAACGCGGAGTCCAAGATCAACACCCAGCTTTGGCGCTTTTTCGATCGCTTCTTCGGACGTACCAATCTTCGCGGCTTCTGTGATGAAGTCGCGGATCTCGGGACGGTCTTTTGCAAGCGCGCGCGTGATCGGGTGGTCTGGAGCTAAAGCAAGGAAGCTCGCGCCGTACAGCGTGTCCGGACGGGTCGTGTAGACCTCAATATGCTTTCCGAACTCTGCCGGTTGATCACCGTCGATGACCCAACGGACGGTGGCGCCCTTCGATTTGCCGATCCAGTTGGCCTGCATCAGGCGAACCTTGTCAGGCCAGTTCTCCAGCCCGTCCAGACCTTCCAGAAGCTGGTCTGCATAAGCGGTGATACGGAAGAACCACTGCGTCAGCTCACGCTGCTCGACCGGCGCGCCGGTGCGCCAGCCCTTGCCGTCGATGACCTGCTCATTCGCAAGCACCGTATTGTCGACAGGGTCCCAGTTCACCTTGCTCGCTTTGCGATAGGCGAGGCCAGCTTCAAGCAATTTGAGGAAGAGGCGCTGCTGTTCGCCATAATAGTCGGTGTCGCAGGTCGCGAATTCGCGACTCCAGTCCAGCGTCAGACCAAGCTTTTCCAGCTGGGCGCGCATGGTCGCGATGTTCTGATAGGTCCACTCACCAGGATGGACGTTGCGCTCGATTGCAGCGTTCTCAGCCGGCAGGCCAAACGCGTCCCAGCCCATAGGGTGAAGCACGTTATGGCCGAGCGCACGGCGATGGCGTGCCACGACGTCGCCCATCGCATAATTGCGCACATGCCCCATGTGGAGCTTGCCCGATGGGTATGGAAACATTTCAAGGACGTAGGACTTGTCCTGTCCCTTCGCCTCATCCGGCGTTTTTGTCTTGAAAATACCGGCGTCTGCCCAGGCCTTACGCCACTTGGCTTCCGCAGTTTGCGGATCATAGCGAGACGTCACGGCGTCCCTCCTGCAATTATGTGAGCTGGCTTGTCGCGCCTAGCTGAGTTCTGAAGATTTGAGAACGCGCGCGCGGGTCAGAATGGCGTTCTCAAGCTGAACGCTGGTGGCGAGATCCACCGGAGCGTCCGTCCATTGTCCGTTGTCCTGCACCTGGCGGAAGACGGACACTTTCACACCGTCGGCCCGTAGTCGCGAGTCGAGAATGTAGACGGTCGCGCGGATCCGCTCGTTCTGTGCATCCGGGAAGGACTTCCAGTCATAATTGATGATGCCGCCAACCGGGTCGGCGGTCGTAAGCGGCAGCGTGTTCAGCGTGTCGAGGCTGGCGCGCCAGAGATACGGGTTCACCCCGCCCTCAAAGCTTTCAGCAACGCTGATATTCTGAGCGCCGTCATTGCCCGAGAACAGGCAGCCGGAGAGAGCGAACACCCCGGTAAGGGCAGCGGCGATCTTTGTGGAAGCCTTCATTACGAATATCCTGTCGGCAATATCTTCTTCACTAGCCGCTCTGTATATCATCTGGGACCGGTCGGGCCAGTGCTGATATGTGCTCGGCAAGAAGCAATCGATTGGACGGCCTCCAGATGAGATCAGCCTTGACCCTGATCGCCGCAATTTCGGCGACCTCGACTGTGCCGCAGGCGCTCGCCCTGCCACTCGACATTGAGAGCGACATTGAGGCGGCGACAGTTGTGTCACTTCTCGATGACAAGCGGGCCGATAGCGAAGCGGTTCTCTACGAAATCGGCTTCGATACAGAAGCCGAGACCATCCTCCAGAACGGGACAGAACTTGGTGCGCGCCTCACGCTTCGGGGTCAGAGAGACCACCCGATGCGTCCCGGTTTTGCTGGAGATTTCGGGACGGGTTCGCCTGTCGCCGGCGCCTATAGCGGTCTTTCGGGCGGTCCGATTGGAGACGAAACAGGCGCGCGGGGTCGCCTTGAAGCGGCCTATCTTCGCGCTGATGGCGGGTATGGCGAAGTTCGCATTGGCAAGGACCGGGGCGTTGCATCCAGATTTTTCGAAGGCGCCCCAAGCGCCCTCACCTATTCTGCTGTCGCGAACCCTTATCTCGACCCCACCGGCATCAAGATAAATCGCACCAATCACGACATAACCGGGCCGTCCGCGAAGCTCAGCTATTCCAGCCCGCGTATCCTGGGTCTGCGCGCGGGGATTTCGTATACGCCGGACGCCGATGAACAGAATCTGGACCGCAGCCTGTCCGATGCCGCGGGTCAGCCCGGGCTTTCCAATGTTGTTGAGGCAGCAGCAAACCTGTCGCGCACACTTCGTTCTTCGGGCACGCGGATTGAGGCTTCGCTCGCGTGGTCGAGCGCTGAGCCAGATAATATCGCGGGCCTGACCCGGGACCGGATGGAAAGCTGGTCGCTGGGCGCAAACGTCGAGCGCGATGGGACCAAGTTCGGGCTCTCATGGCTGCAGAGCGACAATGGCTTCAATGGCGGGGACTATTCGGCATGGGAGGCCGGTGTGGCCCGCGAGTTTGGCGAGACGCGCGTTTCGCTGAACTATGGCGAGGCTGAAGATGACCTCGCGCAGCTTTCCTCCGAAGGCTTCAGCCTTGCTGCGAAGAGGGAACTTTCGGACGGTTTCGACGTCGCTCTCTCTTACCAGCACGAGCGTCTGGACACGCCGGGCGCTGACCGCACCAGCAAGGGAGTTGTGGTAGAAATCACACTCCAAGCCGATTTTTTCCGTATGAGCAGGAATTAATGTTCAATTCGCGCGTTCGTTTGATTAAGTAGCCTCGTAACAAAGGTGGCAAATGAAGTATTCTGTAACAGCTCTTGCAGCGCTCGGCGTGTTCGCGGCCCTTCCGGCCACGGCGCAGTCTGAGTCTATTGAGCTGTCGCCGCCGACTGTTTCCGAGACTGAGAAGGCCCAGCCTGACTGGTATCGCCAGTTCACGCTGAGCTCGCCATCTGACGCCACGCCGATCTGGCAGGGTGCGCCAAGCAAGGAAGTTCGCCTTGCCTGGATCAAGGGCGATCGCTGGCAGCTGAGCGTTGATATGACGTCCCGTCCTGACGGCTCCCCGCTTGCGCGTGAGGAAATGCGTGCTGGCGCAGAATTCCGCATCACGCCGCGCATCAGTGTGGGTGGTGAGCTGACCCTTGGTGCGACGGAGCTCGATGAGCTTCAGCAGCTCCAGAACGAGACGATCGAGACGGGCATTCGTCTGCGTTCTGCTTTCAAGTTCTAGCTCTTATAAAAGCGCCTCAAACGCCGAAACGCTTGCAAAGCCGCCGAACCGGGCGGCTTTTTCTACATTTGCGGCCGTGATTCCGCCGAGCGCATAGAGCGGAACGGACGAGCTGCACGCGGCAGCTGCGAAGCGCGAAAGCCCGATGGGCTGGCCTGCGCTCGGGCTGCCGGAGGGAAAGACAGTCGAATAGATGAGCGCATCGACCGGGAAGGCGCGCGCGGCGCGAAGTTCGGCGGGTGAGTGTATGCTCATTGTGTGGAGCAGGCCGAAGCTCTGGCTCTGACGCTGAAGATCCTTTCGCATGCGGTATGGCCAGTGGACCCCGTCCGCGCCAGTTGCGAGCGCGAGGTCCAGATCGGCCCCGATCAGCACAATGCGCCCTGCCCTCTGGCAATCGCTGACGACGTCGAAGGCGTCTTCCATCGCATCTGCCTGCCCGAAATGCCGGATAATGACGCCGATCCCGTCAGGCAGATGGGCTATAACGGCGCGCGCATCCATTACCCGAGCCGGGTCTGTCAGGAAAAAGCCGCCCGGCAGCAGAGGACCGGTGTGCGCTTGTGCGAGAGACGCGGCGTTTCGGAACTTGCGGGAGACGGCTGCAGCGTGCTTCATCCCGCCATGCCTAGCACTGACCTTTCGAACGACATAGCCGCTAGCCGGGAAGAGATCCTGAAGCAGCTCGCTTCGGCAGCTGACCACCCGGTTGAACTCGTTGCCGTCTCCAAGAAGCAGCCTGATGAACGCTTGCAGGCCGCGCTCGATTGCGGACAGCGCGTGTTCGGCGAGAACAGGGTGCAGCAAGCGCAGGAGCACTGGCAGCACCGGCGAGATATTGAGGGCCTCTGCCTTCATCTCATCGGTCCGCTTCAAAGCAACAAGTCTGAGGACGCCATTGCCCTGTTCGATGTCATCGAGACCGTGGACCGTAAGAAGATCGTTCGCACGCTGAGCGAGGCCGCTGCGAAACTGAACCGGTTTCCGCACCTCCTGATCCAGGTGAATACCGGCGAGGAAGAGCAGAAATCAGGCGCCCTTCCGGCTGATCTGGAAGAGTTGATCAATTATACCCGCCAGACCTACCCCGGAGAATTGAAGGGCCTGATGGCGATCCCGCCCGTGGATGAGCCTGCCGGGCCGCATTTTGCGCTTCTGAAGAAGCTCGCAGACCGCGCGGGTCTGCCATGGGTGTCGATGGGGATGAGCGCCGATTATGAGCTTGGCGCAAAGCTGGGCGCTACGCATGTCCGCGTGGGTAGTGCCTTCTTTGGTGAGCGTAAGACGGACTAGCTCGCCCGAAGGATCTCGATTTCCGCGTCCTTGTCGCAATGGGACAGGAGCGCCTTGAGGTCTTCACAGGCGAGCGCGACGCAGCCCTCGGTCGGTGCATAGTCCGGCTTGGCGACATGCATGAAGATGGCGCTGCCCTTGCCGGGAACGACGGGATCGGTGTTGTGGCTTAGCTGGACAACGATGTCGTAAAGATCATCCTCGCGCCACATGACCTCATGGCTTGCTGGATAGGGCCGCTTTACTGCGCAGTTATAGAGGGGATCATCAGGCTCATCGCACCAGCCATCGTCTGGATGTAGCGGCGTTGCGGGTAGAGCCGTCTTTGGCCGGTCGAACTTGTCCGCGCGCCAGAAAACCCGTTTGATCTTCCAGAGGCCGATTGGCGAGGCGCCATCGCCCTCTGTTTTTTTCGCGGCGTCCACCATCCCGCCCTTACCGATCGCGCACTGGAAGGTCAGGCCCTGTCCGATAATTTTCCTGTCAGGTGTTACCCGGAAACGTGTCGGCATCTGGCCGCTCCCAAAATCGTGATCATCTAGTTATTCGACGGCGAGTCGGTGTTATGTGTATCGCGTCCCGCCAACAGCCAGCAACCCGGCATCGCTTTACATGATCAGCACAAAGACACTTCTTCTTGTCGACGATGACGACGAACTTCGCGGCGCGCTCGCAGAGCAGTTCAACCTGCATGACGGTTTCGAGGCGATGGAGGCCGCGAATGCCTCCGAAGCACTGAAGCTGATTGAGGCGCAGCGATTTGATCTCGTCCTGCTCGATGTTGATATGCCCGATATGGACGGCCGAGAGGCCTGCAAACTGATGCGCCAGCGAGGCCTTCGGGCGCCCGTCGTCATGCTGACGGGTCAGGATAGCGACGCCGACACCATCCTCGGGCTCGAATCCGGCGCAAATGACTATGTCACCAAGCCTTTCCGGTTTTCGGTCCTGCTCGCCCGCGTGCGCGCCCACCTTCGTAGCTTTGAGCAGAGCGAGGACGCGACCTTTACGCTCGGCCCGTACGAGTTTCAGCCAGCGATGAAGCTTCTCGTCACCTCAACCGACCAGAAGGTCCGACTGACCGAGAAGGAAACGAATATCCTGAAATACCTCTACAGAGCTGGCGGTAAGGCTGTGGCCCGCGAGGAGCTGCTCGCGGAGGTTTGGGGATATAATGCCGCCGTAACGACGCACACACTGGAGACCCATGTCTACAGGTTGCGCCAGAAGATTGAGCCGGATCCGGCAAATGCCCGCATCCTGATCACTGAAGCTGGCGGCTACAGACTGCAGGCAGGCTAGGCGCGCGCCTTAGAAATTGAATGTGGTGCTGACGGGCGCGTGGTCGGACGGCTTCCAGCCGCCGCGCCAGCCAAGATGGATGCTGTAGGTCTGAAGGTCTGCCCCGGCCATTGCCGCATCATTCGCCCAGATATGATCGAGACGGCGGCCACGGTTTGAGGCTGCCCAGTCCTTCGCCCGGTAGGACCACCAGGTATAGAGCTTCTGGCCGTCAGCGTGGCGCGCACGCGCGATATCGGTGAAGCCGCCTGCCTTGCGCGCTTTCTCCAGCGCCTTGGTCTCAACCGGTGTGTGCGAGACGATTTTCAGAAGCTGTTTGTGTGACCAGACATCGTTCTCGTGTGGCGCGACATTGAGGTCGCCAACAAGAATGTGCGGCTCTGGCGCTTTGGCCGAGGACGCAAAGTCACGCGCCATGCACTCCAGGAAGTCCAGCTTGTGGGCGAACTTGTCGTTTTTGACCGGGTCCGGCTCATCGCCGCCTGCAGGCAGGTAGATATTGTGTATCAGCGCGCCTTTGATGCGCGCGGTCTGCACCCTCGCATGGCCTTCGCGGCAGAGCGGATGCGCATCGACCGGTTCAATCGGGTGGCGCGAGACAATCGCGACACCGTGATGGCCGCCGGACTGACCGAGGACCTGAAAGTGATTGTACCCGATCTCGCGGAAGGCTTTCTGCGGGAACTGGTCGGTCTGGCACTTGATCTCCTGCAAGCATAGAACGTCGGAGCCTTCCTCTTTGAGAAAGGCCTGGACGTTCGGTGCCCTCAGGCGGACCGAGTTGATGTTCCAGGTGGTGATCTTGAGCGGCTGCGCTGGCATGCCGCTCGCCTTAGCCGCGCTGCCCGGACCGGTCAACGCGGCGACTGGCTAACCTTCGTTGGACGGTTCAGGGATCGGCTCATAGCGAAGCTTCGAGACCTGCAGCGTGACCGACCCGATCGCGTCCGTGTCCGCCTGGATCTTCACCGGCATGTATGTGCCGTTATCCATCGGGGCCATCCACATGCGGAGCGGGCCTTCAATCCCGGTCAGCGTCTCTTTTGCGTTGATCTCGTCAGCGTCGTAGCCAGCGATCTTGTCCATTGAGACATGGCATTCATAGGCTTCGCCGCGATAGGCGTCGGTTTTCACCTGTTTGAGGCCCGCATTGTCAAAGGTGAGATGCGTCAGCTGGCGGCCATCGAAAATCTTCATCGGGCCACCGCACGGATTGCCGTCTGCCGGGCGCGGCGTGAACGCATGGCCGAGGAAAGCGGTCAGGGGATCGGCCGCTTCCAGCTTCTGGGCTGGCGTGGCTGGCGGTTCGCCCAGATTGCCGAAGGCTGGCGTTGCCGTCATCGCGACATCACTGGCGCCATAGGTCATCTCAACGCGGCGGTTCTTCTTGCCGTCGCGGTTCTGTGAGACATAGGCATAAGGCTCGAGGTGGTCGTCGCGCACATAGCCGCTGGCGGCGAGGCGCATGTCATAGTTGACCAGAATATCAGCAAGGCCCGTGGTCTTCACCACACCATTGATGGAGTATGTGTCCGGCTGAAGGTCCATGCGGAAATTGGCGCGGCCCGTGATGGGAATAAACAGCGCCCATGCGGTAGCCTTCACTTCATAGACAAGGCGCATCGGCTCTCCGGACCGAACTTCTCCAAGCGGAGACACTGTGGCCGCAGCCGATGTAGACTGGGCTGAAGACAGACCTGCGGTCGCAAGCGCAACAAGGCTCGTGGCGGCGATCATCTTTTTCATGTGGGAAAGTCCTTAATTCGAGACGTTGGCTCTCTTCATATATAAGTGCATACCCGAACGGCAGCTGAACAGGGGCAACCTGACTTCGCCGCCATAATACCTCAATTTGGCCGTGTGTAACCGGCTGAGCGTAACGGTTGACCTTTGCGTGGCTGGCGCGTATGAGCGCCGCTTCGGATTTGATCTAACACTATTAAGCGAGCGCCCCATGGCACGCCAATGCGAACTTTCAGGCGTCAAGCCGATCGTCGGCCACAAAGTGAGCCACTCGAATGTAAAGACCAAGCGCCGGTTCCTTCCGAACCTGGTGAACGTGACCCTGCGGTCTGAAGCCCTCGGCCGGGACGTGTCCCTGCGCATTGCGGCAAAGACCCTGCGCACGGTCGACAAGCATGGCGGCCTCGACGGCTACCTTGCAAAGTCGAAAGACGACACGCTTTCTGCGAAGGCCCTCAAGATCAAGCGGGACATCGAGAAGCAGGCTGCTGAAGCAAGCGCCTAGGATCTTCTGATCTTCGACAGACTTAAAAAAACGCGCTCCAGACGGGGCGCG
>LWDU01040236.1_pt1 | contig 21193 bp, 15 predicted proteins | sample 727161 | NCBI WGS metagenome assembly LWDU01 (sample SAMN04566230, study PRJNA314399) | hydrothermal vent metagenome | isolation source: deep sea hydrothermal plume seawater | place: Mexico: Gulf of California, Guaymas Basin | collected 2004-07-11
GGTCGCTGCCCATCAACAAGAAGAAGGGTTGGGGTTTGCCCAGGCTGAATTTTTGGCAGGGTTTCTAGCACTTGAATTCGTCAATAAACCTTGGCGCGCCTTCGAACATTTCGAAGCTCTTTACTACCGCGTAGAAACGCCGATCAGTAAATCTCGCGGTGCTTACTGGACAGCCAAAGCTAGCGAAGCTCTGGGAAATAAAGAGGTCGCCGATGCCTGGTATAAAACAGCCGCGCAATATGTGACGACCTATTACGGCCAGTTAGCGCTTGAAAAACTGAAACAGCAAGGCCGCTTGATTGATTATAAACTGCCGGGCGGCAATCTGTCCGCAGAAGCCGCGTTTCATGCCCAAGACATGGTACAGGTTGTTAAATTGCTTCATGCGGCGGGAATGCGCAAAGAAACAACGGCATTTATTTACGCCCTATCAGATGAACTTGAAAGACCCGAGGAATATGTCTTCTTGGCCGATCTGGCCGCTGATATCGGGCATTATCACAATGGTCTGTACATCGCTAAAAAGGGGCTGGGCAAGGGCTTCTTGCTGGTAGACCGTGCGTATCCGACATTACTGTCTGAAATGAAAAACATTCAGGTGGAATGGGCGCTGGTTCACGGTTTGATGCGTCAGGAAAGCTCCTTTGATATCGAAGCGCAAAGTCATGTCGGCGCGCGCGGCTTAATGCAGCTTATGCCCGCAACAGCTAAGGAAACAGCCTATAAAATCGGTGTGCAGCACCGCCTGGAATGGCTGACGCAGCGCCCATCACATAACATTTTGCTCGGCAGTGCGTATTTGCAAATGATGCTGGATCGCTATGACGGCTCTTATCCGATGGCGCTAGCCGCCTATAATGGCGGCCCGGGCCGAGTGGATCGTTGGGTCAGGGAGATTGGAGATCCGCGTAAAGGTGAAATCAGTTATGAAAGCTGGGTAGAACTCCTGCCCGTATACGAGACGCGCAATTACGTGCAGCGCGTCATGGAAGCGGTCTATGTATACCGTATTAAACTGGGAACTATTCAGCGTCAGCAAGCCGCACCGCTATACCTGGCGTATACCCAGAAGGCTGTAAGTGCAAAAGAGTAAGACTGTGTTTGCGTTTTGCCAATCTACATTATAAAATGAATTATCAATCAATCTTTAAGTATCTGTAATATATAATAAATATGATGAGTAAGGCTTTTGGCAAGGAACTTGCGGGTTCCTGTTGAGTTGGAATTACAAAGTTTTATTGATCGTTCTGATGGTCTTGGCCGTAAAAGAACAATAAGGGTAAGGAAAGACTATGAAGCTTCTATTAGCTGATGACCACGCGATGTTTCGTGATGCGCTCGTAGATTATCTACAGCGTACTGAGCTTAATGCAGATGTAACAATCGCAAAAGATATGAATGAAGTCATGGAAGTCATGCAAGGGGGCGATAAATTCGACCTCGTTATGCTCGATTTTCGTATGCCCGGCATGGACGACCTTAGAGGTCTGGAAAGCCTTTTAGAGCATTACCCTGACACGCGCGCCGTCATCCTGTCAGGTATGGCGCGCACGAAAGACGTCGAGAAAGCCATGGATATGGGCGCGGCCGGCTACCTGCCCAAAACATTGACTGGTAAGGCCTTGATCAATGGCATCAATAAAGTTATGGCAGGCGAAAAATACGTTGCTATCGATTACAATACCAATGAAATTATGGCCTCCAGCAAAGGTCATGAAGACGAAGATGCCGATGTTGCGGATAGCGGTGCTAAAGCTGATCTTACGCCACGCGAGTCCGAGGTTTTGGAGTTTCTTTTGCGCGGCGCTTCTAATAAGGAAATTGCCCGCTCGCTTGATCTGCAAGTAGTTACCGTGAAACTGCACGTCCGCGGTATTTGTCGAAAGCTGGGCGCAAAAAACAGAACGCAGGCTGCTTTGAAAGCACAGCAAATGGGGTTAACGGGATAAGCGCTTCTTCTGTAGAGCTTATCTTCTAGGTCAGTTGCGGCGGCGGCCTTCGAACCACCAACATCCTGTAACCAATACCATCATTAACGCAGCGAATATCCAGAGCGGAAGCACAGGGCGATCTGTAACTTGTGCTACATCAAAGCTGCCGTTGCGGCGTAACCCTATCCATGACGCATCCTGACCATAACGGCCGCTAGCGCGCACCATTTTTACTGTTGGCTGTGCATCTTCTGACAGCCATTTAACGCTACCCTGGCTGGCGGCGGTAACCGGTTTAATCGCCTCGTCACTTGTAATCACATTGGTGAATTCCGGTGTGTTGATATCTCCGACAATTACAAAACGTTTATGCGTGCCATCGCTAACGCCGTATACACCAGCACTCTCAACAGTATATTCACCGCTGAGCGTGCCACGTTTATTAGGTGTCAGTGTAATGGTTTGCTCAAAACCTGCCGGTCCCGTAATTGTCGCGTCCAGCGGGTTTTCTTGCAGACTGCGGCGCTCGACGCGAACAGTTTTATTATAGGCGGAGGCCATCAAATACTCTTCTTCCAACGCGGGTTCTTTCATCAACCAGTGTGATAGACGGCGCAGCAGCTCCGCGTGTGGGCCGCCACCTTCATAGCCTCGCGACCATAGCCATATTTGATCACTGCCCAGATGGGCAATGCGGCCTTCGCCAACACGATCAAGTACCAGCAGGGGCTGGTTGTTATAACCCGACATTATGGTGTTCCCCGAGCCGGCTTGTAGACCGATCTGACGCAGCCATTCGCCCCAGCCATCTTCGGTGCCGCCCCAGGTAAGTCCTTGTGTGACAGGGTGGCGGTGACCGATTTCCGTCACTTTGGGCTTGTAGTGTTTCTCAAAAACCTGCCCTGTCGGATAGGCGGGCAAGACATCTCGTAAGGCTGTCGAATAAATGGAATCTTCACCCGCGAACGATGGGCCGCTGACTTCTAACAAAGCGCCGCCATCCTGCACATATTTGGCGATATTGGCGAAATAGTAATTCGGTAGAATTCTGTTCAGGCGATAACGATCAAAGATGATTAAATCAAAATCATACAGCTTCACTTCGAATAATTCACGGAACGGGAACGCAATCAAAGACAGCTCGCTTTGCGGTGTCATGTCCATTTTTTCAGGTTCACGCAAAATCGTGAAATGCACCAGATCAACACCGGGGTCAGATGTCAGTAGGTTACGCCATGTGCGCCCGCCCGCATGAGGCTGCCCGGAAACAAGCAAGACGCGCAAACGATCGCGCACACCGTTAATCACGATCGGCATACGGTTATTGACCGTCGTGATTTCCTGTTCAAGCGGCGAGACTTGAATATCAAAGATGTTCTGGCCTGCGTGCTCGATCTTTACTGTGGCTGTGCGGACTTCATCAGGTGGCACCAAATCCATATTGGGCGAACCATCGTTCATCTTCGTAACAACAGTGGCAAACTCTTCATGCGTGCCGCTGCCGCTATCAACAACTTTATATTGTACGGTGACCGTGTCGCCAACCAAACCATAGGCAGGTGCTTCGATAATCTCTATGCGGCGATCTATCTCGTCCTTCTTACCTGTCAGTAAAACATGAACAGGGCCATAATCATCATACCGATCTTTCATCGCGGGAATGTCATGGATCTGTCCATCGGTAACAATGATGGCACCCGCACGGCGCTGTTCTGGAATATCTGCCAGTACATCGTCCAGCGCCGCAAATATTTCTGTGTTACTCGCATCAGCTGTTGTATAGGCCGTGCGCACTTCTAGATTATCAAACCCTTGTAAGCGTTCTTGCAGGTATTGCTCCGCTGCTTTTGCCAAATCCTTACGGTTTAAAAATGACTGACTTGCCGATTGATCAATTATGATTGCGGCAACATCGTTGGTCGGAATGCGCTTTTGATCGATGACAGACGGGTTGGCCAGTAAGAAAATAAAGGCCGCCGCACAAACAATACGTCCCCAGAAACCGATGCGATTATGATAGATCGACAGAGCCAGCAGTAAGAAGGCTGCCACGATCAAACCAATTATTAGTCCGTTAGAAAAATACGGCGCGAAGTAAACGCTGGTCGCTGTTTGTAATTGTCCGTTCATTGTCCCAGCCTCTCTAGAATAAAGGGCAGGTGCACCTGATCAGATTTATAATTACCTGTCAGTGCATACAGCATCAGGTTAACACCAAAGCGCTGTGCCAATTCTTGCTGGCGTGTAGTGCCTGTCATGCCGCTCCATATGCCGGCCCAGTCACGATTGTCGATGATCACCGAGCTAACGCCGTCACGGCCCGTTGCGCTCTGTTCTTCAACCCATACTGTGCTGTGACCCAACACATCATGCAAATCAGTAAGCAGATAGAATGTCTTAGTCAGAACATGATCTTTCGGCATTTGCTTGAGCGGCGGAATATTCAGGCCCTGCATGGCAATACGCAACGATTCGCTATTGCGACCACCTTGGTTCGCCAGACTGGATGCACGGTCACGTGTATCGATTAAAATCGTGCCGCCGTGATCCAGATAATATTGCAAATTCTCTTGCGCTTTTGCGCTAAGAGGGCGCGGCGTGCTGGTCAGCGGCCAGTAAATCATCGGGAAGAAAGCGAGCTCATCAGTTTCAAGATCAATGCCAATCACACCTGATGGCTCAACCGAAGTACGGCCGCGCAGGGTTTGGGCAAGTTCCGTCAGACCATTACGGGCACGCGCGTCGACTGTGCTGTCGCCGCTTTTGACATACGCCATATGAATACTGCCGGCAAAGCGGATGCCTTCATCTTCGTTTTGCGCATAAGCATGAGGGCTACCGAACGCCAGTATTACAAATATGATGGCACCGGCACGGCTGGCATAACGCAGCGCCCGTCCCATTGATAAGCGCCCTTGAATTGCGAGCATAACCAGCCAGTCAATCAAGAACAAAATAAACGCAGCGAGAAGGGCGTAAGGCATCAGGTTCGTCTCCGCCTGCATCTGGTAGACACGGGATTGGGTCGTAACAGGAATATCGGTAAAGCGCTGTAACGTGCCGATGCGGTCCCCAACATTCAGGATCTTTTGCAAATAGCCTGTGCCGTATATCCCGGGCGGATGGATAGAGCTGATCTTGATGTCATTGAACTCTTCGGCTCTGATCGGACGAACGGATGAATCCGGCTGATGCAGGACGCCGCGTCCATCCATAATCGCCAGTGGCTGCAATAGGCCTGTGGCAGTCTGCAAATTACCTTCACGACCTGACAGGCTGATCACACGGCGCAGCATTTGAACAAAAAATCCTGACAGCGGTAAGTCTGACCATGTCGGCGTTGCTGCTGTGTGCACCATGACAATCAGACCTTTTTCCAAACGGTCTGCCGTAATCAGCGGCGTGCCATCTTCCAGATTAGCCCATGATTTTTCGCTCAGCCCTGTGGTCGGCGCCGCTAGTAATTGACGCCTTATCGTCAGACCTTCCTCGGGCAGGGCAATGCCTGAAAGCGGGCTGGTATCGGGAATATCGGTCAGCTGCAGCGGATTTTCCCACGTCATGTCACCATCAAGGGCGCGGCCACCTTTAATAAGTGGCACAGGTGTCAGGAAGTTCTGACCATCCATCATACGTGGTCCCGCAAAGCGCAGAAGCAACCCGCCATCGCGAACCCATTGCTCAAGATCATTCAGCTGCGTTGCAGGCAGTGTTCCGATATCAGGCATAATAATTACAGGCGGCAGGTTGTCGGTCTGATTACCTTCAGCATCACGGCCTGCCAGAATATCACTAAGTGTGGCGACATTTAGATTGCTGTAAGGCGCCAACGCCCGCTCCAGATAATAACTATCATCAATCAGCGGCGTAGAGTCACCATCACCGGACGGCGTGACAATCGCCACGTCCATGCGCTTTGTATTGCTATCCAGTATAAGTGTGCCGCCTGCACCTTTATCACCGGCAATACGGATCTGGCGTGCTTGGTTGTACAGATTGTCAGGCAAATCAAACTTAATTGGCACAGGGTTATGATCAGCATCCAGCGTCACAGTCTGTAAATCCAGAATGCGCCCGCCATCACCGTTAACCCCCACTGTCACAGGCAATGCTTTCTTAAGAGAGGCCACCATACTGACCTGCACATCAAGTGTGCGATCAAACGTTTCTTTTTGACGTAGGATGAGCGGCAAACGCTCATCCGCGGGCTGTACATATTCATTGATATTTGCGGTTTTGAAAATATTCTTATCACCTTCACGCAGACCATGCCCGATCCATATGCTATGCGCATCTTCTGCGGCATTATCATCGATCACGGCGGTCAGTGCCTGATAATCGGCCGGCCATGGCAACGGCATTAGGCCTTTTATAACGGCCTCGGCTTGTGTCACCGTCATAGGACCATGGTGGCCGGGCTTGTCTTTACCAGGTTCGGGCGCAGTTGTGAAAATACGCACCGTGCTGCGGGAACGTGAGGCTATATCAAGAAGACGTTGCGTCTCTTGCATCTGCAAATCCCATGTTTGCGCAGAAGGCCAGCTATTATCAATGACCAGATGGATGTCCTTTTTACTGCGCGGCGCATCAACCGGGTTAAGTACAGGTTCCGCCAGTGCTGTGACAATCAGCGCGATAATCAGAATACGTAGCAGCAAAATCCACCACGGTGTTTTGGCGGCGGTCACACGTTCGGGCGTAAGGCCTTCCAGAAACCGTGTTGCAGGAAAAACAATCAGCTTGGGGGAAGGGGGCGTAATACGTAGCAAGAACCACAGCGCAGGCAGCAATAACAAACCGCCTAAAATCCACGGGTTCAAAAATGCGATATTACCTAGAAGCCCCATCATCGCGCATTACCTCCTGCGCGGTTGTGCACGCTATGGCTTCGCATAATGCCCCACAGGGCTTGCAAACTTTCGCTCACGGGCACATCCGTACTATGACGGATATAGTGCCAGCCTTGCTTGCGGCATAACTCGGATAAGGCGGCATTATGCCCGTCAATACGGTCGCGATAGGCACTGCGAATTGTCTCTATATTCTCGATCAGATATTCATGGCTATGCGCGGCGCTGGTCTCAGGTGTTCTGAATATGCCTCGCCCATCAAAAGGAAGCGTCAGCTCAGCAGGGTCTAAAATCTGTATCAGCACGATATTCTCCGTGCGCTCTTTAAGATTTTTGAGGCGATCTTTGATGCTGTCGACAGGCGCCAGAAAATCACCGAGCAAAAAGACCGTGCTGTGTTTGGCAGGGTTCATATCCGCAGCCATTGGCAGATCATCGGTCTTGTGGGCAGTTACATGACGCGCGAGTTTTTCTAAAGCTGTATCTTGTCTGCCGGGCATATCGCTACTGTTAAGCGCCGCCACTTGCTCGCCCGTATTCGTTGCCAGAATGGAAAGCGCCAGCGCCATAACCACAGCGTTTTCATGTTTTGTCGGCAGGTCTTTGTCACTGTGATAATCCATGGCGCTATTGTTCTGGCACCAGAACAAAGCCGTTTGTGTTGTCTGCCATTCTTTTTGACGAATGAAGACGCGGTCACCTTTGGCTGTTTGGCGCCAGTCAATATCTTGTGGTCTATCCGACGGGTCATACTCACGATACTGCCAGAATTTTTCGCCGCTACCGGAACGGCGCTGATTATGTTCACCGCTCAAAATGCTCGTGGCAATCCTGTCTGCTTTTAACAGCAGGTCAGGCAGGCGTTGCGCCTCTTCCGCGGCTTTCTGGCGTAATGAAAATATCACAGCGTATCCGTGACTCTCGTAATCAATGTTTCAACGGTAACGCCATCGGCACGCGCCTGATAGTTCAGCGCCATACGGTGCTTTAAGATAGGCTCGGCAAGGGCTTTAACATCATCAACAGACGGTGCGCTGCGACCTTCTAATAGGGCTCGGGCACGCACGGCCAGCATCAGGGATTGTGACGCACGCGGGCCTGGGGGCCACGTTACATACTCATTGATGTCGTTGCCCGCATCCTTGCCGGGACGCAGACTGCGCACTGTTGTCAGAATGGCATCAATAACACTCTCCCCAATCGGCATATCACGCACAAGCGATTGCATACTCACGAGCTCGCCCTTGCTTAGGGCAGATTTAATTTCAGGCTGCTTGCCTGTCGTTGTCGCAATAACGATCGCACGCTCTGCTTCCAAATCAGGATAATCAACATCAATCTGCATCATGAAACGGTCAAGCTGTGCCTCGGGCAGGGGATACGTACCTTCTTGTTCGATCGGGTTTTGCGTTGCCAGAACGTGGAAAGGCTCGGGCAGTTTATGCTCCTGACCGCTAACCGTCACAGTTTTCTCCTGCATCGCCTGCAGCAGGGCTGACTGCGTGCGTGGGCTGGCGCGGTTAATCTCGTCAGCCATCAGGAATTGTTTGAAGATAGGACCTTTGATGTAACGGAAGCTGCGCTTGCCGCCCGCAGCTTCTTCCAGAACTTCGGAGCCCAGAATATCAGCTGGCATCAAGTCAGGTGTACATTGAATACGCCCCGCATCAAGACCGAACGCTTTGGCGATCGTATCCACCATCAAGGTTTTTGCAAGGCCAGGAACACCAATCAGCAAACCATGACCACCACAAAGTAATGTCGTGAAGATCTGGTCAATCACATCGTCCTGACCAAAGATTATTTTGCCGACTTCTGCACGCGCCGCGCGAAGCTTGGCTGCTGTATCGGAAAGGTTCTGGTCGGGAGTGTCTTTTTTGTTGGTCTCGCTGCTCACGGCTGATGCCTCCGCTTTTATGAATGGATGTGAGTCTTAAGATAGCGCTCCATACCCTCGCTGTGAAGCGCAGGCACAAAAAAATCCCCGCATTACAGCGGGGATTCTTGAATTCTTTTTCTGACGCCGATTATTTCATGCGTAGATCAGCGCTCGGTACTGGTTTCTTGCCGCGCAGGCCATCAACGTGATCAACCATTTTATTGATCAGGTCAATCTTCAGCGCGTCTTCAGTGCCATCTTGTGTCATCACAAACTGCTTATCCAGCGCCATTCTGTGCTTCAGAACAGGGATTGCCAGTTCTTTAACATCATCAATAGATGCCACCAAACGGCCATCCATAAGAGCTTGGGCAGTCGCCATTTTAATCAGCGCCTGTGATGCACGAGGACCAGGACCGAAACCGACAGAGTCGTTTACTTCCTGAAGGTCAAATTCTTCACTTTCAGGACGCAGTGAGCGCACAAGATTTACAGCGAATTGCTTAACTTCAGGATCGAACACTTTACGAGCCTTCTTAACCAGACGTTCCATTCTGATCAGATCATCACGGCTGATCACGGCATTGACTTCAATGAAGTCATCCATGTCCGCAATAATCATTTCTTCTTCAGCCGTAGGGTATGGCAGGTCAACCTGTGTCAGGAAACGGTCAAGCTGTGCTTCTGGAAGCGGGTTCGTACCTTCTTGTTCGATCGGGTTTTGTGTCGCCAATACGTGGAACAGCTCGCCCAGTGAGCGTGGTGTACCGTTAACAGTAACCTGCTTTTCCTGCATCGCTTCTAGCAAAGCAGACTGTGTACGCGGGCTACCACGGTTGATTTCATCAGCCAGCAGCAAATCTGTAAAGGCCGGGCCTTCAACGAATTTCAATTCTTTTTCAATGGCATCCAGCATTTCGTAACCTGTGATGTCACTTGGCATTGTGTCAGGTGTAAACTGGATACGGTCTGATTTGATGCCTGTGGCTTCGGCCAGTGTGTTCACGAACAGTGTTTTCGCAAGACCGGGCTTACCAATCAGGGATACGTTACCACCAGCCAAAACAGTCGCGATAGACAGATGCACCATCTCTTTTTGACCGACAATACGCTTGCCGACTTCTGACTTAACTTTCTGGATGCTTCAGTTTCACCAAATGCTGATGTAAGGCTTGAATCAATGCCCATATTTCTGCTCCCTGTATTTTTTTCTTATGAACTCATCCACACTTATTGCATAAAAAATGATATGGCAAGAGAAAATGTCATAATTCTTTGTATAACCCCACCTATAAAAACTGTCTTCGTCGCGCGGAGTAGATTACACTTAAACCCGTTATGGATGTGAAAGACAGGATCGATATTGCATGGATAGATAAGGGCGCAGAACGCGTCATTACTCTATTAAATGAGGGGCGTGAAAATTCTATGGCGCTCTTTGTCGGCGGTTGCGTGCGCAATGCATTGATCGGGGCGGGCACAACAGATATCGATATCGCCACAATCCACACGCCGCAGCAAACAACTGAAATTCTAAGTGCTGACGGTATACAAGTGATCCCGACAGGCGTTGATCATGGCACGGTCACTGCGGTTATCGACAGCGTGCATTACGAAATTACAACTCTGCGCCGCGATATCGAGACAACAGGCCGTCACGCCGTGGTCGCCTTTACGGCAGAATGGCGCGAAGATGCTATGCGCCGAGACTTTACTATGAACACCTTGTTGGCAGATTGTGACGGTAATGTCTATGAACCGCTGGGACTGGGCGTAGAGGATGCAAAATCCGGGCGCGTCGTGTTCGTTGGCGAGGCAGAAGAGCGCATCAAAGAAGATTACTTGCGCATTCTACGTTTTTTCAGATTCCATGCCTTTTACGGCAAAGGCGCACCTGACGAAGCTGCATTGCAAGCTTGCGCGGATTTATCTGACCAGATTGCGACCTTATCAAAAGAACGCATTGCACAGGAATTCCTAAAGATTATGGCGGCGCCGGATCCCGCAGCGGTGCTTGTTTTGATGTACAAAGCTCGCGTCCTGCCTGATCTTTTCAGTAAAGATTACGATGCCGCTGTGCTTGCACGCCTGCAATCGCAAGACGTGATCACGCGCCTGATTGTGCTGGGGGGCTTTAGTGTTCGGGCACTTGATGTATTTGCGAATACTATGACGCTATCTAATAAACAGCAGAAGCGCTACGTGGATATCCTTGCCGCAGCTGATCTTCTGCGCGAAGGTCAGGATGCTAAAGTTGTCATTTATCACAAGGGTAACGAGATAACCGCACAAGCCTTGTTGCTGCGCGCAGCCCAAAAAGATCAAAAGCCTGACTTATATATATGTCAGAACTGGGAAGCGCCCGCATTTCCTGTGAGTGGTGAAGACCTCAAACAGGCAGGTATAGATCAAGGACCGGAGATGGGCCGCATCTTACGCGAACTCGAAGATTACTGGCTGCAGAATGATTTCGCGCCAGACAAGTTATCCTTGCTGGCGCGCATCAAATAAGTATTTAGCTTTTATAACGCGGGATTAGCGTGGGCCAACCATGCGGGGATCCATACGTGGATCGCGTCTTGGACCTGCATCCAGTTCCGGATCGGTCATTTCGGCATCCACACCGTAACGGCGCAGCGTTGTTTCCAGCTCTTCTCGTTGGTGAGCAACAAGACCAAGGCGGCTCATAACGATACCGTAACCTGATTGGTCAAGATTGTGCTCCAGATCCCAGAACGCGTCTTTCAAATCAGCGTTCGGGTTAGATCTCAAGATCCACATTTCGCTAGCCATATCCTGCAGCGCTTCTCTGAACACGACATTCTGTGCCAAAGCCATTCTTTGGTCATCTGTCAAGTTCTGGAAGCCGTTGCTATCCGCAATAATGCGGCGCAGTTCAGCAGCAGATTCAGGCGCGCGGTCTGCATAATCATCCAGCGCTTCATCGATGTAACCTTCCAGACGGTCATAATTGTCAAAGAAGATCTCGTAGCCGTCCATATGAGTTGTCACAATACGGTCAGCTGCAGCACTCAAAGCTGTTTCCATGTCATCGTACAGAGTCAGAGCCTGCGTTAACATCTCCGTAGAACCTGTCGCAGCGTAAGCGTCTCCACCATTCGCGGCAACAGCCTGAATGAGAGAGTTAGTATCCGCGTTTACATCGTCCTGCTGCGTTTCGATAAAGCTATATAGCTCTTGCAGACGACGCTGGGCATCAATCTCGATCAGCTCAGGAACCAGTTCTTCCTGCATGTTGATCGCCATGAATGCGTGATGCATGTTCTGGTAAGTTGCTTCAACATTGTCTCTGATATCTTCGTTCATTGAAACAGCATGCATAATATCTGCGTTCAGAATAGCTTGTTGTACTGAGAAACGGTTCTCTTGCAGCGCGTAGTATTCAGCAACGGCACTCATAACCATTTGTGCTGTTTCGTTGTTTGGATCTTGCTCCAGTTGGTTCTGATAGAAGCTCAGGAAGTTATCTCTGACTTCAGGATCAGCATCCAGAACAGCGCGCAGATCAGTAATACCTGTCTGTGCTTCAACGATATCTCTGATAGAGTCTAGGTGCTCTTCTTGTGTTGAGTACAGGCTCTCATTCATGATGCCCATGAACTCACGGAAGCGTGTTACTTGTTCTGTCGGATCATCTGTGCTGGACAGAATGTCATCAACAATCTGTTGTGGTGTCGCACCGTCAGGCAGGCTGCCGTTCTCGCCATAAACGCGGGAAACCCAGGCTTCCATTTCACCGGCAAATTCAGGTGCCAGCAAGCTGCTGACAAAGCCACGGTCGACGTCGTAACCCATGCCGCGCGCTGTAGCACGTAGACCTTCGTCAACCGCTACGGAAATCGCACCGGAAGCAACCAGACCTACAACGAAACCACCAACACCGCCAACGACGGCACCAGGAATGGCACCAACACCGGCACCGGCAGAACCTGTCGCACCACCAACCCAGGCACCAGCGGCAGCAAAGGCAAATGGTGTGGCTGTCTCAACGCCGTTTACAATCAGACGAACTGTTGCTTCGGCATCACGGCCACGGTATTTCGCAGCGATTGCATCAACCCAAGGGGCCGCATCAGCTGCAGCGCCGCCAATGGCAGCGCCGTTAAGATCAATACCAACGCCGCTTGCCAATTCGATATCGGCGTTGTTACCAACACCAATGCTGGCTGTCTGAACGGCAGCATATGTCGCAAAACCACCGATAACAGCGTAATCAAGACCATTAGGCATTAATAGACGTGTGAAGCGACCTGCACGGCCTGCATTCAGGCTGGCGTGTGGCGCATCAACTGGGGCAGCGCCAATATCAATACGTCCCGGAGCAGGGGCTTCAACCGCTGTTCTGAAAGCATCCATAGATGTGCCGCGGCTCTCTAGGTGAGATTCAAACGGTCTTTGTGCAGACGCCGTTCTGATGTCAATCGCATCAGGCGCGGCAGGAATGTCCAGGTCAGGCGCAGAAGCGCGAATAGTTTCCGCATCAACAGATGGCGTTACTAGCTCCAGATTATCAAAGTTAGGGGCGCGCATTTCAGGCATATCCATATCAACATAGATACCGTTATGTGATCTTGCGAAGAAGTCCGCCAGATCAGGCGCGCGTGTATCGATATCAGGTGTATCTAACGGCGCAGCATCGATGCGTACAATCGGTGTGTCGGCAGATGGCGTCAGATTAGGGCCCGACATGTCAACAACAGGGGCACGCATTTCAGGCATTTCCATCATAGACGGATCAAAGTCAGGCGCTGCAACACGAGCAGGCTCGTATGCAGGAAGGTCAACATCCGCATCCAAACCGGCAAGGGCAGGGGATAGAGTTGCAGGCGCACGCGCTGCTTCAACAGGCGTATCAACACCACCAACGCGAATATCGGCATCCGCTACAGGGACTTCAACTGGTCGCAAGGCTGGTATAGTGTCCAGATCAATTACAGGACGTGCTTCAACGATAACAGAAGGCGTTGCAGGCACACGGAATTCAGCGCCCAATGTACGATCCGCAACGACTACAGGTGTTTCAAGTGTTGGCACTACAGGAGCGCGAACGACAGGGTCAACAGTGCGTGCAGGCTCAATGGCAACTTCAACAGCACGTGGCGCTTCAAATTCGGCAGGGCCAATTCTTGTTTCGACTTCCGGCGCGGTATCTGCAAAGACAACACGTTCGCTATCAGGCGTGATTGTTTCAGCAACAACACGGGCAGGCTCTACTTCCGGCGTTGCAACGCGGTCTGCGTCAGCTGCAGCAACACGTTCTGCATCAGGTGTAGCTGCGCGATCACCCTCAGGTGTTACGGCGCGTTCGCCTTCAGCGTCGATTCTTCTTTGTGATTCTGCATCGGCATCAGCTGGGCGGCGCTCGCCATCTTCTGCGTTTGGCTTTCTTTCGCCATCACCATCAACAGCGCGTCTGCTGTCTGGGCCGTTTACTCTCCCACGGCCACGAGGACGACGGCGACCCCAACGGTCATCATCATCGTTAAATTCGAATACTTCGCGCTCCATGCTGGACATCATACGCAGGAACATAGAGTCGTCTTTTTTAGCGCGCTTTTGGGAGCCGCGACGGTTTGAATACAGTCCAACGCCATTTGCGTCGCCGATTTCATCGTAACGTTCTGCTTTAGCTGGAGTGAGACCACTGGAGTTCAGCAAAGTGTCAAGATCTGCTGCTGTAGCGGCACCTAGTCTGCTAAGTTCATGTACGGAATAAGTTCTCATTCACACCACTCTCTTTATTGATTGCCCCCATTATACGGAAAAATAGGGCCAAATACAAGTTTTTCAGGCGTAAATCCGCGCTCTTATACAATGCCGGCAAATGGCTGATTTTAAGGCCATTTTGCTTCTGGTGGCAAAGACATCAGGATCGCTTCGGGGTTACCGCCTGTCTTTAAACCAAATTGTGTGCCGCGATCATAAAGCAAGTTGAATTCTGCATAATATCCACGTTTAACCAGCTGATGCTCGCGCTGCGCCTCTGTCCACGGCTCATTCATATGTCTGCGAACAATTTCGGGATAGATCGAATCGAAAGTCTCGCCGACATCTTTGGTGAACGCAAAATCGTTGTCCCAATCACCGCTATCCAGATAGTCGTAGAAGATACCACCAATCCCACGCGCTTGGTTACGGTGTGGAATGAAGAAATACTCATCACACCATTTTTTGTAATGCTCGTAATCAGCACAGTCGTGACGCTCGCAACAGTCCTTAAGGGCACCATGGAAATCGGTAGTGTCCTGTTCATTCTCATACATCGGGTTCAAGTCGGTACCACCGCCGAACCAATGTTTGGATGTCACAATCATGCGCGTATTCATGTGGATCGCAGGGACAAGCGGGGAGCGCATATGCGCGACTAAAGAAATACCGCTCGCCCAGAATTCGCCATTTGATTCGAGCGCGCCGGGAATGTTCTTCGCAAATTCTTCTGAAAATGTGCCGTGCACCGTAGAGATATTGACGCCGACTTTCTCAAAGACGCGGCCATGCATCAAAGAGATTTCGCCGCCGCCATTAAGGATACTACCCGAATCGTTTTTGTTATTCGTCTCGCCGCGGTCCCAAGGGGTGCGGGTAAAGCGCCCGGCGTCGCGATCGGCAAAAGGACCTTCGGCTAATTCATCTTCAATCGCCTCGAACGTGGCGCAGATCTGGTTACGCAAGCCGCGAAACCACGCTGAAGCTTCAAGCTTGCGTGTGTCCCAGATTTCTTTTTCTGTAACCGTATCGTTAATTGTCTTTTGCGCTACCATGACAAAACCCTTTCGTCTGCCTTAATGCTTCCCCCAAAATCATGGACGAGGCATTGATTACGTTCAAAGAGCGCATCTCGGGATGCATCGGGATTGTAACCCGTGCGTCAGCCATATTATGCACATCTTCAGGTACGCCTGCGCTTTCACTACCGGCCAGCAAAATATCATCGCTGCGAAAATCAAAGGCGTGATAGGGCGTATCCGTTTTTGTAGTTAATAGAACGATACGCTGCGTGCCTTGATAATGGTCAAGAAAGCTTTGCCAAGATGAATGCCTGATCGGGTCGGCTTTGTCAAAATAATCCATCGCCGCCTGACGGATTTTTCTTTTATCCCAAAGAAAGCCGCATGGCTCAATAATATCTAGCCCGATGCCCATACAGGCACAGAGTCGTATGGCAGCCCCAGTGTTCTGCGGTATGTCGGGTTGGTACAGCGCTAATCTAATCATGGATAGAGTAATATTTCTTACATAAAGGCTTTGCAAGCCTGTAGAAAAATTTTATCCTTCGATGCCAAAGGGCTTGCGTCTAATTCAGTTTAGGGGTAAATGCCTTCTTGAAAAAAATGCATTTTTCTAATGTTTAAGGCCTGAGTAATATGAGTGCTAAAGCAGCAAAAACACATGATGATGGCGGTACACGCCGCGATTTCCTTTATCTTTCAGCCGGTGCTTTCGGTGCCGTAGGGGTTGGTTCATTTGCATGGCCATTCCTGCAGTCATTGGCGCCTGCCGCGGATACCCGCGCATTGGCAACGGTTGAAGTTGATCTGTCACCTATCGAGGTTGGACAAGCCATTACTGTAGTATGGCAAGGTAAGCCTGTCTTTATCCGCCACAGAACGGAAAAAGAGATCGAAGGTGCCCGTAAGACAGACGTAGCCACTTTGCGTGACAAAGAAAGCGACGAAGACCGCGTGATCAAGCCTGAATGGCTGGTGATGGTCGGTATTTGTACGCACCTTGGTTGTGTGCCGCTGGGGCAGAAAAAATCTGATCCTAAAGGTGACTTCCACGGCTGGTTCTGTCCGTGCCACGGCTCACACTACGATGAGTCAGGCCGCATTCGTAAAGGTCCTGCGCCAAAGAACCTGACAGTGCCCACATACAGTTTCATTACCGATACATCTATCCGCATCGGCTAAATTTTTTAGGAGTAAGAAGTCATGGCAAGTGGTAAACGCGCCGAATTTGATAACAAAGTTGTTGGCTGGATCGACGAAAGACTGCCTGTCTTTACATTGATGCAGAAAGAATATGGTGTCTTCCCGACTCCGCGTAATTTTAACTATTTCTGGAACTTCGGTGCCATCGCAATGACGATGCTGATACTGATGATCGTGACAGGAATTGTTCTGGCGATGCTTTAACAGTGTCGAGCGCATTATGCGTGACGTGAACTGGGGTTGGATGATCCGTTACATGCACATGAACGGTGCGTCCTTCTTCTTTATTGCCGTTTATATTCATATTTGCCGTGGCATGTATTACGGCTCGTACAAGAAACCGCGTGAACTTCTATGGATTCTCGGTGTGCTGATCTTCTTATTGATGATGGCGACGGCATTCATGGGCTACGTGTTGCCATGGGGACAAATGTCATACTGGGGCGCGACTGTGATTACGGGCTTCTTTTCAGCCATTCCGGTGATTGGTGAGGATATCCAGACTTGGCTTCTGGGCGGCTTTACAGTTGATAATGCAACACTGAACCGTTTCTTCTCTCTGCACTATTTACTGCCGTTCCTGATTGTCGGCGTTGTGTTCTTGCACATCTGGGCGTTGCACGTTTCAGGCTCGAACAACCCGACAGGTATCGAGCCACAGAGCAACAAAGATACATTGCCGTTCCACCCGTTCTACACAACAAAAGACACATTTGGTCTGCTAGTATTCCTACTGTTCTATGTTGCGATTACGTTCTGGGCACCAAATGTTTTGGGTCACCCTGATAACTATATCGAGGCCAACCCGATGGTAACGCCGGCACACATCGTGCCTGAATGGTACTTCTTGCCATTCTACGCCATCCTGCGTGCTGTAACATTCGGTGTGAATATTTATGTTGCGGCCGGTATCGGTCTGATGGCTTTGGCCATGTTGCCTGTGTATTGCGCACAAACAGCCTTCAAAGTGCCTGTTATCTACAATGATAAAGACAAGAAAAACTTTAACTGGAATAAGTTCTTCGTTCTGTTTGGCCTTGGTGGCGCGATCTTCATGCTCGGCTTCTTGTGTCAGTATGAATTGGCAGACGGCTCAAAAGCTTTGGCGTTGCCATTCGGTCAGCTGATCTTTGCTACAGCTAAGCTTGGCGGTGTTCTCGCGATGTTTGGTTCTATTGCATTGCTGTTTGTTTTGCCTTGGCTGGATACACACCCTGTGAAGAGTGCGAATTTCCGTCCAATGTTCAAGATTGCATTGCTGGTACTGTTGGTAGACTTCATTGTACTGGGCTTGGTGGGCATGAAACCTGCTGAAGGCCTGTGGATCCCGCTGGGTCAGATTGCGACAGCGTACTACATGTCGTTCTTCCTGATCATCTTGCCGTTCCTGAACAAGTTCGAGAAGGCTCTGCCTGTTCCTAAGAGCATTAACGAGGCCGTTCTGGCCAAGAAAAAGGCTAAGTAATGAAGAGTACAGTTATGATTCGTAAAGCACTTAAAATTGTTGGTCTTGTAAGCTTTGTGGCTACTGTTTCCTATGCCGGTATGGCACAGGCAGCAGGTGGTCACAGCGAAGATCTGCCAAAGCAGGAATGGTCATTCCAGGGCGCGTTCGGTACATACGACAAGGCTGCTCTGCAGCGCGGTTACAAGGTATACCGTCAGGTCTGTTCGGCGTGTCACTCAATGAAGAAAATTGCCTTCCGTAACCTGGTTGATCTGGGATATGACGAAAGCCAGATCAAAGCGATTGCGGCTGAATACTCTGTTACAGATGGCCCTGATGATGAAGGCGAAATGTTCGATCGTCCTGCTTTGCCAAGCGATCGTTTTCCAAGTCCTTATCCGAACTCAAAAGCAGCCGCTGCGACAAACAACGGTGCTGTCCCGCCTGATTTGTCATTGATCGCCAAAGCACGTGTTGGTGGTCCTGATTACCTTTACGGTATTTTGACGGGCTACGCTGAACCTGCACATGACATCGAGTTGTTGCCGGGTCAGTACTATAACAAATATATGCCTGGTAACGTTCTGGCGATGGCACCGCCACTGTCAGAGGGGATCGTTGCCTATGAAGACGGTACGCCAGAGCACGTATCACAATACGCTAAAGATGTTTCACATTTCTTGATGTGGGCAGCAGAGCCGAAGCTGGAAGCACGTAAGGCCGTTGGTGTGAAGGTCTTCCTGTTCCTATTGGTTTTCGCAGGGATCATGTACCGTGTGAAAAAGAAAATCTGGGCTAACGCTCACTAAGGAAAAGGCGCGCCATGGACGAAGAAACACGGCTCAAGGCGCGCGAACTCCTTCTTAAAACCAGACTTTATCGCTTTATAGCGCTATGCTTTCTGATTATGGGCGTAGCGCTATTTATCATTTTGTACCTGCGCTTCATTGAAGGAGACGCTTTGTCAGCATTAAGGCAGCCATCGCTAATCCTGATACTTTTGCTACCGTTTTTACCAGCAGCTGTGCTGACATCAATGTCTGCCAAGGCTCATAAGCAGTTCTTTGAAACCATGGAAGAACTCACGGCAAGTGCGGATACAGACGACGTAGATAAAAACGCATAAAGATTGCAGTTTTTCATAATATAATGTAGCGTCGCGCTATGACTTCCGACCAAGACCATATTGCCAGTATCGAGGCGTCCGCCGCGCAGAAAGCTAAGCTGTTGCAGCAGATGGACGTAACCATGGTGCAAAAGCTGGCCTTTGCCAGCGCGCACTTTCAGTTGCATGATGGTGCACGCATTCTGGATATCGGCTGTGCGCGTGGCTTCGGTAGTTATCAACTTGCGCTGCTCAATCCGCGCCTGCAGGTGGTCGGACTGGACTATGATGCCGCCTATATCGCTGAGGCCAACGAGAAGTACAAACTGCCTAATCTAAGTTTTATTCAGGGGGATGCACGCAATCTTGATCTAGGCGAAGACAAGTTCGACGCTATTCTGAATTCCAGCGTTATGCACGAAGTGTATTCCTATAGTGGTTATGATGAGAAAGCCGTGCAAGCGTCAATGCAAAGCCAGCTAGATGTCTTGAAGCATGGCGGCGTCATCTTGCTGCGTGATTTCATGCGCGCCCCCGAACCTGACCGCATGGTCTATATGGACATTCCTGACGACAAGGCGGATTTGCTGACCCGATATGCCGCATCTGCCGACGCGGAAAAAGCGCCAGAGGAGCAGGGGTTTTTCTTACAAAAAATTGGCGCCCCGCAAGAAGGCTGGCAACGATTTTATCTGCCCTATGACCGTGCCTACGAATTTATCTGGCGCAAAGAATATGAAGACAGGTTCGGGCCTGAATCTCATGAAAAATATAGTTTCTGGAAAGCCGCACAATATCGAGAAATCCCTGAGGAAATGGGGGCACGTGTTGTCTATACCGCGCCATATCATAACCCTTGGATTGTCCGTAACTGGTTAGATGGCCAGGTCGCGCTATATGATGAAGACATGCAGGCACTCGAACTGCCGCCATCAAACTACATCTCTGTTATCCGCAAGACAGCAGAGGGCGAGGGGATCAAACTCTATGAGCATCGCCTTGATGCGGCCGCGCCGTCTTACTTGAAAAAAGAGCGTTTTGAAAACCAGCGCACTGGTAAAGCGCTGGATCTTGTGAGCCGTCCCGGTGAGGTGGCCGATGTTATACCTTATGGCGTGAATGATAACGGACATCTGGTGATCTACGCGAAATCATCATATCCGCGTCCGATTGTGAACATTCATCCGCGTGATGGTCAGGTCATATGGTGGAGCCACTGGCAATCGCCAACCGCTCAGCTGCGGACATGGAAGACGGCGTGCGCGAAGTCTTACAGGATCGTGCAGGGTTTGAACCCGAACAAATCAAAACAATCACTAAGGCGATGACCTATTACACAGCGCCATCAGATGTGAACGAGCGTGTCTCTTCCGTTTTTGTTAATGTAAACGCAGCCCCTTATGAACACAGCATGACAGGCCATTTCTCTGGCTTTGCGTCTGATGGTTCTGTGCGTGCCTTTGATGTTCAGGATATCTTGCGCGGCGTTCAGGTGGGTATGCTGCCTGAAGCACGGTTAGAGATGAATATCTACACTTTGATGCGTAAGCTCGGAGTAACGCCGGAACCTTGGATTGGCGATGCATTTCCTCTGGCACAAACAACACAAGCGCTGAGCAAAAAATTTAACCAAGTCGCCGCTAATACAGATCACTTTGTTCAGGTTCCGTTTAATCCTGATGATGCCTATATGGACATTCATCGCTCCAACTTCGTTGAACGCGGTAAAGGTGGTGTGGTGGCCACGCAGACATTGGAATTTGCCGTGCCTGCCCACAGCAATAAACAGTCACCTGCCACCAATAGCGTGATTATATTGCCCGTTATAAGGCGTGACAGTGATGGCGAAATTCTTGTTGGCCTTAAGTCGCAATCTTTTCCGTCAGTACAGCAGCATGAAGGGCAGGGCAGTATCATCGGTCTGCCGGGGTACAACGTGCCTGTGGCTGTCAAAGATCGCTTGGCGTTAAACAAGCATATCTGCCAGCGTGAAGGCCTTGATAAAGCAGCCATTAGTCCACTGGGAGAG
>LWDU01000195.1_pt1 | contig 21190 bp, 22 predicted proteins | sample 727161 | NCBI WGS metagenome assembly LWDU01 (sample SAMN04566230, study PRJNA314399) | hydrothermal vent metagenome | isolation source: deep sea hydrothermal plume seawater | place: Mexico: Gulf of California, Guaymas Basin | collected 2004-07-11
TGATGGGGGTTTGAGAATATACAAAACTCATTACCATCATGAGGCTTAATAAAAATTTACGCAAGGTAAATCTCCTCGTTATGTTTTAAGTGAAGTAACCTTTTAGAATAAAAAGGGTTTTGATTTATTCTTTATATATAAATATCATATATATAGAAGTTATTTAATCTAATATTAAATATTTTATTGGATATATTATTTAGTTATCGAATCTGATTGTAAATGAAATATCGTATTCTTTTGGTTTTTTTATTGGTCGGGACAATTTAGCCACTGCTAATAATTCACTCTGATCATTGTAAAGACCCACACTTGTTATATAAGGTCTAAAATCTGAATGTGTTACAAAATTAGAATATGTTCCTGGTGGATTATAAACGGAACTAGTAACATATTCTTCTTGAGTTCCTACTTCATTATAAACAGATGATGTAATATAATCAAAAATACCTTCTTTATAAAATCCAGATAAATCACTTCCCAATAATTGAGAGCCACTTCTACCAGGAGTTACGCTTATATTATCAGAATCGTTATATTCATATTCTTGCACATTACATAAAAATTCATACTCTCTAATAGTTTTAGTTCCTTGGAATTGTAATTCATATCCATCAACCCCATTTAATGTGGCTGCATTTCCATATCTAGAACCAGTGTCTGTAATTGCGATTATACCTTGATCATAAAATACATTCCCCACACATTCCCCCAATACCGTATCAGTTGATCCCGACATTGAAGATGAACGTTTTGCAAAACTCGACGAATATACAGTATCATATAAATGTCCTCGTTCATCATCTCGTAATACAATAGTAGAATCTGTTAATGAGTTATCTATTAGTGAGATACTTCCAGGTTTTATTTCTTCTCCAAAAAACTTTCTTGGAATGTTTATGACTGTAACGTTATTGTGAATTTTGTTCATAAATGACCCAGAGGAATCTCTTGGCCATGGATCTTGATTTAATACATATTGAGGATGCGGAGCACCGCCCCATGGATTATTTTGTTGCTCGTATTTATAAAATAAATGGTATATAGAATTATATACCGGAATATTATAAAAGGTACCTACACTATACCAAGTATCTTTATCTTTTCCAAGTGATTCTGATAACGAATTTAGAGTACCAATAGATTTTGATGCTGCTGAACCAGTTTGAAAATTGTGAAAGCTTCCACTAGTACCCTCTAAAGCAAAAACTCCACTACCGCTATCAGCATCCGTGAATTCATATTCTTTGAATACTTTAAACGGAGTGATTGTTACATTGCCATCTCCAATCGGCTTAAACATAGGCTCACCTCACTTAAAAATCAAGTCGTATTTTTATAACAGCTTCCCGCGCTGGAGTCTTTAAGAACGGTTTACTAAGTTTAGCAAGTGCTAATAACTCACTATTAGCATTATATAATCCAACCGTAGTAATATAAGTTCTAGGATCAGTTACAAATGTTGGATTTGTTAATTCACCACTTCCAGTATAATATGATGGATTTTGACTAAAATTATATCGTTTATTAGTTACTCTGCAAAAATAATGAGTTGATTTAATATCTTCTTCACGTCTTGCTTGGAAATATCCACCTGTAGTATTAAAACTATTAAATAATCTTGAACTATTATTATCATTAGCATTTGTACTGCGGGCTGTCCCCAAACTAATTCCCTTTTGAGTTGCCCCACTCCCACTATCCACAGACGGAGCATCTATATAAAATACTCCCAAATATGGATAAAATCTACCATAATACATTTTAGTTGTTCCAGCAGAATATTTATAATCTGCAGTGCCAGTTGATATACTACCAGATACTATATTGAAATAAGTAGTTCCTTTAGCTACACTCGAATCCGAAGTAGCGCCACTATCATCAATTAATCTCAATCCCTTTTCTCCTGGAAGTCTTATTTCCCAGTTGCCTGGGTCAACTTTTTCTCTCATACGAGCTCTAGATACTGATAAAAAATATCCATCTAATGAGGTTTCTTCACTGCCATTAGGTCCAAATTCAAAATTAGTTTTGGTTGGTGAAAGTATTATATTTTTAAATTGTGAATAAATTGCCTTAGATGCATCAGTCCCAGTTGTAGAATTTGTTGATCCACTACCAGCATAATGCCCGTATGCAATACTAAATTGCACTTCTGATGTAGATGAAGATGAGGCCTCTTGTTGTACATCATAATAATACTCACCACTAGAAGCACTTTGTGCAGATGATGAGAAAAATCCTGCTGTAGTAGACCCCTGTGTTAATGTTGTCCCACCAGATGACCATATTCCACTAGAAACTGTAGTTACTCTGTTAGAAACTATATCTTCAGATAAATCGAATAACTGAAATACACCTGACGTTTTTGTTCCATCTGCCATTTTTAACTCCTGTTTATATTAAATGTTTTTTTCATAAAAATTATTTCTTTATACTCCGGATTGCTTCCCAGTTGATTTTTTACCTGTTAATTTTTCTACAATTTCATCAACCAATTCTTCTTCAGTCACTTCGTCCTCTATTACACTTCCTAGGTTGCCGGATAGGTCTAAACCCAAATTAGCTAAATTTATTCCACCTGATTTAACTAAATTCTTTAATGCGTCTGAATCTACCATGCCACTAAATTGACCTGGTTTAATACCGGTTCCTTTTAAATCTTCAACTCCCCTTTTATTCTTTTCTATCTCTTTTTTAATCGATCTAGTAGATAAAGTTCCATTTGGTTTAAAAACAAACCCATCTAACGATTTCTTTTTTCTTCCAGATTTAATAGTTATCTCGGTTGTAAAGGGTTTACCAGATTTTACTCCCTTTCCAGAAACAATCACGGTTTTATCAGGAAAAACTGCGGAAGTATTTCCAACTATATTCTTAGCTATTAAAATAAACTTCTTTCCTTGTACTATTTTCATTCCCATAAATTAAACTCCGGTATCCATATCTATAATATCACCATCTTTAAACACAACAATGTAAGCATCGTCTGGTAAAGTCAATATGTATTCTTCATCAGGATAATTTTCGGTGTTTGGTGAAATTACAATATAATCCATAGCTCCAACGGTTTCTGTTGCAGATGGTATTCCAGTTACCAACACCACATCTACTGTATCAGCCAATATATCAACCAATGGAAATTTCATTGCTCCATCTTTACCATCCTCGGATACTGCTACAGTTCGTGTTGTGGCTTCTAATAGCGGCATATTCAAAATAGCATTATCATAATAATCAGGACCATTAGTATGAGTAACATCAAATAGATTATAATCTATTCCATCATCAGCTAATGCAAATTTACTAATACTCAAATTTCCAGTAGTGGACAATCTCTGCCTCCCCATTTCAGTTAAAACGGCATCTACAAACACAGTTACGCTTTTATCTAAAAATGCCATTATTCATTTGCCTTATAATTAACTCTAATTGTCAATGCTGCAGTTGCACCAGATGTCTTAGATGCATTTTGAGTGCTTGTAATTCTTTTAGCTTTAATTTTCATCAAATTTGTTCCAGACTGTGTAATTAATGTCTGAGATGATCTAAATCTTAAAGATTGTTCTGTCGGTTGAGCAAATCTGCCTGCACTTGAAGGATCATCGTCCAAATATAAAAATGCTATATTGGTATTCAATAACGTATAAGAATACGGTTCTGGCACTCCACTTAAATTTATTGTAGTTGCCCCCAAATGATCCTCTTCCCCCACATTACTTGTATTTTTCCAACTTAAATCTAATATTCCACTGTTAGTATTCACCTTGTTAGCAAATGATCCTCCAATAACTGCCATTTTTAACCCCTGAGATTTATCTAAATGATCTGTAGATCTTAGTAATTTATATCTCATTACACTTGTTTCATTAGGTACCGGTTCTAACAATGGTAAGTTTTCAATAACTGTACCGTAATAATCTGATCCCGATGGGTGTGCTGTATCCCACAAAGTATAATCCACCTCATCATCTGCTAATGCGAATTGGGTAACATTAAAATTACCTTGAGCTAATTTTTCTCTACCTTTATTGGTAAGGATCGCTTTTAATACTTGCGTTGTTTTGTTCAAATATGCCATTTTATTAATTTCTCCGATTTTATGATATTATCATAGATAACCTTTTACATCTATAAATATATATATAATTTATTTTTAAGTGTCTTTTTCATCACTCAAGTCAAATTCTGTTCTTAATTGTACACTTTCTCTAGGATCACCTACTAATGTGTATGGGTTGGTTAATATGTAAGTAACTGGGGTATAATTTTTTTTACCATTGGCATCTATACTTGAAAGTGCGGTATTAATAGTATTTTTACTACCTTCAAAATTTATTCTACGTAATCCAGTTTGGTTTTCTGTGATTTTCTCAAAGCTAGATGTAACAAAAGAAACGGAACTAGCACTTCCAACTAAATAATTATTCTTACTATTATAAATATAATGTTTTCCTTTATTAAATACAGAAAGTCTTTGAGTATCTATCATAGAAATAGATTCTGTAAATACACTAATTGGTCCTCCCTTATAAATACTAGATGTAGCGTAATTTGTGCCAAAATGACCAAATTTATCCAATCTATTTAAGTCTCTTAATGTAGGTTTATCAAATACTGAATTATCTATTTGTGAATCCCAATACGTATTTTCAGAAATTAAATCATAGGTAGATTCCTCGTCCATTTCTCTATCTAATCTGGCTATACTTTGACTTACTTCATGATATTCATTTTCTGCAAATTGTTTTATATAATCTCCATCTTCATCTTTTAAATTGATAGTTTCCTCAAATACTGGATTTTCATACACTGGATGATTTATAGGTTGTTTATTTCTTTCTAATATATTATTTTCAATTAATACTCCAACAACCGCTTTATTTCTAGCTGGTAATAGAGATTCTAATTGTTTAAATAGTGAATGATCAAAATAATTTAATAATCTCAAATAATCCCAAAAGTTATTGGCTCCAGTATATTTTTTAAAATATTCTTCTTTTACTTGATCTAATCCCCTATATTGATATTCAGTATCATCTCTGGAATCCCCCAGATAATTATCAAAATTAAAATCAGACATTTGATTTATTATATCTTGATTTATCACATCAATAGGACTAAAATATACACCAACTCTATTGGAATCTAATGGCGATCTATCAAATGATGAAACTTCAACACGTTGAGTTGAACTTAAATTTATATTTTCACCTATTCTATCCATATATTCAGCAGTTTCAATTCTTACCTTATTATCACTCCTACGAATACCACCCAATTTCGGTAATGGAAATTTTGTTCTATCAACAACACTAGAATAACTTGTTTCATCTGCGAATCCAGTAGCTATTCCAGCAATCGGTGAAGATTGATCAGTTGAAGTATCTCTAACAGTTGTATCACTATTATGATTCTTAGATTCATTAAAACTATATCTAAGTGATATATCTTCATAGGAAGCACTCACTGAATTGCCAGTAAATGATTGTGGATTTTCTACATGTTCATCAAAATATTTTTCTTCCAATGATGATTTCCAAGTTCTAAATTCCATCATAGACCCACTAAACTGTCCACCAAAATCATTTGTAGTATATCCACCAATATACATAGATCCTGTGTTGTTATATGCAGTATTATATGATTGGGATACTGCGTTTAAATCTCCTGGCATATTTAAAGATGTTTTTCCAATATATTGTATTACATCTCTACCAGCATCATATTGTTTAGCAACCAAATTATAAATAACATTATTGCCAGATGCATTGGCATGTATTTTATTAAATGTGCCGCCATCAAAAAATACTGATCTACGAGGACCATCACTTGGTTGAGTAAATGATAATTGTACTGATATATTCACTGCAGCCTTGCTTATTATTTCTGGAGAAAAACTTATTTTTTCCCAATCAGTACTAATACTTTTATCAATGTAGTGATATCCACCTGTAGCAGATTTTGTATTTGGATATCCAACTGGACTCCAGTTAATAACTCTACCGTCTGTATCCAATTCTATAACAACCAATCTAGCCGTTACACCACCACCATCTGTTTTTGCATACATAGAAAATTCAAATTTTTCACCAATTGACGCGGTTACAAATCTAGCATCTCCAGTATCAACATTTATAATTCCATCCGGATTCCTATATGGATACGAATAAGTTCTACTACCTGGATTATTTTGAGTAACTTTTATAGATGTTGCTCCACTATGAGCATCAGTACTAAAACTAGAACTTCCGTTTGCCCATGCCTTAAATGGTACTTGTAATGATCCAGTTTCGAAATTATTATTAGTAAATAAATCTTCCGATACTGTATTCTTAGTTAACAGTACAGACCAATAATCCCCATTATAAAATGGAAGTGGTTCTGTTGAGGCTGTTATATATCCTGAAGATCCACTTAATGAGAATGATAATCTACCTATATTATCAGAAGATGCATTATCTTTGAGATATATTCCCAGTTGATCTCCTGATGTTCCATTACCAGTCTGTACAAGAGTCATATCAGAACTAGATACTGCTTTATATCTAAACTCAACAGTATTTGGAACTTGAGTTCCACCCAATCCCAACGAATCTGACCAAGAGCTAGATACATATTGGGATGATTTAAAATCTAATGCCTTACTAAACTTCCTACTAGTTTCATAAATTGGCTCTACTTCGGTGATAGTAGGTCCACCATATTCTCTAACTCTCAATATTGTAGATGGAATTCCATAACAGTTTATTAGTCCACGTAAAGCTTCTACGGTTCCTTTTGATTTCAAAAAGAATGGCATATTTGCAATAATTCTTTTCCATATTTCACGTGAAATATCCTGTAGTGATGAACTTGCATAAAGTGATGTAGATTTATTAACAGGGTCTACCGATTTACCAAAATAAAATTTATCCAGTTTAGCTAAATCATACCCATCTTGTAAATTCCAACCAAATCCCTGAGCTACTGAATATACTAATTGCTTTGATAATCCCTTATCTAATGCTTCATCAATACTATAAATTTGACCAAATTCATCGATATAATTTTTTAAATTATCAAAATGATGTCCTACCATATCCACAAATGTCACAAAATCATTATTTCCCATATCATCTCGTATATGATCAGGTAAATGATATATAAGTCTATCTATATTGTCAGTATCATAATTAGAAGCGCTGGTATTATTTAAATTATACCATTCGACCCCCTGAGATGATGATACTTCATATAATGTATATGGCTTAGTATTATTTTGCTTAGGCCAAGACGCATCATAATAAATTCCGGCACTTCCAGACGAATATGAAGAACTATTAAAATACAAATATCTTTCATACCCATCAAAACTATTTACAACTTCACTATTTGCAATTTCCCATCTAGTTGCATCAGTTCCTGCATTTTCTATTGTAGTATTTGGATCATTTCCCAAATATCCTGTATCATAATATGTGCCTGCAATTGATTGACTGTAAGCGTTATGTAATTCTATCTTTTCCAATTTAGTTTTAAAATTGTCCAATCGTTTCTTAGCGGAACTAAATTTAATAAAATTGTCTAAATTAGAATAGTCAATATTTAATTGCACTCTATTTATGGATCCACTAACAATATCTCGTTCTATATCTTGGGATAAAGAACTACTAGTCAGAAGTAAATCATCATACGATTGATATTCGGTCTGTCTATGCCTAACTATAGGCTCTGAATTATTTCCAGTAGAAGAATTTGGCAATCTCAAAATTGTAGTGGGAATAATTGGGTCTATAAAATTAACTAAATTTATAGCATATGATTGAGGATCCATTACATCCCTAACAAAATATATATCGTCCCCAATTTGTACATTTTCATTTACTGGATTTAAAAATTTAACAAACATATCATCATCACTACCCGCAGTATTTAAAACTGAATGTAATGAAGATTGACCTATAACTGCGCTAAAAGATAAATCCAATATTTCTCTCTTTTTAGCAGTCAATATAATTTTTTTAATATCAGTATTTAATGATTCATACTCAATTCCATATTTTTTAGCATAATTTTCAGGAGTTATATTAATAGAAAAATTGTCAACTTTATCACCAATTCCAGTATATGGTTTTGTTGGGTCTGTAATCTCACCAGTATTCAATTGAAAATTTTGTAAATCTGTTATCAATGGAGCGTAACTATATTGTGTGGTATTTGTAACAGATTCCACATCTTTAAAATACAATGTAGAAGATGAATTTGGATCCATATATCTATATTCAGCTAAAATAGTATCTAATATTACATTAGCATTAAACTCTGAACCATCCTCCGGTATTACTGTAACACCATCAATTACTTCAGTATATCCAGAATCTAATCTGTCTTGAAGAAAATTAAATAATATCAATTTATTTGGTAGTTTATTCCCAAATGTTTCATGAAAAAATAATCCGCTGGCATTAGTATTAAACCAGTTTTTGAACGATGGTGTGAAGGCAACTCCACTAATATAAGACATTTCGTTATCGCGATCATCTTGATCACGATCATCGGTAAAATTAGTAGAAGAATTTTTTGTATCAAATATAAAAATTGAAGATGGGGCATTTGGTATTAACGAATCTTGAATTGTAGCATTTGAAAATTCTTGTAATTTAGACGCGTTTGATGCTATAGATAACGGCATTCCTGTAACTAAATTATTTGGATATAATACATTACCATCAGAATCTACTTCTAATCCTTCCGCATTTAAAACCCATTTACCATCAGTAGATCCACTAAAATCTCTAATAAATTTCCACTGTCCGAATTCGGATTCATGAGAATCTTGAATAGTTGGAATTAACGTCGGCTTATCTTCTATAAATAATTCTTTATTAACAGTTGTAATGGAATTTTCATTGGCTGATATAATAAAAAAATCTGGAATTTCTATTATTATATTAAATTCTCCTGCTTTGGCAGAATTACTAAACTTAACTAGTTGTCCTGAAATAGCCTTTGATGAATCTACAGTAGATTTTATAATAGTACTATCTCGAGCTTCTCCACCATATGATATATTTTTAGATTCTATTATTAATTGATCGCTTATATCACTTCTAAAATTATTAAATTGACTTTTATAAAATAAATTATTTTTTAAATTATCTTTTAATTTTATTTTAATTTCTTTTCTAGTTGGGGAAATTCCAGATATTTCATAAGAAAATTTCCTAGAAAATACTTCTTGATCTTCTATATCGTCTAGCATAACAATAGAATCCGTTGAAGATGGATCCGGAGTTTCAGTGTCATCTATTACTGTATTTTTATAAAGTTTCCCGCCGTTATTTATAACTTTTCCATTATAAAATGAAAAATTTTTATCTATTGTTCCTAATTTGTACGTTCCAGCTACTGTTCGTAAAAAATTATATTCTAACGTTATATCTCCAGTTAATACTCCAATTGAATTTACATAATTTGCCAAATTAATAGATAAATTATCACCAACTTCACTGTCAATTATAAATTTTTTGGTTCCTAATGTAACGCCATCGTTGGAAATAGCTCGAGCCAATATAAAATCTCTACCACCCAGACTATCAGATCCGGCGCCAAATTTTAATTGAGGGACTTCCGTCTCACTTTTAATGTTATCTTTTTGATTTTTTGATAAAAAACGACTCATTTATATTCTCATATTACTTTATCCAAAACCGCCGTCTGAGCTCCACCAGACCCTCCTGATCCACCACCAGAGGAAGTACTACTGGTAGAGCCAGTATTCCCGCGTGTTGTATTTGTTGATGATGTATTATTATCAATTGCGTTCTGATTTGCATCGATTCCACCATTAATATCATTTGTAGTTGCTTTTGTATTAATGTTACCAATCTCTTGAAATTTAGTTACTATTTTATCATTAACAGACGTTGGATCATATAATTTTCGTTTATGTGGAACCGCCACGTTAAAATTGCATGATCCACCGTCAAAATTTATATTAGTTTCAAAATCAAACCCATTTACATTTTGAAATAACACATAGTTTCCATTTTCATCCGTTGGCGGTTCATTGATAGTAAATGGAGCTGATAAATTATCTTCTTCTTTTTTTGTAGATACTAAATTCTGTAAAATTTCTTCTATCTTTTTAAAATACTCCATTTTAGCCTTTTCCTCAAGTCTACGTACGAATGGAGTATGTTCCATTTCTAGTTTATTATAGGGCATTATCTACTCACTTTGAATTTAAAATCACCACCATAATAATTTATCTGCTCGCCAGATCCACTTCCACTAACCATTTTATATTCTATCTGATAATATCTTTCAGCCTGTAACCCATTTAACCAAAGATTAAAATAATTACCTGTTGAGTCGCATGATAAATACGAACCCGATCCATATGGTACCATAACATCTTCAGTTAAAGCATCTTTTATTTGATAGTATGTTGATGCACTTGGTAATTGGTGCACCGATACGGTATCTGATACTGTCGTTGTAGAAAATGTTTTATCAGGATATCTTTCTCTAGCTACTAATTTAAATTTTGTTTTTGAATTTTCCTTATAATCAGGTCTAAGCCCTTTCATATAAAAAACTATATCATCTAATTGAGAACCACTTAATTCTGTAAGACTGCCCGTTGCCCAAGTCGAATCATTCCATTCTACTTCCAATTTTGGTTGATATATAGTATTAGTTTCTCTACTAAAAAATGCAAAATGACCATATTTTGTAGTATTTCCTTCTTCAACATTAGAATTAGAATTTCCAACGCTCCCACTTCTCTTTAACATAAATCCTTGATTCGGTATAGTACTATCCAACCATTTATTTACTATGTCTGTAACATCCATCCTCATATCGCCAGTCTCATATTCGAACGACTGTGAGGCTTCGTATCCACTTCCACTATACCAATTACCACCAGTATCATTTGATCCACTTATCCATTGTGTACCATCCGTTTCACCTACTCTGTATCTCCAACTAACACCTTCTGTATCTTTGGGATTGTCATGAAATCTTCCTTCACCACCAGTCCAAGATTGACTTACTGGATATCCATATAACGATTGAGATGTAGTTAAATTTGAAGAATTAGCGTCATATAAATTTAAATAGTATTTGGCGTTAGATGAAATAGTGCTGTTATGTACCGATTGAGATATAGTAGATATATCAAATTTAATTAAGATTCTAGATACATTTATCACACTCGCATTATTATTAGTATCTTTACGAATTTCTAAAATTTCATCCAATCCAGTATTTTGAGATTGGGTAACTGAACCTTCATATATGGTAGCATCTACTGATGGGTATTCAAAATAATGCATTATACGTCTCCTATTACACGGCCAATTATATCTGTATCTGAAAATTTCAATTCAAATATTGATGGATCTTTTGAGGGGTAAATTACTCCACTTTTTATTACTGTGGGATCTGCCAAATCATATACATTTCCAGAATATCCAGTTGATATATCATATTTATTTTCAAATACTATACTAGTACCCAATGGATTGGAATCTTCAGGTCGTTCTACCCCTAGAACCCCATCTACTTCTAATAAGCTAGATACCACTTCGGCAATAACTATTGGTTGATTAATCTGCCACCTATCTATGTTAAAAAATTCTTTCATTTTCTTTATAGACCTTAATAGTACTTCATTTTTATTATACCCACGATTCACCATAATATCATATTTAATAGCTATATTGATAACATATGCATCTTTTATATTGATAGCGTCAGTTACCATTCTAAATCTATTCAAATACGTTTTTAAATTATTTTTAGTTACTGTATTTAATTTAGTAAGTCTTCTACTAGAATTGTACCCAGCTAAATATAAATTCAATCCCAATTGATTTTTTGTAAAACTCACTTCTTCACCAGGCTGTGTAGTTATTTGCTCATCCTGTACAACATATGCTTTAGCTATATTACCAAATCTCTCTGGTAATGCATATACTCTAGTAATTATATCATCTTTAGTAACCATTCTACTCTGAGCTTGAAAAGACGCTAATGCATTTTGTCTTATCTCAGCTACAGATTCAACATCCATTCCTCCAGACGACGGTTCTTTATTTGTTAAATTTAAAGAATTTTTAACTCTGGATAATTTCACGGAGTTTAAATTGCCAGTAAATGAAGATATAACTTTACTAGCAAACGAATTTATATCTCCAGACCTAACATTATGAGATGTTCCTCCCCCATATGCGTATTTAATCGTAAGAGTGGTATTTGACGGCGCTTCTCCATATGCCCTAGTACTAGTAAAATTATTTGGATCAAATGCAATTCCCAATTTAGAAGGAGACCCAGGTAAAGATGAACCAACATTATCTGGATTAGGAATTAATTCTTCATCTGGTGTTACTTGAGTTCCAGCCCCAAATCTCAATTCTGTTTTTTTATCTGACTTCACATAAGTTCTAAATCTTTTAGAAGTCTTTAATCTTTTTAAAATATAAGGATTAGTACTGTCATATTGTACTAATGAAGAATCGTTTTCCGCTAAATTTTGAAATTCTGCAAATACCATATCTTGTGCCAAAAACGGAACCTCATACCAAGTATTACCATCACTATCTGATACTGAAAGTATATCAGTTATATTATCCTCAGATAAAACTATTTTTTCATATTTACTAGGACTCCCAAATGAAAAAGTTTCTTCCTTAGAATGTCCACTTATAGCATCAACAGTTTTATATAATCTCCAATATTCAATTGTCCCACTTGTCGATGTTTGAGATATTTCTTTTCTAACATTTCCCTGATCCACCTTAAAATTACAATCTGATAATAATCTAAATTCTACCCCCTGAATTGGAGAAAAAACTCTAGTATCAGACTTTATATTCATTGCATAATCATAATCCGGTTGAGTAGAATCATCAGTTCTAGACGGAACTTCTTGTGAAAATGTTATTGTCGTTAATGACGGTGATATCAATCGTGGGGTGTATCCCATAAATTGTGCTATATTATATATTTGATTTTTTTCCTCTGCATAAGGTAACAAACTTTCTTTAAACGTGACATCTGTGTAATATGCCATTACATCGCCTACATATGCAGCAGATTCTAAAAACATCATCCCAGGAGATGCTTCGTTAAAATCTTTATATGCATTTGGAAAATATGTTTTAGCAAATTCCATCAAATTTTCTCGTAAACTTGCAAAATCTCTGCCCACATATGATATGTCTTTTTTATAATTTGCCATATTTCTTTAACTCCTATTGGTTATACGTCACCACGGTAGTATTACTTTGAGTTGGATCTGTCACTAAACTAAAATGTATTTTAATATTCAGTCTATTTAAATCTTTATTTAAACTAGGTGATATATTATTAATTTTTATATACGGAAGCCATTTTGATACCGCCTCATTTATAGATTCTTCCGATTTGACCAATATATCATCGTCCATTTGTTCAAAATTTAGTTGGGATAACGAGCATCCAAAAGTGGGGTGTCCGAATCGCTCCCCAAATTTAGTTAATAGTAAATTTTTCAAATTGTACTCTGCCTGCTCTATGGTTGTGGATGTTTTATTAAAAAATCCACTAGTGCCATATTCTATGGGAAGCTTTACCCCTATAAATACATCGGGATCATTATCATATTCTCTATTAGATGCCATTATTTATCTTTGTTTATTACTTTCATTAAATCCGAATAATCTCGTGTTAGTGCCTTCATTATTCCGTCTGGAACATCACTCTCTTTAACTCCTGATGATCTAGCAGTCATTGCTGCGCCCAACTCTCTTTTAAATTCTTTCTGATCACCAAATTGACCACTTTTCATCGCAATCTCATTAGCCTTACTAGAATCGAATACATCACCGCCCATCAACGGGTAATCATCCCCAGTCGACTGTGGCAATCCACCCTTAGTTTCATTTAATACTCTATTTAATGCTTCATCCTTAGTATAACGAACTGCGGTCATTTTCGTTGGGGGTGTATTTGGTGTGGTAGATTTTTTAACTATATTGTTTTCTACCTTTTCATCAGAATACCACCCATTTTTAGGTATATTCTTTACACCCTCTTTAATAAATATACCGTTGACTTCTTTTTTCACTTCTTCTCGAACTACTTTTCTTATTATTTTTATTAGTTCATTTTTCTTCATGATTTATTCTCCTCCAGAAATATTTCTGTTCCATATCTATTTTGTATCACATAAATTTCCTCAAACGTGGTTCCCTCTAAAGTCTTTACCTCTTGCCTAAGTAACCATTTTACTTCATATCCTATTATCGCATGCACGGAAAAATCGGCAAAATCGTCTGTCATATCCACTAGTATTCCAGTTTCAATCTCACTGACATTTTCCATAGAATCCATCTGTGCTGACTGAATTTGTACACTGTCATACGCTACATTAATAGTAGCCCCGACAGACTCATCTAATAATTGACGGTGGCGCTCTGAAATTTCTGCATTATATTCATGTTGTGTAATTTTTCCACTAAATCCGCCTGTAAAGCCTGACGTATCCAGATCAACTTTCAAATATTCATTTTTTCTAACTTGAGCTGGGATATTTTTAGCCAATGAAGTTAAAACGGACGCGTTTTTCGTGTAATCCATTTTTAATTTTTTAATATCTTGTAATATTTTTGACACCTCTTCTTCAATCGACTCTCCTATTTTTATCAATTTATTAAATTCAGATCTGGGCTTTAATGGATCTCCCATGAGTCCATTAGGCCACATTTTTTTAAGTCTTTTCATCTCCAGTATTTTTAATTCGTTCCGCTGATCTTTTTTTAAAATATACTCCACCATTATATTATTCATTTCTACTTCAGTCTTTACTCTGGTATCCAACCAAGGATCTTTCTTTACCCCAATACCTTTTATTGCATCGATGGACCATTGGCCACGAGCCGCAGCATGCTCTAAAACTATAGCATATCGTTTTGGATCTTGATGGACAAAATCTCGCCAAGCATTTGCTAAGGGGGTGTTGCCCTGAGTATAAAATATATCAGCAGTTCCGGCATTTACATACTCATTCCATTTTTTTTCCAGCATTTTTTCTTCTTCTGTAGGTCTTCCTTCATTATGAGTAAACCCAGCTTTTATCATTTGGGCATTTTCTGTACTCATAGTCACACCCTCAGATACAACGTTCTGTATATTATTCATAGCTCCGCCGGCTCGTTCCACTGATTCTGCCCCATCTTCTATAAGTTTGCTAGCTTCCTCATTAACTTTTACTTGAGGTCCTAACGGACCACTAGTACCAACCATTGAACCTAGTGCTATATCTTGCCCAGATTTAACAGATGTCAAAGAAGATTTTATATTTCTTATGGAATTCCTTATATCTTTAGTATTTACATCCATTAATCGCTTACCATATCTTTCAGATTCTATTTTTATTTCGGCCAATTCCGCGTCAGTCAATGATCCAACCCGTTGAGATTTCTTTAATTCTGCATTTATACGTCTTAAATTATCTAGTGGGTCTGACATTTTTTTTGATACTTTATTTACTGTATCATCAATCATTTTTCCTAAAAAAGTTTTTGCCATTAAATATCTCCGGCCTTTAATCTATCTACCGATATTTTTTTTATGTTATGATGTCCTGGAATCGCCCAATATTCTTTTAATTGAGATTTTAAGTTTATTAATTGATTCGTCACATCCAAAACATTTAATACTGACGCATTCACTGGATCTGCCGCAATACCTTTAATCATTTGTTCCAATAATTTAGTTATTAACTCTAAAACTTCAGTTAAAGTTTTGCCCAATACTGCTGGCTCGTTATTAATATAAACATTGGGAGCATTTATATATAATTCTGACGCACTATTAATATGTATGGGTTCATCTCTACTTTGAAAAATTAATTGATCTGAATTTATTATTACTTTATTACCTATAGTATTTGACATATTTTTAACATTTTCAACTACCTGAGCAGGAAAATCCAATGACATATTACTATCCAACAATATAGTAGATCCTTCATTATAAAAGGTGGAATGGAAAAATGGGAAAGAATGTATTTGACTTTGATGATTGCTCAATTTAATCTTAGGTTTAGCTTCTGTATGATCTAATGTGATGGTACTACCATATCTACTACCAATTATTTTCCCACCCTGTCCAATTATTTGTCTTTTTTTAGGAGATGATGGGGCATCATATCCTTTTATTCGTTTTTTTAATTCTTTAAGTAAATCATCTGGTAAATTTGCTTTCCCAATGTCTGGGTCATAATTAGAACCTAATCCGTCAATAGTTATTTTATCTAAATAATAATTTTTTCCAAAATATTTTACCACTATCACTATTTCGCCAGGTATAGGCAATTCAAAATTATCTACATCTATGGGGAAAGCGCTGGCAGGCCTGGGTATTTTTTTACCTTCACTATAAATAAATTTTCCAGATACCATCCCAAATTGAGACATATCGTTTTTTGCATCTTCTTCTTTATCCTTTACTTTACCAACTTGTAAAAAATCTATTTCAAATAGAGAAATTTTCTTCTCTTCCAAAATAGATTTTATCATATTATAAACGTCTAATTTACTCGGTATTCCTTTAGGTATATCATCAGGAGTTCCAACTGGATCACTAGATTTAAAAAATTTACTATTATCAATTTTTGAAATATTTGGCATATTATGATTCTACTATCTTTGAGGACCCGGATTCTACCTTATTATTAATCTCATCGGTGTATTTCTGTAAATCTTCTGCAACTGGTTTTAAAGATTTTAATAAATCTTCTTTTTCCGAATCAGATAGTCCGAATTCAGACTCACTGGATCCCTTTTGTTCACCTGATATTAATCGCTGAACTATTCCAGCCATTTTTACTAATTGATCATCATTTTTTACTTTAATGTCCAAATATTCTTTTATTGCTGGAATAAGCTGTACTGCAGTGTCACCATCTTTTATGAATGTTACCACCTCTCGTATCAGCACGTCCAGCTGTTTTTTATTGTCTGAAGAATTATTGTATATATCTTCAAACAAATCTGATAGCGATTTTTCTTTAAATATTTTGTAATCTGACATGATATTATTAAACCTATTTATTCATTTATAAATATAACTAATTAAAAAACCTTGTGTATATAAATATATAAATATTTCGGAAATATGCCAAGTTAAATAGTTATTTTAGTAGGGCATTTAGTCCCTTTTTCATAATAAACGGGAGAATAACCATGAAGGAAGTCGTAACAACAGTTAAAGGATACATAGATGATTTAGCTCATCTGATGTTGTCCTTTATTACCATAGGTGCTATTTCCGAAGTAATCTTCGGAACAGGCATTTTTGGTGTCAATGTTATAGGTAACCTGACGGCTATTATCGGTCAATTCGGCGAAGGCGGATTTACTGGTCTGGTAGCATTGTTGGTTTTGGTAGGTTTATTTCGTAAATAGAAATACTACCGAATAATAAAAAAAGGGAGTGATTTAATTGTCACTCCCTTTTCTTTTTTTATAGTTTATAGTTATATTGTAAATTATCCGAAAATTGATCCTGTATTAGATGTATTTATACTATACCCATCCTGGTATTCAGATACTAACTCATGATATTGTGATTTCATTTGATTAACAACTCTGGTTATATGCTGAGTATTAGATCCTGTCATTTCTCTAATGAGAATGTAAAGAGCCTTCTTATTAAAATTTTCTAACGTGTGACGTCTCTTAAATAATTCTAATACTGAATATGCTACATTCAAATCTTTTTTTCGTTTGAAAAAATTATTCAAATTATTGTCCCAGAATTCAACCATTTGCCCAACCAGATCATCATAATATTCAGCAACTTCTCTGGCTCTCTTCTCACCTTCTACACTTCTCTCAAAATCAAGAACATCAATATCAGTATGAGATTTCATTTTTTTATAATTATTATTATTATGAAGTATTAACCAATTTTTCCCAACTATTGAAAAATATGAAAAGGCTCTGCCTTTATCAGGATCAAACTTATTGATATTCATTAGCATAAATGCCACTACTTCATTTTTAACATCTGTTAATGGAACGTCAAAATAATAAAACTTAAAAGTATGAATCAAGTTTTCTGCCAATTTATCAAATGGAGCCGCGATATTTTCAGCATATATTTTATTTTTAAGTACATGATCGTCACTGGCATTATATCTAATTATAGCATCTTGGGCAGGTTTTCCAAAATACATTTTACTTTTCTTTTTTCGTTTCTTTTTTATATTTGGTTTAGTTGTCATTATTTTCCTCTTCTAATCCGGCTGCGTTTAATTCTGCAGTTATGTCTTTTAATTGTTTGAATACATCACCAGTTTCATCTTCTGATTCAAAAACTCCACGATGATCTATTGTTTGCATTTGTTTATATGCAATTTCAATTTTCCCAGTATAATCTTCTACCCAAGTTTCCAATCGTTCTGTTTTTTTCATAAGATTCCATACTATATAACAATCAATTATGAATGCTATGATAAAGATTCCTAATATTATTTCTATAATCATGATTTGTCTCCAAATAGTTCATCAAATAAATCTTTAGCTGAATCGCTCGTGATAGGTCTCTTCTCTTCAGTCGTATTCTCTGATGTTGTTTCAGGTATATCCAATTGTTCCTTAAATTTCTCCACTGCCTTTTCTTCTTCATCACGTTGAATAACTTCGCCCTGTACGTGATGTTGTTTTTCCGCTATAGTAGAAGACCAATCTGCAAAATGGACTATATAATGTAATATATTACGAGTATCTGATGGGCTTCTGAAATACGTTTCATTTCCAGCTTCAAACATACCGTCTGACATTTTAATTGCTTTCCATACTGCAGGACTTATTTTAACATTAAATTCTTGTAACATCCAAAGTGACCTATCAGTTACAGTCATATATTCTAATTCCGGATTTCTGGTGTAAAACTCTCCAAGTTTATTACGATGCCATTCTGATTTCTGTTCTATATAATATGGAATATCCAAATCACCCAATTTTCCCCAGTCATGAAAGGCTGCAGCTAAAAACACATCTGAATCTGAATGTATTACTTCTACACCCAATCCTTCAAAATGTTTTTTCATCTTTAGTGCCGTTTTAGCAACTCTAACGGTGTGATCTATAAATCCGCCAACGAAGCAATTGTGATAATCTAACCTACCAGATGCAGGAGATTCTACCAATCTACTCTCGAAATGTGATATTATTTTTTTGACCGAATCCAGAACTTCACCTTCAAGATGTTCTTCTACCATTCCTTCAAATTCTTTATATTTTTCTATTATTTGTTCAGTTGTTAATGTAACCATGATTTAACTCCAAAATTCATGTTTTATTGTGTTAAGTTTTTCGTTTCTACTTCTCATTTGATAATTCATAATCAATAATTCTGTTCCTTTATTTTGACTTTTGCCTCTTTGAGCAGAAGCTGGTTTTGTGAAATCTCGCAATTTCCAATTATATTTATTTTTAGGAAACCAATCATGTAACAAATTAAAATCATAGTAGGATAAACTAAATCTACCTTCTATATTTTTTAATACGTCTGCCAATCTTTTATGATCATCTGTGTCGAAGTCGTGTAACGAATAATAATTTTCTGTTTTCCAATATGGGGGATCTACATAAAAATATGTAGTTGGACTATCATATTTTTTAATCACATCCGCACAATCCATATTTTCTACATTGGTTATTTTTTTCAATTTTTTAATAACGATTGGATTTTGCAATCTTCTGCGGAATGCATCAAATTTAGAATTATATTTTCCTTGTAGGTCAATATATTCTCCTAGCTCAGGATTCAATCCTGAAAATATTTGAGTTACTATATAGGCATATTTCATACCATACTCATAGTCCGGAATTTTAATATCAGATATATTTTTATTTTCAAATACATCTTTTTTATATTGATAAAATAAATCGGAATCTTGGGCTATAATGCCCACCATAGAATCTAAAAATTTAGCTGGGTTTCTACAACACCCAAATAAATTAGTCATATATCTATTAAAATCATTATATACTACGGTTTCCAGTACTGGGTTTTTATAAAAATCTCCATTGACATATACCCAATATGCTCCACCGAACACTTCTACGTAGGTTTCTATATCATTTGGAATATAACCGCCGATCCAATCAGCCATACGATTTTTTCCGCCGATGTACGAAATCATTATTTACAATATTCCAATTTAATTAACATACCTTAATTTACAACATTTTTTTACTAAAGTCAAGTATTATTTATTAGTTCACTTTATAAACCAAATCAGTTTTTTGTATTTTAGCTGACGTGAATTTATATGGTTTAGTTCCTGGCGATTCCAATATATCAACTCTGTTGACCCATCGCTTGTTCATTGTATCTCTAACTTGATAAATACCATCTTTTATATCGGTACCTTGAAGTAAAATAAAATCACCATAATCTAACCATCCACCCCATCGTTATAATTGGACGCATCTTGCGTCCTAATACGCGTTCCATCTGCGAGAATGTTCGGTGTAGAATCAGTCTGTCCACGAACTGGTTGATACATAGTTACTATCACGGCCATTCCTTCACTTCTAAATTTAAGAAGTTGGTTTGTAAGTAATTTATTTTCTTCTTTAATTATTTCAATTAAAGAATTGTAATTTCTTTTATTTTTTTGCATCATATTAACAGAAACGTATCCATTAATCATGACTGTAAAAATAATAAAAGCTAATACACTTTTACTATTAAATAGTTTAATCATTTTACTGCTTTGAAAATTCTATTGATGCTTTCCTATATCCAGTAATTAATTTTTTTAATTCACCTATTGCCAATCTAGCTCTTTTACCTGCTGTCTTATTTCCGGTTGTAGAATAATCATCATGATTTGATTTAAATTCTTCATACAACTCATCAATTTGACCATTAATTGTTTTTAATTCAGTCATTTTTTTCTCCCGTTTAATATAAATATCTATTTATTTTTCTATTATTGATTATTTTTTTAGTGGAGCCGGGCGGAATTGAACCGCCGTGTTCTCTGTTTTCTTCGTAAAGTCATTCACAACTTAGTTAGTTTCAAATCGGTAGAAACCAACAAACCACCATCGAGTTCGTAACCTCGACTCCGACAACATATCTCTGTGTTGCTCAGGGATAGTTTCCACTAAGGTAGGATTCTATCTCACCCAAC
>LWDU01036242.1_pt1 | contig 21188 bp, 14 predicted proteins | sample 727161 | NCBI WGS metagenome assembly LWDU01 (sample SAMN04566230, study PRJNA314399) | hydrothermal vent metagenome | isolation source: deep sea hydrothermal plume seawater | place: Mexico: Gulf of California, Guaymas Basin | collected 2004-07-11
GCCTTGCCGCAACGCTGCCCATATCGAATTCGATATCTTCAACAGCGACCAGAATGGACACCGATGTGCCGTCTTCACGAAGAAGGCCGGTCGTCTGGCTGCATTCCTGAGTCAGGTCAGCCTGTTGCTGACTTAAATCCCGACAAAGGCCGACGGCATTGTCGGCCCAGTCTTCTCGGGATGTTGCCGCCAGATCCAACGTGCCTTCGTGGATCAGAGTCTGCAATGCCAGCATCCTCTGAAACCGAGCCTCCAGCGCGGCCAGAATCATTTCTTTTTCTTCTTCGCGAAGCTGCCGCAGCATTTCCTCCAGTTCATTGGCCGCCTTCTGCAGCTCCGCTATTGCCTGATCCTGCTTGTCGACTGCCTTTTCCCGTTGCTGCTGCTGCAGCTGATCCAGAGCTTCCTGCATCAGCTGGCGCGCCGCTTCCATTTGCTTGCGACCGGGCGTTTGCTCCGGTTGTTCGCCGTCCTGACTCTTCGACGACTCTCCACTTTTCGACTGACTCTGATTCTCCGACTTGCTGTCGGAATCAGATGGCTGACTCTCTCCCTTGCCGTTCTGATCCGATGGTTTTTCATTCGGCTGCCCCTGCGACGGATCGCTGGGATCAGACGACTGTTTGCCGGGTTCTGTGTCGGATTTGTCACCGTCTTTCGGATCGGCGTCCGCATCCTTATCCGGATCGCCTTCCGACTTGTCACCGCCGTCGGACGACTTGTCCTTCGGCTCCCCCGACTTGGTGTCCGAATCTGATTTTTCGTTTTCAGACTGTGCCGCGCCGGCCTCAGCATCGTCGTGCTGTTTCATCTCTTTCAGTATCTTCCCCGCATGGTCTGATGCGCGTTGCTGATCCGGTGCCGCGTTCGACGGCGCCTTCGAATTCTGTGTCACGCCCCGTGCACCGCGCTGCTCTTTGATGTTGTTGTGCACGTTCTTCAGCAGATGATTCAGACGTTCACGGTCTTTCTCTACAGCACTGCGGCGGTCTTCACTTTGCAGCAACTTCAGCAAAGTACGGAGACTGGCGGTCACGCCGACCTGCTTTTCGGCGGCCGGCCCCAATTTACCATCCCTAAGCGACTCTGCGATTTCGTCAAGATTCGCGCTGATGGCCTGTTCGCGTCCCTTGCTGATAGCACGTCGCAATAACTCGGCGCGTTCCGGATCTTCATGACCAAGCATGTCCGCCATCTGAGACAGCAAACGTTCAAAGCGAGAATATCGGCCGCTGACCGCTTCCTGGTCGCGGCGCAGTCTTTCCGTGGCAGAGAGAGTCGGTTCGTCGAAGGCGACGGCCGACCCAAACGCAATTGCAGACAGACAGACAAGCATCAGCAGCATACGCGTTTTCGGTCTGTTCAACATCTCGTCTCTCCGAACAGGCGGCGGTGCCAGCCCGTTGTTTATTCAACGATCCTTCGGTTTCTCCATTGTCCGGTACCCTGCCGTCTTCTGTCCAGCGGGATTTCCCCAAACGTTGATTCAGTTCGAAGCGGTTTCAAAACTCTCCGTAACCCGACGCGTAAACGAGGGATGTCTTTGGAATTGCTTCGCTTACAGTCCCTCGCTCACGCTTCGGGTTTCCAAATTTCGTGTAACAGGTGTTTTGAAAATTGCTCTAAAACCCAAGGTCGTTGTTCTGCTCTCGCTTTGTTTCGTTCAGAATTCGCTGCTGTTCTTCAAGGATGTCCTTCAAATCGCGGAGTGCTTCGTGGAATTCCGCCATGTCCCGGACGCTTTCCAGAATGCCCCGGAGTTCGGCGATGACGGACGACACGTCGCGAATTGACACTGCGACCAATTGGGACGCTGCCTTGCCGGACGTCGCGGCCACGCGAAACTCACTGACAGAACGATCCGCCATATTCATCGGCTCTTCCGTAACCGCCAATAAGGGCCGGACAATATCAGTACGCATTGCTTCGGCAAGCTGCTGCGGCGGAATCGCGTTGTTGATCAGCTGAGCGACGATTTCTTCGAAGCTCTCGGCAACCGCTGTCAATTCGTTGCTCTGACGTCGCAGACGATTGCCACAGCGAGTGGCACACGTGGTCAGTCCGATTCGATCTTCGGATTTACTGTTCGCCCCATCATCTTCAACTCGCCGAGCCACGTCTTCGTGAAACTGCAGATCTTCTTTTACGCGCTGGAGTTCCTGAATGACTTCTTCAAACCGCCGCCTCAGATTGATCTCACGACTGTACAACAGAGCCAGCAGTTCTTCGTTGCTGACGATGCGGAAAACGATCGGCTCCGCACGCGTTGCGTTTGGTTTCGGAATTGTGCAGCCGTCTGCGGCCACAACGGCGACGGCCAGAGTTTGACCTTCTGTCAGATCCAGAGGCTGAACAGAGAACTGTTCAGGCTTCGATGCGTCTCCTTCGCCAAGGCGGTATGCTGCGGCCCCCGTGGGGAATACGTTTCGAAACGGCCGTGGCCGCCATTCCGTTTCATCGTCGACAAGGAACTGAAATCCGGCTGACTGCAATCCATAGTCGTCCTGAATTGTACCGGTCATGGGAATCACCGCACGCCGAGTGATTGAGTTGCCGATGCCTTTCGTGCGCGTCCCGATGACCGGTGGTTTGTCAGGGATTCCCCGCACCCGCAGTGACTCCGGGGTGGCAGACGTCACGTCGTCCTCGTCGTGCAGAAAGAATCGCAATGTTGAATTTGACGAAACCGGCAGCGCCAGCGATACCGGATTCTCAGCCTCAGTGGAATCATGATCAGGCAGCGAGGCGACGTCCGTCCCGTCGCCAGCTGGGCCCTCCGGCCGCGACGAAGTTGTCACACGAAACAACGCTTCGATCATCATCCCATCAGGCGACAGCAACGGGCTGTGTTCTCGAAGTTCAATCTGCTGATCGTTGCGAGGTGTAATTGTGCAGGACGACCGGTCGCCAGCCAGTTCAAAACCGTCCGCGACAATACGAACCGATTGCAGCGGCTTGTTGCTGATGGCCTGCAGTCGGAATTCCGTTTCCAGCGGCAACGCAACTTCGCTGCCCTGGATTGGAATCGAAGTCTCCATCTGCTCGTTCCAGCCAGTGTAGGCGGGATACCTGCAATCCAGCTGAATCGTGTCGATGTCCGGAGGCGTCACGGTACGGATATTCAATGGCTGCGGAGTCCTGTAGTCTCCTGCCAGAACTTCAATGGAAACCGGCTCCTGCAACCGCGTGAGAATAAAACGAAACCGGTTGTCCGTCGTCGCCGAGACATACGTGCGGCTGATCGTTCCATCGCTGCGAATCACATCAACTCTGGCTCGCTCCGGCACGACCCATGGCTGTCCGGCAGGCGAATCACCCCAGGGAACAACCATCACCAATTCCAGATCTGCACCGCGAGCATGCAGATGAAAATGGTCATCTCCGTCCCTGCGAAACTCAACACGACGATCACCAGGCTGCGCAACGATAAAGAAATCCAGAGTCGACGTGCGCAGGTGATACGATTCTTCGCACAGCACAAATGCGTTCCACCACCGTTCCAGCGCACCAGGGCGAACGACACTGCAACCAACCAGTGACAGCAACAGCAATCCCGACACAACACCGCGTTTCTTCAGTGGGCCAAAGTCGAAGACATCGTCTGGCTGTACGTTGCCAGCGACCGTATTTGCCTGATCCGCCGTGCGTTTCAGCATGCTGCCGACAACCGGACCGATGGCCGGGTAGCCGTGTGCCCCTTCCACTGTCGTGATCAATCGATCCTGAAACTGCGGAAAGTGGCGCTCCAGCAACAGAGCGACGTCAGTATCCCGGATCCGTGAAAACATGGGCACCAGAACGTGTCGTACAATCAACCATACGCCTCCGCCGAGCATCGCTGCCAGCAGAATCGACCTGAGCCCAACCGGCAACTCCAGCTTCTGCAATGCGAACCATCCGGCATCGATCCCCGACGTCAGCCAGAAGACTGCGATGGCAGCGATCAGCACCTGTAACAGCCCGGCAAGAACCGAATACCGTCGGACCTTCAGCCTTAGCGCAGCGATAAGTGACCGCACGGCCGATGGCTGTACGATTAACGTTGTTGGATTGTTGAAGGAGATGTCAGACATAGCTATTTACGACAACCTCACCACGCGTCTGAGTGCCCATTCGAAACCCAGCAGCCCGATCATCACATACATCAGCCATTGTCGATCCCACAGGGTTCGCAGTTGTTCGTCCACGATGACAGGTTCGCTGCGATCCGGCAGCAGGCCTGGCAGCTGTTGTTCAAGTTCGTCGGGACTCAGGTAACGTCCGCCTGTATTTTCGATCAGACCTGTCAACAGACGCACGTCCTGCGATGGATTTTCGGATTCAAGGTTCGGCACGACAACCTCAATATTGGCCTGCAGCACGTCGCTGGATTCCGGTACCGGAACACTGACTCGATAAAGCCCCTGGCGTGCCGGACGAAACGTATTCACAAACTGTCCTGGCCGGCGTGCGTCTCCACGAAGAGCCTCGGGAACCACCACCGGACGGCCGTCTGAATCGACGATGGACACCGGCACGGACTCACGTCTGAGTGGCTGCATCCGGGAATCGTACAACTGTGCCCGTATGGTAACGGCCTGCCCGGGCGAAACTTCGGTTCTGTCCAGCAGCAACAAACCACGCGATCGACCTCGGCTGCGACGCCCCTGACCGACTTCGCGAATCAAGCCTGTCCAGAATCTCTGATAACCTTCTGCACTGATGGCTCGCAGTCGCCAGGTTTCGGCGGACCCGATAAACATTGTGCGACCTTTGCCGTAGAACTGAGACGCCAGAAACGGTGGCTGGCCGTCTCGGGTTTTCGCACGCGGATTTCCGTATTCGGCCAGCACAACAGCACCGTCGCGAATCGCTCGCACGGGATAACTGCGATAGATGCCCTTAAACGTCTGCCATAGGTTAACGTCTGTCTTGCCCGTGGCATCGGCGATCTTGAGAAACTCGCTGGCTCGACCTTCCGGCGTTAAGGTCACGGGCCACGGCTGGCTGGCTCGCTGAGTCACCCGCAAATCGGTGAGGATTCGATTCAGCACAACCGGATACAGCACCGCCACGTCGCGAAGTTTCTCGCTGCCTCGCTCGACCTCTGCGGTAAACATTTCGCCGGCGACAAAGATGATACCGCCGGAATGTTCGTCGACCCAGCGATTCAGAAACTTCAGCTGTTCCGCAGAAAGCAGACTCCAGTTGGCGTCAAAGGCCACGATCACGTCGTACTCGAACAACTCGGCTTCAGTCTTTGGAAAGGACGTCAGCAGTTTTTCAGCTTCCTGTGATACAAAGCCCAGGTTCTCGTTCGTGACAGTCTGCAGCCAGACATCAGATTCGATGCCACTGTGTCGGTACAGAGCGTTCCTGACAAATCGGTATTCACGCATGGGCCCGCTGGAGATGACCAGAACCTTCTGCTTGCGGTCCGTGATTTCGACTTCGCGACGACGCTGATTGTCGTCAACGGTGAGTTCCACCAGCGTGTCGTCACTCAGCTCTGCGACGGCAATGAATTCGTATTTACCAGGAACAGACAATTGCTGCTGGAACTGTACTCCTGCCGGAATCGAAGGATCCGTCAGCTGAAACGGTTCTTCTGCAACCTGTCTGCGATCCTTGCCGTCACTGCCAGCGGACTGCTGAAACAGTCGCACGACACCGGACTGTTCCTGCATTCCACTGCCCTGCAGCACGACGGAAATATCAAACGGGTCGCCCCGATGAACGTCTGATGGCGATTGCATTCCCGCGACCCACAGATTCATCTGAGCACGCTGGCTGCCGACACCCACAGTGATCAATCTTGTATCACTGCGCTCAGCTCGCAACCGTGCGACCTCGGCATCAAGCCCTGCATTTGACCGACCGTCCGTCAGCACGACGAGTCCGGCAAGAGTGCGTCCGGAAAGTTGACCCACCAACTGATGAAGGGCTTCACCCAATCGAGTTTCGCCACCTCGCGGCTGAAAGATGGCCTCCCATTTCCTGGCGGTCTCTGCCGGCGATCGTTGTGTCGCATCCGCCAGGTCCACACGTCGCGTCGCGTCGTCCGGTGAATCCTGCGAATAGGACGAGCCCTGACTTTCGCTGCCAGTCGTTTGACCGAGATGCTTGACGAACGTCGTTTGCTCATCAGTGATGATCGCCTGCGGACCGGACAATGCCGAATCAAACGTATACACCGAAACGGCATGAGTCGCGCTGAGTTTGTCCAGCAGGCCGGATGCCACCAGCATTTCCTGAACCGCATGGGCGCGAGTCGAAGCGTCAGGTGCCAGCTGGGTGGTGTTGGCTTGGTTGCTGTCGGCCGCCGGATAGGCCATCGATAACGAAGTGTCGACCAGCACTCCAACGCGGGACTTCTGCACCTGAGTTGTCTGCATCCGCTCCCGCGGATTCAGCAGCACAATCATCGTCAGGACCAGCACCACGGTTCGCAGAATCAGCAGCGTCGTGCGCCATGGCAGCGCTAGAAATCGACTGTCACGCAGCGACGTCCACGTCGCCAATCCGAATAACGCCACCAGGCCACACAGCAACAGCAGTATGCCCGCTGTCGATTCCGGCAGATCAAGTTCTGTGGTACGGAATGACTGTGTTGACGTTTGAGCGAAGATCACAAACCCCTGGATCGTCATATTTTCACCTCCGGGTGCGGCACCGGCCGCGGCGGATGCGAGCTGACGCTCGAAAGATGTCGGGGCGCTTTCGTTGATCGCTGTGTCGCAGAAGGCCGCAGCGGATGCGAGCTGACGCTCGAAAGATGTCGGGGCGCTTTCGTTGATCGCTGTGTCGCAGAATATTGCATCATGTTTTCACCTCCGGGTGCGGCACCGGCCGCGGCGGACGCGAGCTGACGCTCGGAAGATGTCGGGTCGTTCTCGTTGATCGCTGTGTCGCAGAATATTGCATCATGTTTTCACCTCCGGGTGAAAACTCATACGCAGTGACAGCAGTTGCTCGCAGATCAGAACAACAACCAGCAGCCCCAGCAGCAGCCACCGCATTTCCCGTCCGGCATCGCTGCCGGATAGTCCCGCGGCAACGTCGGCGGCAATAACCCGCACGTGACCGGTTTCGGACAACGCTTCCACCTCAGCGGCGTCGGCAATCGCAAGGTCGCTCTCTGTTGCCGGAACACTCATGGCCAACCATGTCTCTTCGCCTTCTCCGTCCAGTCGAAAGCGTTTCACGCGATACACGCCAGGGCGATTGGCCTGCGGCACAGACACGGCCAGTCGGTCAACGCCATCCGAACCGGACGCGTGCGGCACTGCGTCACGGTCATCTTTATCGCCGCCAGTAACCGATTGCTGAACTGGCGCAGCAACCAGTCGCAAAAACGAATCAGCTGCGGTGTCCCCGGGATCCGTCGGAAGAAATATTTCCAGAGATTCGGTGTACTCGCTGACGGGCCATTCAAACCGCAGCAGTTCTCCCAGATCGCGTGATTCGACGGACTTGATCGGGTGCTGCAGGTACTGATGCATCAGCAAATGCATCACGACGTAACCCGGTGCCGCTGGCGAAATGGGCCAGTTGCTCCAGCGTTTTCCGGCAGATGTCAGGAAGGTCAGCACACGCCCACGTCCCAGAGTATGTTCCAGAATCAAAGGGTCACCGTTGTTCAGCCGCGCCAACACCTGGACCGATTCATCCAGATTGGCGTTCTCATCACCGTCCGCTGCCGTTTGAAACCACTGAGAGACCTGGACCGCATCGGCAAACGGGCTGTCCGGAATGTTGTAGACCGCAAAGATCGGATGAGCCTCAAACACCGGACTCTGGAACGTGTGTTCATCCTCCAGCACGTTTCCAGCGACGGACTGCACGTTGCCCAACAGAACGGGAAACAGTTTTCTGCCGTCGGCCTGCAGCGTTGTGTTATACCACGTGGTATTGGCCTGATCATCGGGGAACCAGGCAACACCACCACCACCAGCCACGTATTCGGCCAGCAATTCAGTCGCGTCCGCCGGTAATTCGCGGATGTTAAGCAGGTAAATGCAGTCGTAGGTCGGCAACCTGGCGGACGTCAGAACATCAGACGTACGAATTTCCGTCACCAGCCCGGTCAGCTGCGGATCTGCGCTCAGAGCTGCTGACACGTATTCCGCATCCTGCTGCCGGGCCTCGTCGTCCACCAGCAGAATGGCTCGTTTGTCGGTGACTTCAACCACAACAAAGCGGCTGTTGTCCTCACGCAGCGCATCTTCGTCCAGACGAATCTCAACTTCATGCTGTCCGGGTGCATCGAACATCAGATCGTGTGATACAACCGCCTCCTCACCCGCTTCGATGTCCGGAATCAACACGTTCACAGGCAACGCAGCGCCGTCCACTCTGACAGTGGCACGCAAACCACTGGATTTCTTTTTGCCGTGATTCTGTAAAGTCAGATTCAGCCGCCACGGCACACCGACAGCCACGCCAAACGTGTCTGCTGTCATTTGCTTCACAACCACGTTGTCAGCAGATTCTGCCACGACCTGCACCAGCGTAATCTCTGCGTCGATCGAATCCAGCGACTTCAAGGCAGCCGCGACCTCCGGATGCCCCTTCCAGTCAGAAGCTCGCAGATCGGTAATCAGGTGTACTCGAGGAGAGATTCCGCCGTCGCCGGACAGGACGTTCTCTGCCGCCTGCAATGCAGCCGTTGGTGAGGACGCGCGGAAAGAACAACGAAGATTCCGCAGGCGCGGCGCCAGTTCCTGCAGCAGCGCGTTGTCGAGCGCTCGGTCTGTGACCAGCGGACGTTCCGGATCGGACATCGTCAAAACGGTAACGCGCAGCGATCCCGGCCGAGTGCCGCCCTGCGAGAGCATTTTTTCCAGCGTCTCCACGGCTCGGTCAAATACGATCCTGTCACCGTCGGATTCACGCATCGACAGCGAATCGTCCAGAATCAAAACGTGGTGCGTGGTTGCTCCCCGCAGCATCATCATCCGTGATGGATCCAGTATAAATCGAGCCAGCAGCATCATGATCAGAATGACAGCCAGCACCCTCAGCAACAGCAGCAGCAGTTGTTCGATAATCAGTCGGCGACGATTCAGCTCATCGCTCTGCAGTAGAAACTCCATGGCTGCAAAACGGATCTTTTTGTACCGCAGTCGGCTGAGCAAGTGGATGATAATCGGCACAGACGCCAGCGCAGCACCCGGCAGCACAAAGCTGGGGTTTAGAAAAAACTGCGTTATCCAGGACATATCAGCGACTAGTGACCAGCGGCCAGTCGCCAGCGGCCAGTTCAACGGAACTGAAAACTGACGACTAAGAACTGCCCCCTACTTTCCCGTCATTCCAATCCTAAAGTTCATCAAATGCGATAGTACGGCATCCAGGTGATCGCTGGTTCGCACAAGTTTATAGTCGATCACACTGCCCGCGCAGCGACGTCGAATTATCTCCAGAAACTTCTCCACAGCGTTCAGATATCCTTCACGCAGTGCGGCCGGATCACACGTCAGTTTCCCGCCGTCTTCCAGGCCTTCGAAACGCAGTGTGCCGGCATAATCGAAGTCCAGTTCCTGGTCGTCCATCGTGTGTACAATCAGCACTTCGTGTTTGCGCTGCCGCAGCAGTTGCAGGCCCTTGAATAACTGTTCCCGGTCACACATCAGGTCTGAAATCAGAATCACGATGCTGCGATGAGACATCGCTTCGGCCGCCCTCCGCAGCACTCCAATCATGTCCGTTTTTCCGCCGGCGGTTTCTGCGGACAGACCCTGCAGAATTGTGCTCAGATGATTGTGGCGACTGCTGGACGGAATCATGCTGCGGATCTGCGAATCGAACAGGCCGACTCCGACAGAATCGTTCTGCTTCAGCACAAGCATCGCCAGTGCAGCAGCAACGGTCTGCGCGTATTCGAATTTCGTCAACGAACCCGTACCGAACTGCATCGATTCACTGCCGTCCACCAGCAGCACAACCCGCACGTTGGTGTCTTCTTCGAATTGCTTCAGATAGTACCGGTCGGTACGCGACCAGACCTTCCAGTCGATACGTCGAGTATCATCACCTGGGACGTATTCCCGGTGCTGCACGAATTCGATGGACTGACCAAAGTACGGACTTCTATGCAATCCGGAAACGAACCCTTCGACGACTTTGCGAGCTCGCAGTTCCAGACGTGAAATCTTCGCGATTTCGTCAGGCTGCAAAAATCTTTCCAAGCCGTGGGTCACTGGTCAGTTCGCTTTCCTTGTCCGGAGTTTCCTGAATCAGTCGTTCGACGACCTTGTCAGACGTAATGCCCTCACTTTCGGCAGTGAAGTTGGGCGTGATTCGATGTCGCAGCACAGCAGCCGCCAGAGCCTGAATATCTATTGTGGATACGTGAGAACGACCGTCCAGCAAAGCTCGCGCTTTCCCACCCAGCAACAGGTTTTGCACGGCTCGCGGACCAGCACCCCAGCCAAGCCACTCGTTAATCCAGTCCGGGGCGCCAGGTTCGCCAACCCGTGTCTGCCGCACAATCGCCAAAGCATAGTTAATGACGTGATCGGTGACGGGAACCTGACGCACAACGTCCTGAATTTCCAGCACCTGCTCGGCCGACAGAACGGGCTCAAGTTCAGCCTTCACGTTGGATGTGGTCTGCCGTGCAATCTGACGTTCTTCTTCAAACGACGGGTATCGTACATACACCTTAAACATGAAACGGTCCTGCTGAGCTTCCGGCAGTGAGTACGTTCCTTCCTGCTCAATCGGATTCTGCGTTGCCAGCACGAAGAAGGGATCGCTGAGCTGATGAATTGTCTGACCGACAGTGACCTGTCGTTCCTGCATCGCTTCCAGCAACGCAGCCTGAGTTTTTGGCGGCGTACGATTGATTTCGTCCGCCAGAATCACGTTGTGGAACAGCGGACCTTCGATAAATCGAAACTCACGCTGCCCGGTGTCGCGGTTTTCCTGAAGGACGTCAGTGCCGGTAATGTCGGCCGGCATCAGGTCAGGTGTAAACTGAATCCGGGAAAAGTCCATCGACAGACATTTGGCCAGTGTGCTGATCATCAACGTCTTGGCCAGCCCGGGAACGCCTTCCAGCAGGCAGTGTCCTCGACTGAACAAGGCGATCAGCAGCTGATCGATCACGTCGTCCTGTCCAACGATGACCTTGCTCATCTGTGCTTTGATCTGTGCCTGAGCGTTGTGCAGCAGATCTATGGATTCGGCCGAAGCTTCGGTATTCGTGTCCGACATTCATTTCTCTCACAGAATTCGTTTGGCCCGTAGCCGCAGGCGAAGCGTGCTTTCGCGGGTCTTTCTATCACGCTTCGCCTGCGGCCACGGATTAACCGAACGTTTCTTCAACTTAATAAATACAGAACTCCGTCTCAACGCAGGACTTAAGGCCAATGATGACAAGACGGATGAAGTCACGGATCATATCAAACTGCCCATCCTTGAGAATCAACCCGGTGGCCGCACACAGGTTTTCCGCAAATCGCCCGGAATTGCAGGTCAGGCAGGTCCTGAAGACATAGCGCAATCGTCGTCAGCCGAATACTGACGCAGCAGATCCCCCAGTTCTTCCACAACTTCGTGGTACTCGACAGACACGTCGTTCACGTTCCAGACATCTTCCGGTTTCGCATACAACGCCGATACGGCATCCAATTCGGCACCCGCCTGTGCGAACAGAAAGTCGGAGGTACGTATTGCAGCCACGCCACCAGCATTGACAAACAGACGACGATCCGGATTGCTGCCGGAATTCTCTGCGAATCGCAACAGATACGCAGCTCCGTCGGCAGAATCCTGTGCCGCCAGATCACGATCGCTGTCGTCAAACTCGTCGGCGATCGTCGCAGGAACGTCAAAACTGCCGGTCAGCGCCTGAAGACGACATGGCGGGTGCGTCGATCGAATCCAGAGTGGAACGCGAACATCACCTTCGAACAACAGAGATTGAAACCTGTCCGGCTTGCAGACTGCCCCACCACTCAGAAAGGTAACGATCAGCACGTCCTGCGCATCGCTGGCGATCTGTTCGGCCTGTGTAACCAGATGAGACAGTTGTTCCGCACCGGCATCTGCGGGCAGCACAGCATGAACCCATGAAAAATCCGCGTCGCGAAGTTCCGCCACGTGTTCGCTCGACAGGCCAAACACTCCGTCAGCACCATCGCCGGTAATCGCTGACACGTTGAGCCACTCCGGCAGTTGTGACGTCGCCTCCTCGCAGGCATCACCAATGAGCACCGTTCTAACCGACACGCCACCAGCCGCGACGGTCGCACTCAGCCGCGTAAACGACGTGTCTGCACCCAGAGCCTCGAACGGGCATTGCACGAACGGTCGTTGCAGGTAATGGTTTTCAAAGACGAGTGACCGAGCGGCCATGTGGCCATAGAACTCGTCCAGCCCCGGATAAGTGGAAGCGGGGCAGTGGCTGAAAGTCAGCAGGTGAAGTCGGCGGGCCATCAGTGACGTGCCTTGGCCGGAAACATATAACTACTCATCCAACATCGTCCTCAGCCGAATCAGTTCCGGAGTAAATGTGCCAATGATGTGATTGATCGTCTCTCGTTCATCGGTGTCGCATTTCTTCAGTTCCGGACGAACCTGCTGCCACACAGTCACAATTTCATCGCATTCGTGGCGATGATTCGCTCCGTGTCGACCAGCAGCCAGTGACTGTTCCAGATGATGGCAATGGTTCACCAATTCCTGCGCCCGGGCGACAAGGTTGCGATCGTGGTTGCCGGGATGAGTCTGCCAGCGGCGAATAGCGGTCACGAGATGCTCGCCCATGTTCTCCAGTGAGGAAGCTGACTTGACCAAAGCGTTCCGGTCAAATGAAACGTTGATACCCATCGTACGTTTCAGCGATTGCATCGCCTGACCGATTGAACGCAGTGACACCTGCGTCTGTGCGCTGGGGCTTGGGGCAACGTAGAAAGCAAATACTTCCCAGGCTTCGTCCGTGTAAACCCAGGCCTCGGCGATTTCCTGCGGACTTTCCTCACGATGCACCAGATCATCCAGATTCTGTACATTTCCGAAAACGGCGTCAGCGGCGTCAGCCACAGCGTCGGCATCTGGCAACGACATCATTTCGTCCAGCGTGATGGACTTGAAAAGCCCCGTCAGGTCATGGTCGATTTCGTGGATCAGATGCAGCACCAGGTTGCGATCGATACCGATCTCCAGACGCAGTAATTCATGCACCGTCTGATGCGAATCACGAATACGTCTCATGGTACGGGCCATCGATTTTCCGGAATAGCCTTCAAGTTCCTCTTCGACCGACTGCCACGATCGATAAAGCTGCCGATATTCTGCGACCGCTTTCTGAAACGAAACACCCCGAGAAACCAGCTGAGCGAAATAGTTGGCCTCCTGATTCAAGCGGCCCAGGCTGCGGAGCGTCCTGTTGTGGCTGGCACCGGGGCGAGGCGCCGTATCCTGGACGTCGTCAACCAGATCGCGAAGATAAGCTGTCAGCGTGTAGGCTTCACGCGTCAGTTTGGAGTTGTTGAATTGCTCCTGAATCCCAAGCAAAGAACAATACTGTGCGTCCAGACGCGCCACCCGTTTAATGGACGCGCGAGTCTGAGCACTCAGAGACCTGCACTGGTCCAACTGGTGTGACAACGCCGTCCATTCGCTGTTGAGACCACGGTATTCGTCCAGCATCACCAGATGATTCGACTGGCGGGCACTCCTTTGATTCAATGCCGTGGCGTTCGCCTGAAGTTGAATCGCGGCCTGAAGGTGTCGACGAACTTCGAAGCTTCTGCGGGCGTCAGTATTTAATAACGCTGAAAGAGTTGCACTTTCCTGGGCGTAGCTGGCAATAAGAGTCCGCAACTCCTGCATCTCAGGAGTCACACGGCCAGGCCGCAGCCCCTGGGCCCCACCGCCTCTTCGCTGTGACTTTTCCAGCTGTGATTCGATCAACGCTCGCAGCAGACCCCTGGCGATATCTTCACCACCCTGAGCGTTGAGCACAGGAGCAGCTGTAGTCGCCTGAAAGACAACAACGCACAGCAAGGCGCAAAGCGGCTTTGTAGACATCATCAAACTTCCATGGCACCGATGGACGATCATTTCTCCGGAGAAGTGTATGCGCGGATTCTGAAATGAACAGCGTATTTCAACGTTCGCCAGCAATTTCGCGCGCCAGGGGCAGGTCTCCGCGTGCTGCGTGCTGGAACGCGAGAGTACACCAGCGCACAGAGACGGAATAACCAATGTCGAACAAGGAATTACCAATGTCCAGGTGGCGGAGTTCTAAACTTCATCCATGGACATTCTCTGTTCGACATTGGATATTCGAATCCGCCGCACTGGACACACCGCTGGGCCACGTCACGCCACGTCAGTATCCCGCCGCCATTCCGTCTTTGCGTGATTCCGATGCACCGAAGTAAACGTCACGTGCCGCGTCGTAGCGAATGCCCTGGTAGCCACCAAAACTTCCTCGCGCTGACTTCAGTTTGTGTCCGCGCTCCTTCAGACCGTCGCGCACTTTCTTGCCAAAGCCACTTTCCAGCGCCACCGCGCCGCCGTCGGTCATGTGTTCTCCGGTCGGCTGAGAGGAACCCTGGTGGACAATGCGAGGAGCATCGCCGGCCTCCTGAGTATTCATGCCAAAGTCAATCATATTGACGATAATCTGAACGTGTCCCTGCGGCTGAGTGGCCCCGCCCATAACTCCGAAACACAGCCACGGCTTGCCGTCTTTCGTGACAAAGGCCGGAATGATCGTGTGAAAGGGGCGTTTTTTCGGAGCGTAGGTGTTGAAGCGGCCTTCGGTCAGGTCAAACAGCTGACCTCGGTCCTGCAGGCAAAAACCCAGGCCGTCCGGGCACATTCCGCTGCCGAAGCCTCGGTAGTTGCTCTGAATCAGCGACACCATATTGCGGTCTTTGTCAGCCACTGTCAGATAAATCGTGTCGCCTTCTTCCAGCGCGTGCGGCAGGCTCAGCAGGTATTCATCCGCTGCTTTGTTTCTGTCGATCAGTTTTCGCCGCTCCGCCGCGTATTCCTTTGAGATCAGTTTACTGACAGGCACGTCGGCAAAATTCATGTCGGCGTAAAGTCGGGCGCGATCCTCGAAAGCCAGTTTCTTGGCTTCCGTGAACCAGTGCAGATAGTCAACGCTGCCAAAGCCGGCAGCCTTCAAATCAAAGCCTTCCAGCACATTCAGCATCTGCAACGCCGCGATGCCCTGCCCGTTGGGCGGCAGTTCCCAGACGTCGTAGCCGCAATAATTCGTCGACACCGGATCAACCCACTCTGACGTGTGCGCCGCCAGGTCGTCGTAACTCAGAAAACCGCCGTGCTTCTGCATGAAGTCGGCGATTGTCCGAGCGACGTCGCCCTTGTAAAACTCGTCGCGTCCGCCGTCCGAAATCTTCTGCAGAGTGTTGGCCAGCATCGGATTGCGAAAGATGTCACCGGTGTCCGGCCCCTTGCCGTCGGGGAAATACGTGTCCAGAAATCCAGGATACTTGCCGAACGTTCTCTTCCCTCCCCGCCAGCCCGCCCCAATAATTTCCGACACCGGAAATCCTTCGGTCGCATACTCAATGGCCGGGGCGAGCACGTCTTTCATTGGCAAACGGCCAAACTTCGCATGCAATTCAAACCAGCCGTCCACACATCCCGGCACCGTGACAGGCAGCGGACCAAACGCAGGAATGAATTCCAGCTTCCGTTTACGAAACTCTGCCAACGTCAGACTTGCTGGAGACCGACCGCTGGCATTCAGTCCGTGCAACTTCTGCGTCTTCGCGTCCCAGACAATCGCGAACAGGTCCCCGCCAATCCCATTACTAATCGGCTCCATCAGACCGATGGCGGCATTGGCAGCAATGGCTGCGTCCACGGCCGAGCCACCCTGCTTCAGAATGTCAATCGCCACCTGTGTCGCCAGTGGCTGACTGGTGGCGGCAACGCCGTGTTGAGCCACGACTTCGGAACGAGTCGCAAAGTCGCGGCCGCGAGGGCGATCGCCTCCGTCAGACGTGATTGTCATGAATAACCCCGCGACGGAAATGAGAATGATCTGGCGCATGAGCAGCTTTCGAAGAACAACGTGTAAATTCTTACTGGGCGATTGCTGCCGCGATCTTCTTATTTGCTTCAGCCCGAGCTTTCGCGATCACGTCAGCCACATTGACCGTGACGAACCCCTGTCGTTTGCTTTCGTCGGCAGCTTCCATAAAAGCATAGATGTCAGTTGTTTCCTCGGCCGATACCGGCGGCTCACCGCTTTTGAAGAACTTCACGATTTCAACTAACAGTGGATCGTAACCATCATAGCCGCCGATCGGGCCGGAACTCTTCGTTCCGAAGGCAGTGCCTCCATACCCCCCTTTCCCCGAGCGGATACCTCGAAAGGTGCCGATGCGACCGTCATTCCAAGTCCCCGTGACCTGGTCAAAGCTGGCCGTTTGAGTTCTCACAACCGTAGCAACGCCAGGCCCCATCGCCGTGAACAGCGTTTCACAACCGTGAATGCCGTACCAAAACAGGTCCGGGTGAGTTTTCTCCAGCGAGCACGGCGAGTGGGCGTCGCAGCCGGTAACATCGCCCAGTGAGCCGTTTCGGATGGCCTGCACTCCCTTGGAAAACCTCAATGACGACGACGAAAACAGCGGCGTTTTATAGTGCTTCGCCAATTCGAAAATCGCGATGCAGTCCGCCAGTGATCCAGCGATCGGTTTGTCGATAAAACAGGGCTTACCGGCCTTCAGCACAGGAATCACCTGTTCCAGATGAGGCCGACCGTCGTTTGTTTCCAGCAGAACGGCGTCGACCTGTTCGATCATCGCCTCCAGATCGTGAACGACCTCAACACCCAGTTTCTGAATTTCCACAGTGTATTTTGGCACGCGCGACACACTGCTTTCAATATCCGGCGACCCCTTCGGATACACCATCACAACCCTTGCGCCAGCAACATGTTTCGGATCATCGGTATTGTTCAGCAACCTGGCGAATGCGAGGCAGTGAGACGTGTCGAGTCCAATCATGCCCACACGCAGCGGCGCGGTGGATTCCTGAGCCTGAACAGAAGTTGCAAGACAAAACAGAACAAGGAAGAAGAGACGTTTCATTATTGGCCTCGGAGGGTGGAGGGAGGGAATACAAACTCGCGGGCGGGCGGTCGAAATTGCGGTGAAGCAACATCCTGGCCCGCGACAACTCGAATTCCAATCGTGACAACCGTGATTTCGTAGCGGAAGGCGAGAATACGCGGGCACGAAGAACAGGAAATGACCAATTTCGAACAAGGAATGACCAATGTCCAGGTGGCGGAGTACAAGACTTCACCGATGGACATTCCTTGTTCAACATTGGGCATTTGAAGCGCGCTGGGCGCAGGTCTCTGACCTCGACACTGAACAACCGCAGACATCTCCGGACAATTACAGCGCCGGGATACCTTCGGTCAGCGGTCAGGAATAATCAATACCGAACAAGGAATGACCAATGTCCAGGTGGCGAAGTGCAAAACTTCACTGATGGACATTCCTTGTTCGACATTGGGCATTTTGAAGCTGCCACACTGTGCGCAGACGGCTCAGAGTCCCGGTCACTTCGAGAGACCGGGACTCTGAGCCTTCGCTGCGAGAAATGCCATCGCATCACGCCGCCAGAGCCACGCGAACAATGGAATGAACACAATCGCCGACCATTGATACGCGGTCAGGCCGCCCACGACAAGCGCTTCAGGACGAATGAACTCCGTCAGAAATCGATAACAGAAATAAGAGATAAAGTACAACTTGATGAGTTGTCCCTGAAGCATCCGACGCTGAATCATTCCTGCCGCCACGACTGCTGCCACCAGATGAAAAGCAGATTCATAAAGCTGAGTCGGATGGCGGGTGAGGTGGTCAATCGACGGGAATGTAACCGCCCAGGGAAGATTTGTCGGAGTGCCATAACAGCAGCCTCCGCAGAAACAGGCCAGCCGACCGATGGCGATTGACACGGCCACAGGAACGACGAAGGTGTCGCCGGTTTTCATCTTCAGACCAATACTGCGTTTGGCCAGTTCAACTCCAAAATAGCCACCTACCATGCCGAACAGAATCGTCTTGCCACTGATCAGAAGTCCCTCAGCATCAGTAAACCCTGGCAGTCCAGGAATCAGAAACGGAAGCTTGGCCGTCAGAATCGCTCCGCTGAACGCTGACAGACCGATCCACACTTTATTAAACGTGCTGATCGGCAACGTCGCCTTGTAACGGCGACTCAACGCCGCACCTGTGCCGACCGCCAACATCATGACCAACGGGTAAAGTTCAGGCAGCGTTCCTCCCATCAGCACGTCACCAGGTTTGGCGTGATCAACGGCGGCAGCGGGGCATGCCCATCGCGGTACAGAACGTTATACGCGGAAAAAGGAACCAGATGACCAGAGGGCAGCACGAAATGTACACACGACTTCATCAACTGACGAACGTCAAAGTTCCAGGCGTCCATAAACGATGTCGTTGTAATGCGAAACATATCGCTGGGATTCAGCTGCTGCGTCATCGCTTTCGCGAAGAACTGCTGAGCCACGGCAAGGTCCTGCTGTGAAAGACAATCGGCAGAGAACCCCTGCCTGTCGTGGCTGAGGCTTTCATCCGTGGGGCAGCTGCCGGCACCGCAAGGCTGTCGTGAAAGATACTCGGCAATTAATTCCTGAGCCCGCTGACGATTAAACGTGATCCGGCCGGACAGCAGGTCGAGGTGATTCTCCAGATCGACAAATCGTGCCAGGGGCAGGACCCGGTCTCCTTCACGAACTCCATACGCCAGCGTGTGAGCATTCGGATGGGCGCACGGCAACGGAGAAAAATCGGTTTCCTGCCAGGCCCCTGCGGTCTGCTCAGCAACGCCGCGAATCACATCCGGAAAGGTGATTCGCTGCTCCAGCTGTTCAGGAAGAACAAAACGTCCGGAATAGGTCGCGGGCTGAAAACTGACGCCTGTGACCCATGGTCGCTGCATGCCGAAGTTAACGATTCTGCCCAGTTCGTGGTCGTTCACGCCCGGCTGGACGGTGCACACCAGAATCGTATTCAGACCGGCCTCGCCCAGCCGTTCTACGGCTTGCAGCTTCGTTTCCAGTAGCGATTCGCCACGCAGAACCTGGTAGCCGTCGTCAGTGAAACCGTCAAACTGCAGGTAGATTTCAGTCCGATGTTTCAGCAGTGCCACACGCTCCAGAAACGCCTCATCTTTCGCCAGCCGCACACCGTTGGTATTGATCATCACGATGTCGATCGGCTGATCGCACGCGTAACGATGAATTTCATGGAACTCAGGGTGTATGGTTGGTTCGCCGCCGGACAATTGCAGAATTTCCGGCTGACCTTCGACTTCCACCAGTCTGTCGATGGCAGCTTTGCATTCCTCAAACGTCAGATGCTGTCCGCCGGGACCGCTGACGGCAAAACACATGGGACATTCCAGGTTGCAATTCGACGTAATCTCCAGCAGGCCGATACAGGTGTGCTGTTCGTGTTCCGAGCACAAGCCACAATCGTACGGACAGCCTTGTTGCGGTTCTGTCCCGAAACTCAGGGGAACCTTGCCCGGCAGGCTGTAGCTGTTGCGATCAAACCAGGAGACATCGCTGCAGACGAAGTCTTCCCGCGGCCCGTGAGTCGGGCACGTCTTGCGAAAGTACACGCGATCGTTCCGCGATACAATCTTTGCTGGAACAACAGACAGACAATCCGGACACAGACTTTGTGTGGTGCCCAGAAAGGTGTAGTCGCGATAAGTCGTCATGCCTGCGAACTTTCCTCTGAAGAGTGCCGACCGTAAATCCTCCTGCGTGTCATAAGGCGGTACACGGCCCAGCCAATAAGAATGCCCAGCACGGCACCACCGCCGTAGGCGCACACCATCAAGACTTCCTCGCGAGTTCCAGCACTGTAGAGGCCGAGACCGATTCCGAAGCATGTGCAGAAGAAGGTACAGCCTGCGCCAATGACTGACAGCATCACAATTCCGAACATCGCCAGCGGCCCGGGCCTGCGGTACATCTGCTGCCCGGACACCTCCAGATTCTTTGGACTTTCGTACGGGTTGTTTGGTTCAGAAGTCACGTGATTCTCGACTTTCATGTTGCTGAACCAGTCTGGCCAGCAATGTACGTCGAGTCCAACGGGCAGCGAACACGCCAGCCGGAATACACAGAACGATCCCCATCAACATGGCCACACCGTTGATGATTCCAGGCCCGAGGTAGCCGACGGCAATAAATCCGGTGCACGTGCCGTACCACGTACAGACCCCGGCAACAACCGACGCGACTCCAATCAACAACGTCGCCAGCAGACTCGGATTTCGAGAATTCGCCGAAGGCTCGTCATTCGACTGAGGTGCAGAATACGGGTTGACTGATTCTTCAGTCTCCATCCTTCGGGGCCTCAAACGAGGAATGAATATCCGACGACAATCCGGTGGCATCGTCAGGCCTCACAAACGCACCGTCCAGGTCACGCCTCAGTTGCGGCAGTTTCCAGATCACAACAGTACCAGCAACAATCGCGGCGCCGGCAGCCCACAGCCCCCCCCAGAATCCGGTGAACAGAATGCAACAGAAAAACACGGTAGCGACCACGCAGGCGGACAGAAAAATGACAGGCCACGACGCGCTTCTGGCGGGTGCAGCCTGCGAGGACGACGACATCCCCCCCATGACTGACAGTCCGAATTTTGCCGTAAGCATGTAGGCCAGCAGCGTGAACAGACCACAGAAAAAGATGACTACGCCGCCCAGTCCGAGACCATTCACGTCAGCAGCGACGAAGCCCAGACAGGTGCAGAAAAAGGCTCCACCTGCGGCCACGATCGACGCCATCACAACGAACAGGACTGCGAACGGACCGGGAGTTCGTGTGCCGGCAACGAACTCGGAACCTTCCGAATTCAACGGGCGGCTGTAGGGGTTGAATTCGTCATCAGCCGACATTGCACTGCCTGCATTCAACGGACCTGTAACGGCTTTCCAAAAATTCGCCCTGAAGCCCTGCTCTCGTGTTCAGACCAGGGTTGTTCGATTCCTGGTCACACAGTTCCACACTGCTATTCCGGCAGATCCTCACCACGAGTCTCCTTCGCCATCAGCGTTACGACGATTCCGACCGCGAACAACGGAATCATGTAAGTCGACGACTGATTCGGCGTCCACTTCAGTATCCCGGAAATCAGGATCGCAGCCGCAGAGC
>LWDU01041134.1_pt1 | contig 21187 bp, 16 predicted proteins | sample 727161 | NCBI WGS metagenome assembly LWDU01 (sample SAMN04566230, study PRJNA314399) | hydrothermal vent metagenome | isolation source: deep sea hydrothermal plume seawater | place: Mexico: Gulf of California, Guaymas Basin | collected 2004-07-11
ATAGAAAAAATGCTAGATAAAAAAGTATTTTTAGTAACTCCAGTAAAGGTGAAAAAGAATTGGAGAAATGATAACCAGCAGTTAAAAAAATTCGGATACGAATAATGAGTAATATAGTAGCAATAGTAGGAAGGCCAAATGTTGGAAAATCCACAATTTTCAATCGTTTTACTGAAAGCAGACAAGCTATTACTGATCAGGAAAGCGGAGTGACACGTGATAGGCATTATGGAAAAACAGAATGGAATGGGCGCGAGTTTTCAGTAATTGATACTGGAGGTTATGTGCATGGAAGTGATGATGTTTTTGAATCCGAAATTAGAAAACAAGTTGAACTGGCTATTGATGAAGCAAATGTAATTTTGTTTTTAGTTGATGCAAAAGCAGGAATTACTGATTTGGATCAGGCAGTAGTTAAATTGCTCAGAAAATCTAATAAAAAAGTAGTGCTTGGGGTAAATAAAGTGGACAATACCAGCTTGCTTGAACAAGCAGTTGAGTTTTTTAATTTAGGGATTGGAGAATACATTCCATTTTCTTCTATTAGCGGCAGTGGTACAGGAGAGTTGTTGGATGAATTATTAAAACACTTTGATGATGATGTGGATCCAGATGAAGATGAAACGCCAAAATTTGCAGTGATTGGAAGGCCAAATGTTGGGAAATCATCTTTTATTAATGCTTTAATTGGGAAGGAACAAAATATTGTAACTGATATTCCTGGCACTACTCGAGATTCTTTAAATACTAAGTTCAATAAATTTGGTTTTGATTTTACTTTAGTAGACACAGCTGGGGTTCGGAAAAAGAAAAATGTTCATGAGAACATAGAATTTTATTCAGTTATGCGTTCAGTTAGGGCTATTGAACATTCTGATGTATGTATACATGTTATTGATGCAACAAGAGGATTTGAATCCCAAGATCAGAGTATATTTCATATTGCCGATAAAAACAAAAAAGGAATTGTTATTTTAGTTAATAAGTGGGATTTACAAGATAAAGCAACTGAAACGGCTAAAAAAGTAGAAGAGGAAATAAAACAAAAAATAGCGCCTTTTACGGATGTGCCTATTGTGTTTGTTTCCGCACTACACAAGCAAAGATTATTGAAAGGATTAGAGACTGCTATTCAGGTACATAAAAATAGATCACAAAAAATTGCTACTTCTGTATTTAATGAAGTGATGTTGCCTTTAATTGAGCAGCATCCGCCACCGGCAACTAAAGGAAAATACATTAGAATTAAGTATTGCATGCAATTGCCAACTGAAACGCCAACTTTTGTATTTTTTGCCAATTTACCACAATATATTAAGGACCCGTATAAGCGTTATATTGAAAATAAATTGCGTCAGAATTTTGATTTCTCAGGAGTTCCTATTCAAATTTATTTTAGGAAAAAGTAATAGATTTACTCTAATTGAGTTGTAAAGTATTATGCTTAGCATAATACTTTATTCTTTTTTATTTATTTTTATCAATATTAATCAATACATTTTTATATATGAAGAATTTAATTTTTTTGTGCGCTTTAGTTTTCGTTTTATCTTCCTGCTCAAATGTTGTTTTTGTTAGTCCACAGCCAGAGTATATTGATGCATTGACTGAGATTCCTGAGAAATATCATGGTATATATGAGTTTGAGGATTCTACTATTAATACGGATTCTTATTTAGTTACTGATTCTTCCGTAGGAGATATGGTTTTAGGTGATAGCCTGATTGTTAAGCAAATAGGAAATTATTTTTTCCTAAACTTTTTTGAGGAGAATGAATATTTGGTTTATGTTGTGAAGATTATACAGATTTTAGATTATGAAGATATTGAAATGTCGTTTCTAAATATTACTGATGAGAATGCATATCTATTTAATATTCTAAATCTTGAAGAAATTAAAACCTTTGATAATAAAGATCAGTTTATGTTTAAATCAAGGCCTGATTATCTTCTTAATGATGTTAGTGTCAATCAGCTAAACCTTCTTATTAATTCATCAGAAGAGAAAGCTAGATTACTAAGAGTGGATTAATTTTATGTGAAATAATAGTATAAAAAAAGCCGAGTAAATGCTCGGCTTTTTGTTGTCTATTTTTTAAGGAATTAGTTGATTCCTAAAAGCTCTACTTCAAATACTAAAGTGGAATTTGGTCCTATCCCTCCTTGCGGATTCCCTCTTTCTCCATAAGCTAAGTTATAAGGGATAGTAAGCTTCCATTTGTCTCCAACACTCATTAATTGTAAAGCTTCAGTCCATCCTTTTATTACTTGAGTTACGCCAAATTGTGCAGGCTCGCCTCTATCAACTGAACTATCAAATACAGTTCCATCAGTTAGCATACCATGGTAGTGTACGGTTACTTGGTCAGCAGCAGTTGGTTTTGCTCCACCTCCTTCAGTTAATACTTCATATTGTAATCCGCTTGCAGTTGTGATTACTCCTTCTTTCGCAGAATTTTCAGCAAGGTAAGTTGCCCCTGCTTCCCCCGCTTTTTTTTGTGCAGCTGCTTGAAGTTTTCCGAAATAAGCTTGTAATACTTCCATGCTTTCTTCTTCTGAAATATCTAAATCATTTCCTGCAAATACATCCTTAAATGCTGTTGCTACTGCATTTGCATCAATAGTATCCAATCCTTGCGCCTTTACTCCTGTTGCCACATTTACCCCTAAGCTGTAACTTACTTTTTCCATTTCTGTTTCTGGTGTTTTGTCAGTTGCATTGTTTGAACATGAGCTCAAAATAATTGCAAAACCAACGATTAATAATTGTGCTGTTCTATTCATAATATCTATTTTTAAAATTTGTTGGCAAAACTACAAATATTGTTTGTTTTTCCTTGAAAATGAGTAGTTCATTTTCTATATTTGGCTTTTGGAAAAAAATAAATTAAGAGATGGAAATAATTAAAACTCCTTTAGAAGGATTACTAGTAATAAATCCACGAGTTTTTGGAGACGATAGAGGTTATTTTTTTGAAAGCTGGAGTAAACAATCATTTGCTAAAGTTGGATTGGACCTTGATTTTGTGCAAGATAATCAATCTCTTTCTAGTAAAGGAGTGTTAAGAGGTTTGCATTTTCAAAGCCCGCCTTACGCACAAGGCAAATTAGTTAGAGTAATTAAAGGAGCTGTTTTAGATGTTGCTTTAGATATCAGAAAAGATTCACCTACTTATGGTCAATATTTTTCAGTAGAGTTGTCAGAAGAAAACAAGACTATTGTTTGGATTCCACCTGGGTTTGCTCATGGATTTGTAACCATTGAAGATAACACGATTTTTACTTATAAATGTACAGAAGTGTATAATAAGGAGTCTGAAGGAGCTTTGCTTTGGAATGATAAAGATTTGAATATTAATTGGGAAGTTAATGATCCCTTGGTTTCAGAAAAGGATTTGGGGGCTGGTACTTTTAAAGGTTTTGTAAGCAAATTTTAAATGAAGAGACAGCACTTTTACTTTTTGGGATCCCCAATACTTGTATTTGTTTTGGTTCAGCTGTTTATTTATGCTACTGAACTAAAAAGTGATGATGAGTTGCATCAACAACAGTTTAACATGAAATATGGAATCTTTGCAATTGTAAAGCCTGAAGGATTGAATTTTGCAGGAGAAGAAATTCCAATTCAATCTCCTGAAATTTGGGAGAGGATAGATAAGGAATTACTTAAGAACACTTATTGGCAGTCTAACACTATGTTATTCTTTAAAAGAGCAAATAAGTATTTCCCAATTATCGAACCTATTCTTAAAAAGAATAATATTCCTGATGATTTTAAATATCTAGCTGTGATTGAAAGTGGATTGGACAATGTGGTTTCTTCTGCTGGCGCTGCTGGCTTTTGGCAAATACTTAAAGGTACAGCTCGTGAGCATGGGCTAGAGGTTAATTCAGCTATTGATGAACGGTATAATCTGGAAAAATCTACAGAGGTGGCTTGTGCTTATTTGCAAGATGCTTATGATAAATTTGGGAATTGGACAATGGCAGCCGCATCTTATAATATGGGAAAAAGAGGAGTCAGAAGACGCATGTCAAAACAAGGGACTAATAATTATTATAATCTTCATTTAAATTCTGAAACAGCAAGATATGTATTTCGGATTATCGCTGTAAAAGAGATAATGGAAAATCCTAAAAAATATGGTTTTATGTTTCGTGATAAAGATTTATATGTAATGCCAGAATATAAAGCTTTAGAAGTGGATTCAACAATAGCTAATTTGAGTAATTTTGCAGAAATACAGGCGATAAATTACAAATTACTGAAGCAGTTTAATCCTTGGTTGAGAACCTCTTCTTTGCCAGATAAATCAAGAAGAAAGTATATCTTAAAGATCCCAACAGATACTGATTTATTAATTTTTAAAGATTTTGAAAATTTAGTTGATTCAGTAAAGTAAAATGGAAAATCAAAAAGATTTTATTTCTATTTATGGCGCACGTGTTCATAATTTGAAAAATGTGAACTTAAAAATACCCCGAAAAAAACTAGTGGTTTTTACAGGTAAAAGTGGTTCTGGAAAATCATCACTAGCTTTTGATACTATACATGCTGAAGGGCAAAGACGATATTTGGAAACTTTTAATGCTTATGCGCGTCAGTTTTTAGGAAATATGGAGCGCCCAGAAGTAGACAAAATTACTGGTTTGAGTCCTGTAGTGGCTATTGAGCAAAAAACAACATCCAAAAACCCAAGATCAACAGTAGGAACTATTACTGAGATTTATGATTATTTGCGCTTACTTTATGCTCGTGTGAGTACGGCGTATTCTTATAAATCTGGAAAAAAAATGGTGCGCTTTACTGATGATCAGATTCTAAATTTAATAAAAATAGATTTTAAAGATAGAGCTATAATTGTTTTAGCACCTATTGTGCGTTCACGAAAAGGTCATTATTCCGAGCTTTTTCATCAATTAGCTAAGAAAGGATATTTAAAAGTAAGGGTAGATGGTGAGATTATTGATATTACGCCAACACTAAAACTGGATCGATATACAACACATGATATTGAGGTAGTAATTGATCGTTTAAAAGTAACCGATATGAATAACAAACGCTTGATATCCTCTTTAAAACTTGCAATGGAAGATGGAGATGGGGTGATGATGATAATTGAAAAATTAGCCACAACACCAAGGTATTTTTCAAGAGCTTTAATGTGTCCTGAAACAGGAATTGCTTATAAAAATCCTGAACCTAATTCTTTTTCATTCAACTCCCCAAAAGGAGCTTGTAAAGCGTGTAATGGTTTAGGAAAATATAAAACAGTAGATGTAGAAAAAATATTACCAAATAAGGAATTAAGTATTAATAAAGGAGGAATAGCGCCTATTGCCAATCGAAAATCAGATTGGATATTAAGACAGATTGAATTGATAGGGAAAAAGTATAATTTCAACTTAAATACTCCAATTAATAAAATTTCACAAGATGGTATGGATGCGATATTGCATGGCCTTACCGAAAATTTAAAAGTAAAATTAAAGTCAGCAGGAATCTCTAAAACCTATAAGTTGCATTTTGAAGGAATTGTTAATTTTATTGAAGTGCAGTCCAAATTATCGTATGTGAAGTCTATTGAGAAATGGGCAGGAAGATATATGTCCGCATATGATTGTAAAAGCTGTAATGGGAGCAGGCTAAATATTGAATCCTCCCACTTTAAGATAGCTGGTAAAAGCATAAATGAAGTATCTAATTTGGATATCTCTTCATTTGCTAAATGGGTCCTTATCATTGAAAAATCATTAACAGACAATGACCTAAAAATTGCAAAACAGATTATAAAAGAATTGACTAAACGTTTGCAATTTATTATTGATGTAGGTTTACCTTATCTTTCGTTGAATAGAAGCTCGAAAACACTAAGTGGAGGTGAATCGCAAAGGATTCGTTTGGCAACTCAAATTGGAATACAACTTACCAATGTATTGTATATTTTGGATGAACCTAGTATTGGTTTGCATCAAAGAGATAATTTAAAATTGATAGAATCCTTAAAAAAATTGCGTGATATTGGGAATTCTGTTATTGTAGTGGAACATGATAAGGGTATGATTGAATCCGCTGATTTTATAGTTGACTTAGGCCCCGGAGCTGGTTCGCATGGGGGTGAGGTAGTTTCGCAAGGTGATTATCAGACCATTCTAAAGGATAATCATATTACCGCTGATTATTTGAATGGAAATCAGCAAATTGAAGTGCCCAAAAAGAGAAGAAAAGGGAATGGAAAAATCTTAACACTTAAAGGGGCAAGAGGACATAACTTAAAAAATATAGATATTGAAATTCCTTTGGGGTTGATGTGTTGTGTGACGGGAGTTTCAGGCAGTGGAAAATCAACTTTGATTAATGAAACGCTTTACCCCATTTTAAATAAATATTTTTATAGAGGTGAAAAAGAACCCTTGCCTTATAAAAGTATTAGCGGATTGGAGCATTTGGATAAAGTAATTGAGGTAGATCAGTCGTCAATTGGACGCACACCAAGATCTAATCCAGCAACTTATACAGGTGTTTTTGCTGATATCAGAAGTTTGTTTACTAATCTTCCAGAAGCAAAAATTAGAGGTTATAAAGTTGGACGTTTTTCATTTAATGTAATAGGAGGCAGATGTGAAGGCTGTAAAGGAGGTGGGATGAAAACCATTGAAATGAATTTTTTGCCTGATGCTGAAGTGCACTGTGAGGACTGTAATGGAAAACGCTACAATAGAGAAACACTGGCAGTTCGTTTTAAAGGAAAATCAATCTCAGATGTATTGGATCTAACCATTAATCAAGCAGTTGAATTTTTTAAGGCTATTCCCTCAATTTATCGTAAAATAAAAACGTTACAAGATGTTGGTTTAGGCTACATTACCTTAGGGCAGTCAGCTACCACATTGAGTGGAGGTGAAGCACAAAGAATCAAATTAGCTTCCGAACTTTCAAAAAAAAGCACAGGAAACACCTTTTATATTTTGGATGAGCCTACAACAGGACTTCATTTTGAGGATATAAAAATATTTTTGAAAGTGATTAATACTATAGTTAATAAAGGAAATTCAGTATTGATAATTGAACATAATATGAATGTAATAAAAGTAGCAGATTACATTATTGACATTGGTAAAGAAGGAGGGCAAAAAGGAGGACAGCTTATTTGTAACGGAACACCTGAAGCAATCGTAAAATACAAGGATAGTCACACAGCTAAATATCTAAAAAGCGAATTAAAATAGTTTTGCTATCTTAGTAGTTTAAATTAAAAGATATTGAGAATGAATGTAGATGAGAAAAAAATTAGACGGGCTTTTAAAGAAAAAAATTGGAATGCTATAAAAACCTCCGATTCTTGGCAAATTTTTAAAATCATGTCAGAGTTTGTTGAAGGGTTTGAAACCATGTCAAAAATAGGACCTTGCGTTTCTGTATTTGGTTCGGCGCGCACAAAATCAGATAATAAATTTTACAAACAAGCAGAAGAAATTGGCTACTTGCTTACCCAAAGTGGATATGGTGTTATTTCGGGTGGCGGACCAGGCATCATGGAGGCTGCCAATAAAGGAGCCGCTAGAGGAGGAGGAAAATCAGTAGGTTTAAATATTGAGCTTCCTTTTGAGCAGTCCGCTAATTCTTTTATTGATAACGATAAGTTGATTAATTTTGATTATTTCTTTGTTAGAAAGGTGATGTTTGTAAAATATGCACAAGGTTTTATTGTGCTTCCTGGTGGAGTAGGAACTCTTGATGAGCTATTCGAAGCTATTACATTAATACAGACTCAGAAGATTGGAAGGTTCCCAATTGTATTGGTAGGAAAATCCTATTGGGAAGGTTTGTTGGATTGGATCAAAGCAACTATGCTAGAGAAAGGAAAAAATATTAGCATAGAGGATTTGGATTTGATTAATGTAATAGATACCCCAAAACAAGCAGTAGCTATTATTAATAATTTTTATAAAAAATATACTTTAAAACCTAATTTTTAGGATATCTGATTACATTCTGATTTTTTTAGTATTTTTACGGCAATATAAAATTACACTAAATGAATCAATTTCTGAAAAAAGCGTTTGTTCTTTTTGTTATATTCTCTTCATTCTCTGTTTGTGCACAAGATGATATTTTTGCAGCAAAGAAAGAAAAGCCTTTTAATCCTAAATTTACTTTAGGAACAGGTTTTTACACGTTAACTGGCGATATACAAAATTTTAATACTGGTATATTAAAAGGTAGTTCTGGCTATAATGCTGGGATGAAATTTGAATTATCTCATAATCTTGATTTATCATTTTTAGTTATTAAAACTGCCTTTTCGGCAGAAAATAGTGAGAATTTCAAATCTGATGTTGATGGATTTGGTTTGAATTTAGGATATACAACAAATCAGTTGTTTAAACAATCAAAAATTAGTCCAACTTTTTCATTGGGTATTCAAAAATTAGGTGTTAATACAGATGCTCATGATAGAAGTAGTGTAATTGCAATTCCATTAGGATTTGGTTTACGGATGAATATTACTAATAGGTTCGAATTTGATATTACTATGAATTTTGGAATAGGATTAGGCGATATAGATATGTCTCAAAACAATCAAGCAGATAGTTATAAATCATTGCAATTTACTATTCATTATGATTTATTTACTCCAAATCCTAAGAATGACAATTATTTTGATGATAATCATTATGCTGATGTAAATTTCTCTAAACTTGAGAATGAGGACGAAGATGGTGATTTAGTTCTAGATATTGATGATTACTGCACTAAAACTCCAATTGGTGTAAAAGTTGATAAAAATGGCTGTCCTTTAGATGAAGATAAAGATGGTGTTGCTAATTATTTAGATCAACAAAAAGATACTCCTAAAGGTTCTATTGTTGACGAAAATGGCGTGCGATTAACAGCTGATAAATACCATAGTATGTATTCTGATTATGAAGCGGCTTCAAGAGAATATGCTAATTTTTATAATGAAAATGAGATTAAGCGTGAGAATTACAAAACTACTGATGAATATTTAATTGCGAAAGCAAATGCTTTTAATAAAGCGTATAATAAAGGAAAAGATTTTGATAATACAGTTGCGGAAGTACAGTATAAGGTTAAGATTGGCGCTTTTAGTGATGGCGTGCCAGCTAATGTGATTAATAAATACCTTAGTTTGGATGATTTAGAAAGTATTTCTCAGAATAACGGAATGGTTATTTATGCCGTAGGAACTTACAATACTTCGGATGATGCATTAAATAGAGAATATGAATTGGAAGCAAAAGGATTTAATGAGACTTCAATCTTAGTAGACAATAATGGAGTGCTTTCTGATTATGCTATACCTGCTCCTGAGCCAGTAATTGATGAAGAAGAGAAAGTTGAATTCCCTGAAGAAGTTACTGCAACAGAAGTGAGAGATAATGATAATATTGTAGAGGAGGAAGTTCTTGAGCAATTTTCTGGAATTCTGACAGACGAAACAACCTACAGAATACAAATTGGAGCATTTAATAAAGCATTGTCTGATGCAGTTTTTGTAGGAGTTAAGAATATAATTTCATTTACAGGAAAAGATGGATTAGTGAGATATATGGTAGGTTCATTTATTGAGTATAAAGACGCTATTGATTATCAAATGCAAATGAAAGCAAGAGGATTTGAAGATGCTTTTATTGTTACCTATAAAAATGGAGAGCGCATTAGTTTAAACGTAGCTATTCAAACTGAAAAAATAGCTCTAGAACTTAAAGCAGTAAAACCAAATGTTGAATTTATGGTACAAGTTTTAGTGGCTAAAGAATCATTGTCAGCTGAGGATTTAGCCAAAATGAGTAAGCTTGGGAATATTACAAAAGAAGCAGAAGGACAAGAAATGTATTGTTATTTTGCAGGAACTTACCAAACTTTAGAAGACGCAAATATTCAGTTAGAGAAAGCAAAATTAGCAGGCTTTACCGATGCTTTTGTATTTGCAAACTTGGATGGAGAAAGAATTACTATTGAGCAAGCGAAAGAATTGTTGAAATAGAAATAATTAAGGATATAAAAAGAAAGCCCGCATAGCGGGCTTTTTTACTATTGCCCGGAAGCTTTCTTACTACCTTCATAAACTTCAAACTTTCTAAAACTACAATCTAGTTTTCCGTTCATCACTTTTATTTTACGTGATGGACTTAAGCCTATGAATTTCATATTTTCTATATCAGATGAGATAAGCCAAATAGAACACCCTTGGTATTTGTGTTTTAATGTTGATCCCACTTTTTCATAAAAATCATTTACACCTAAATCAACCCTTTCTCCATAAGGAGGATTGAACATTACAAAAGTTTCAGGAGCTATTTCTGTTTCAAAAAAATCAGAATTGGTAACTTTAATATTATCATACATTAAAGCATTTTCAATATTTTCTCTACTAATTCTGACTGCTTTCTGGAAATTATCACTTCCAGTAATTTTTCCATAATAATGGCTTTCTTTTTCTAAGGAAACTTCTTTGATGGTTTCCCATAATTCTTCATCAAAATCTTTCCACCCTTCAAAGCCAAAGCGCTCTCTGAAAATATTAGCAGGAATATTGTAAGCTATAAAGGAAGCCTCAATTAATAAAGTTCCTGAACCACACATAGGGTCATGAAAATTAGCAATTCGATTCCAATCACTAAGTAAAATTAATCCAGCAGCTAATACCTCATTCATAGGGGTAATTACAGCATCTGATTTATACCCTCTCTTATGTAAAGAATCTCCAGAGCTATCTAGTGAAACGCTACAAGTATGTTTTGCAATATGCAAATTGATACTCACATCAGGATTTTCAGGATCAACATTTGGTCGTTTGTCAAATTTCTTTCTGAAAGTATCGGCAATAGCATCTTTCATTACTAATGAGGCATATTTACTATGGGTAAAAACTTCAGAATGAGTTGTAGCATGAGTAGCAAAAGTTGCTTCTAAATCAAAAATTTCAGTCCAATCAATTTCACATAATTTTTTATATAATTCTTTTTCATCATGTGCTTGAAAGTGGGCAATGGGTTTTAGTATTCTGAGTGCAGTTCTTGCATTTAAATTAGCCTTGTACATAAAGCCTTTATCTCCTTTAAAACTTACGGCTCTATTCATGGGTTTTACATTTTGAGCGCCCATCTTTCTTAGTTCCTCAGCTAATATTCCTTCTAAGCCAAACATAGTTTTGGCTAGCATATAAAAATTATCATTCTTCATTTTGCAAAGGTAATGCTTATTACCTAAAAGATTTCTTCAAATAAATTTTATCTATAGATGTCAAAACTTTAGATTGGATTATCATTTTTTTTGAGGTTACTTACTAAGCAAAGTATGGAGTAGAATAAAAGTTAAAGTATTTTAGTAGTTACATACTATATCCTTATTTTTGTCGAATGGAAAATTTTAAAGCATTAGGCATTAAATCAGAGTTTGTAAAAGGGTTGAATGAATTAGGAATTATTAATCCAACAGAAATTCAACAGCAAGTCATTCCTTTATTATTAGCAGGAAATACTGATTTGGTTGGTCAGGCCCAAACAGGAACAGGGAAAACTGCTGCTTTTGGCTTGCCACTTTTGCATAAAATTGATCCTAAGAAAAATCATGTACAAGGCTTAATATTGTGCCCTACCCGTGAGTTAGGCCAGCAAGTAGCCAAGCAATTGTTTCGCTTTACTAAATATTCTGATAGAATTTTCACTGAGTCAGTTTATGGAGGAGAAAAAATTGATAAACAATTAGCGAATTTAAAAAGAACTACACACATAATAGTAGCTACTCCTGGTCGACTTATTGATTTAGTGAACAGAAAAGCAGTAGACCTAAGTAAAGTTAAAACTGTTATTTTAGATGAAGCGGATGAAATGCTAAGCATGGGTTTTAAAAAAGAATTGGATGAAATTTTAGAGTTCTTACCTGAAGCAGAAAGTAAATGGTTGTTTTCAGCAACTATGCCAGATGTAATCAAGCAAATTGTAAATGAACATATGAATGCCAATGCTCACAGAATTACTGTGAGTGGGAGCAATGTTGTGAATGCAAAAATTGACCATAAGTTTGTGCTGTGTGAGGATGCAGAAAAGTTCAATATTCTATTACAATTTTTGAATTCAGTAAAAGGACAAAGAGGAATTATTTTCTGTAGAACTCGCAATGAAACCAAAAAACTAGCTGCTAAGTTGATTGCTAAAAACATGCCTTCTGATGCTATTCATGGTGATTTATTGCAAAAGGAAAGAGACAAAGTAATGCGTGCTTTCAAGAATGAAACCCTTAGTACTATTGTAGCAACTGATATTGCCGCCAGAGGGATTGATGTGGCAGCTTTAACCTTTGTGGTGCATTATCAGCTCCCTGATCAGGATGAGTACTATACCCACAGAAGTGGTAGAACGGCTCGTGCCGGTAAAGAAGGAATTTCTTTGGTTTTAGCCAATACTTATGAAGCCAAAAAAATTAGACATTATGAGAAATATTTAAGAATCTCATTCTCAAAAGTAAAAGTTATTAAGTAGTTAGTCTCTTAATTATTTCTTTTGTTGGGAGTATTTCTTTTGTATGTTCAATGCTTGGACCGGCACACCAAACTGTTTTGTAGGTACTGCTAAATGCTGCTTTTTCTGTTAATCTTATTCCTTTGAAAAAAGTAATCATTTTCACCCATTTTTTCAGCTTCTTGTTTTTACTTAAGACGCTTTCCAGCCAATTTTGTGTGGTGCCAACTTTTTGCACATAAGGGGTGTTAATTACTGTACAAGGGCTTCCAGATATTTTTGTAGAAATTACAATATCTTCTTTTCCGTAATCTACACAAGCATTTTTATACTCTTGAGAAATATCTGCTTCTTCACATGCTATAAATGGTGAGCCAATAGAGATTCCAGAAAAACCCATATCTATTTTTTCAGCAACTCCAGCTTTTGTTCCTACACCCCCTGCTGAAATTACTGGAATATTTATTTCGTCTTTAAATTCATTAATTATTTCTGTTGCGGAGAGTTTTCCTAAATGGCCTCCTGCACTATTATTGACAGCAATAATACCATCTGCATTTAAATCCTGAACCTTTTTTGCCATATAAAGGTTAATAACATCACAAAAAACTTTAATGCCTTTTGGTTTACAAACATCAATTACTTTTTCTGGACTACCTAAAGAGGTGATAATAAAATCAACTTCTAATTCTACACAAGTTGCTAATTGTTTAGCAAGTTTTATGTTTGATTTATTTACAATCAAATTAATGCCTAATGCACTTGAGTTTGTTTGATCTCGCATCTCTTTTATAGCATCTCTTAACTCTTGATCTGTTCTGTAATTTAAGGCAGGTACGCATGCGGCAATATCAGAATTTAGTGCTTCTATCATCATTTTGGTATTGGTTACCAAAAACATAGGAGCCATTATTATTGGATATTTTATGTCAAGTAATTGGGTTAAAGATGTTTTTTCCATTCAGATATTATAAAAAACAAAGATAGAAGTTATTCTGAATTTGTTTCAGAATTTGAAGAGCTATCTTCATTAAAACCAATTAAGTTACGGTAGAAATAAGAAGGGGTGTTTTAGGTTGACCCCTAAATTTAACAACCGTCTCCTTTAGGAAGTAAATTGCCCTCTTTGTCATAGAATTTCAGTTCTTCAACACCATCTTTAATGATAGATTCGCGTTGTAATTGACCATTATCATAATAATATTTCCAAACCCCATCTTTTCTACTATATACTGCTGATTCAGTATACTTATAAGTTCCGTGACTTTCTAATCGACCATCTTTATAATAAGATTTGAAAGTGCCTATTTGCTTACCATTTTTATAATTTGATTCAGACATTATTGGCCATGCTCCATAATCCCAAAAGTATTTGCAAGAACCATTTCTTACGCCATCTGTATAATCTATAATAGACAATAATTGTCCACTAGAGTAGTATTCTCTTTTTGTTTCATTATTTATTGGTTTGGTGACTTTGTAATTAGTCTCTTGTCCACCGTTAGGACGAGAATACTTTATTTTCTTAACATTTTCTAATTCAGAATGTTTAATGCAATATGTATTAACTGACTCTTTGGTTTTTAAATAAAAAATTTCTTTAAAATTTTCTTTTTCATACTTATGGTGGTTAATTTTTGTATCAATGATATTTCCTCCAGTGAAGAATAATGATATACTAAAAAGAATTTCTAACATAATTAAATCATTTATTTATACCACAAAAGTAATAAAAAATAACCCTTACTCAATTTTCTATTTGGCTTTTTGATTCAACGCTTAAAACTTATATCTTAATTGGAGTTTTATTTCTGTCATTTTGTTATCTTCAATTTCATCCCATCCACTTTTTAACACCATTCTATCGGTATAAGTAGTGTGTGCAATGCGCAACCAAAAATCCAAATTGCGAATAATATTGCATTTCGCAACTAGATATATTTTACTTCCCTTTCCGTAATAAGCAGGAATAGAGTAGCCATAAAGCACATCATTTTCATAGGCATAAATTCTACTATCATAAGTAGGGGTGTTAAACAATACATATCTGCTTGTAAAACTAATCTTACTAAATAGAGGTTTGTATTTTACATCCTGATAAAGCATATATCCCATTTCTTGCTGATTTCCAAGATTGATAGAGCTTGTTTCCAATCGGTTGGCAAAAGCCCAGTTATCTCCTTCCTTGTAATTAATATGAAAACGAAAATTGTCTTTCCTTTTTCCGCTAATTGCTAATGATTCAGGTAGTTGTTCCTCCTTAATCTCTGATTTGTAGCGCACATACATTTTTGTGGCTCTATTTATTTTGTAATCTGCTTGCAAAAGATAATCACTTCCTTTTGTTGGCGCATCCACTCCAAACCTTAACCATGGAAAACCATAATGATCAGCATATCCTTTTATTTTGAATTTATGATGAGGCGTAAATTCTAACCCAAAATAAACACCTTTTTCATTTTGAGAAGATCGTTCTGCAAATGCATTAGCATACTCACTTTGGTATTCTTTGGAATAATCTCTGTAGAGTAAGGAGGCCGAAATAGTTTTGTCTAGCCCTAACATAATACCATTTACATGGGCAATCCCTCCGTTTTCACTTTTTCCAATTTCCCCAAAAAAGTTCATATTTTTATATAGATATTGATAATCCATCCCGAAATTTTGACTGCTATTTCCATTGAAATCAAATTGATTGTAAGTGTAAATATTCTTTTGATAATCACCGTCAATTTGTGTTTTGTAATAGGATAATCCTAAGTTCAGTTGCTTGTAATTGTAATTTACATGGGTTCCAAAATGATTTTGTAGGATTACATTTTTATCCAAAAGTTCACTTTCTGTTCTGTGCATTCCTGTTCCTTGAATAGAGGAAAAAGCAAGTTCATCATTCTCTAAAGTGTCAACAATATTTGCATCTACTTTATGGGAAGATAAAAAGGCGATAATTTCTAAATTTTTAAGAGGAGCTATCTGTATTGCTCCTCCTCTAAAAAATAAGTTTTCAGCTGCAGCCGTGTGGGCGTTTATTAAATTTCCACTTCTTTGAATATTTATAACTTCTGATGATTTTCCAAAACTCATTCCACTTTGCATTGTTAGGCCTTGCCCAAAGTTCATTTGATAGTCACCAATAATTACATTTTTTATTTTACCAATATTTTTAGCTTGCAAATGAGCTGAATAAAAATCAAAGCCATAAGGTTGATTGGGTCCTGAAAAATTTTCTCCAGCATCTTTTTCAGCCGTTATCCCTGCTTGCAGATAGTTGTTTTTCAGTCGGTATTTAAAATAAGCTCTATGCGCGTTTCCTAAGTAGTGAATATTGCCATCTTCATCAGGAGCATAGCCTCTTTGTTCTTGCAAATAAAACTGATCTCTTACCATTATATATTGCTTGATATTTGCTAAAAGTTGTTTACTCGTTACACTTGCATTAATACTAATAAATGGAAGTAAATTTTGAATCGTTTGCACATCAAACCCCGCAACAGTTTGTAATTCTAAATAGGAGAGGAGTTTCCCATTTTTTTCAATATGCAGGAGTAATTTGTCAATTTGATAGGCGTTCAGAAAGTATAATTCCCTTAATTCCTCTTTGCTTGTTTTATTCAAATTGATCGGATGTTCAGCAAAGTAATAAAGCGCTTCATATAGTTCGCTATAATCCAATTCCTCCTCATTCTCTTCTGCAATATTTTCAATTATTTCCTCTAGTAAAAGATTGTTGTCTTGCGAAAATCCGTGAAAAAATAGTAAAACAAACCCAAATGTAAAAATGATTTTTTTCATTTTTTTAAAAAGCACTACTTACCGAAAATTGTGGAGAATATCCTAGTAGTTGATGTCTTTTTACTGCAACATCTAATTGAATGTTATTAAGGGTGTAGCCAAGTCCAAAAGTATTTTGTGGTGGGTTGGCGCTGAAACCAGCCCTTAATTGCAGTTGTTTGATAATCTTGTATTCCAATCCAAGTTTAAGTTTAGCGTTTTGTTCACTTTCTAGTTCGCCTTCAGTGAAAATAGCAACTTTTTCATTGGCATCATAGCGAAATCCTAGTTTGAAGATTGATGGAATATTTTCATCTTCATTTAATTTCACCCCAATAGGATTAAAGATGTGAGCGCCAAGTGTTAATTCTCGCATTAATCTTTTTTGAGCTCCTATTTCAAAAGTGAAATTGTTATGATTATCAGTTGCCCCATCAGCATAGACGCCTAAATAATCAACTTGAATCCCAACATTAAAATCATCACTTAGTTTTTTCGCAAAAGCTAAACCAATCTTGCTCTCATTATACAGGTCAAAACCGGTATAAGCAACATTTAATCCGAAAACACCACCATTAACAGGAAGTGCGAAAACAGCAGTATGTGTGCTGAGTTCTTTTAGCCCAAAAGAGTTTTCTGTACCCGCTCCAATTGTAAACTGATTGATTTCTGAAAGCCCAGCTTGGTTGGTAAAATTGCTCCAAACATTATTTTGCAGCAGGCCACAACCACCTAATGCATTGCTTTTTGCATCATAGTTTTGCGCACTACTAATTAGCGAGAAACTTAATAGTAATATGGAAAAAAAATAGGACCTCATTTGAGGCCCTAAGATATTAAATTTATTGAACCCTGAAAGGGTATTCATGACTAGCCAACTCAGTATTGGCTTGTACAATTTTTTGTTTTAGATTTTCCTTATAGATGTGAACCTTTTTATGAATTTCTTCATTATCAGTTGCCAAAATTTGTGCAGCTAATATTCCGGCATTGAGCGAGCCATCAAGCCCAACAGTAGCTACAGGGATTCCAGGAGGCATTTGTAAAATGGAAAGAATAGAATCCCATCCATCAATTGAAATAGATGATCGACAAGGTACTCCAATTACAGGCACTGTAGTAAAAGCAGCAACTACTCCTGGCAAATGAGCAGCTCCTCCTGCTCCTGCAATAATTACCTTTATTCCATTTGCTCTAGCATTGCTAGCAAAATTCTCTACCATCTCTGGCGTTCTATGTGCTGATAATGCATTTATTTCAAATGGGATTTCCATTTCGTTTAAATAGTCTGCTGCCTTTTTCATTACCGGCATGTCAGATGTACTTCCCATTATTATACTTACTACTGCTTTCATTTTCAGTTTTTTGGTGGGTGCAAATATATTGTTTATTATAGAATAATTAATTTACTGTTCGCTTTAAATCTGATTATTATTTTACTACACATTATATGTATAGGGTTTTAAAAATATTTTTTTGTCTTTCTTATTCTAATGTTTCATTATCAACTTTCTATTTTATTTAACCATATTAAATAGTAGAACAGAAGATTTAACTTGCTTGTCTAATTTACATTGTACTGTTTGAGTGAGTATGTTATCTCGATTTTTTATGTACAATACTTTTTCTATATAGCTATTTTGTATTTTCATTCATTGTTCTTACCTTTTTTCAATCTTCTCTATATGTTATAAGGGGTGTTGATATTCAAAAAAGCTTAAAAACCACTTTATTCAATCTGTTTTATAGGTGCTTATTGACGCATATGCTAGATAATTTTTGAGATTTAATAATTTTAGGTAATTAAATCTCTTTTTAAATAACTCTTAATATACTGATAATTAGATAGTTGAAATGTATTTTTATAGACAAGTAGTTTATATTTTATTTTTTATTGAATATTGTGTCTAGTTTTCAAAACTATATATATTTGCAGCCGCTTTTTAAGAGAAAAAGTTCTTTAAAATAAATGAGTTTAAAATCTTTTCTAATAAAGGTTGCCTGTAATAATTAACATTATATATTTGCAGCCGCTTTTTGAAGGAAATAAAACTTACTTATTTGTAAGAGAAAAAAGTTTCAAAATCAATTGCTAGCTTTACAAAACATTGTATATTAGCAGTCCTTTTTGAAAAACAGTTCATTGAATTATTGAAGATAGAATTAAATTACATCCAATTACAGTCAATTACAAATTTTTTATACAACGAAGAGTTTGATCCTGGCTCAGGATGAACGCTAGCGGCAGGCCTAACACATGCAAGTCGAACGGTAACATAAGAGCTTGCTCTTGATGACGAGTGGCGCACGGGTGAGTAACGCGTATGCAATCTACCTATAACTGAGGGATAGCCCAGAGAAATTTGGATTAATACCTCATAATAATATTTTTTGGCATCATTAAATATTTAAAACTTCGGTGGTTATAGATGAGCATGCGTTCTATTAGTTTGTTGGTGAGGTAAAAGCTCACCAAGACTACGATAGATAGGGGGCCTGAAAGGGTGATCCCCCACACTGGTACTGAGACACGGACCAGACTCCTACGGGAGGCAGCAGTGAGGAATATTGCACAATGGAGGAAACTCTGATGCAGCCATGCCGCGTGCAGGATGACGGCCCTATGGGTTGTAAACTGCTTTTTTACAAGAAGAAACCTTGGTACGTGTACCAACTTGACGGTATTGTAAGAATAAGCACCGGCTAACTCCGTGCCAGCAGCCGCGGTAATACGGAGGGTGCAAGCGTTATCCGGATTTATTAGGTTTAAAGGGTTCGCAGGCGGAATTTTAAGTCAGTGGTGAAAGCCTACAGCTCAACTGTAGAACTGCCATTGAAACTGATATTCTTGAGTATAGATGAAGTGGGCGGAATATGTCATGTAGCGGTGAAATGCATAGATATGACATGGAACACCAATTGCGAAGGCAGCTCACTAAACTATTACTGACGCTCATGAACGAAAGCGTGGGGAGCGAACAGGATTAGATACCCTGGTAGTCCACGCCGTAAACTATGATCACTAGATGTTGGCGATATACTGTCAGTGTTTTAGAGAAATCGTTAAGTGATCCACCTGGGGAGTACGTTCGCAAGAATGAAACTCAAAGGAATTGACGGGGGCCCGCACAAGCGGAGGAACATGTGGTTTAATTCGATGATACGCGAGGAACCTTACCAAGGCTTAAATGTAGATTGACAGATTGTGAAAACAGTTTTTCTTCGGACAATTTACAAGGTGCTGCATGGTTGTCGTCAGCTCGTGCCGTGAGGTGTCGGGTTAAGTCCCATAACGAGCGCAACCCCTATTTTTAGTTGCCAGCGAGTAATGTCGGGAACTCTAGAAAGACTGCCTGTGTAAACAGTGAGGAAGGTGGGGATGACGTCAAATCATCACGGCCCTTATGTCTTGGGCTACACACGTGTTACAATGGTTACTACAGTGGGCTGCCATCTGGCAACAGAGAGCAAATCCATAAAGGTAATCCCAGTTCGGATCGGAGTCTGCAACTCGACTCTGTGAAGTTGGATTCGCTAGTAATCGTATATCAGCAATGATACGGTGAATACGTTCCCGGGCCTTGTACACACCGCCCGTCAAGCCATGGAAGTTTGTGGTGCCTGAAGTCAGTAACCGTAAGGATCTGCCTAGGGTAAAACAGATAACTAGGGCTAAGTCGTAACAAGGTAGCCGTACCGGAAGGTGTGGCTGGAATATCTCTTTTTTTGAGTATTGTTTGTGTTTAATTCTATCTTCTTTTTTCCTTTTTAAAGTCTCGTAGCTCAGCTGGTTAGAGCGCTACACTGATAATGTAGAGGCCGGCAGTTCGAGTCTGCCCGAGACTACATTTAAAAAGGGGGATTAGCTCAGTTGGCTAGAGCGCTTGCCTTGCACGCAAGAGGTCATCGGTTCGACTCCGATATTCTCCACTTAAATCTATTATAATTTATTTATAATTAGATGAAGTTCTTTGACATATTGTAATGAATATATATACTTAATTTTTAAAAGTTATTAAGGGCGTATGGCGGATGCCTAGGCTCTCATAGGCGAAGAAGGACGTGACAAGCTGCGATAAGTTTCGATAAGGTGCAAATAACCTTTGAGTCGAAAATTTCCGAATGGGGCAACCCAATTATTTGAAGAATAATTATCCTATTTATAGGAAGCTAACCTGGTGAACTGAAACATCTAAGTAACCAGAGGAAGAGAAAACAATAGTGATTCCCTGAGTAGTGGCGAACGAAAAGGGAACAGCCCAAACCAAGATTATTTCGGTAATTTTGGGGTTGTAGGACTACAACGTGCAATATAAATTTATAAAAGAATGTTTTGGAAAGAACAACCATAGAGGGTGATAGTCCCGTATTTGAAATAGATTTATTAGCTAGTAGTATCCTGAGTAGGACGGAACACGTGAAATTCTGTCTGAATCCACCGGGACCATCCGGTAAGGCTAAATACTAATGAGAGACCGATAGTGAACAAGTACCGTGAGGGAAAGGTGAAAAGTACTCCGAACAGGAGAGTGAAATAGATCCTGAAACCATACGCTTACAAGCGGTAGGAGCCATTTTTATGGTGACTGCGTGCCTTTTGTATAATGAACCTACGAGTTACTCCTCTCTAGCAAGGGTAAGAATTTTTGATTCGAATCCGTAGCGAAAGCAAGTCTGAATAGGGCGCTTAGTTAGAGGGGGTAGACGCGAAACCAAGTGATCTACCCATGGACAGGTTGAAACTCCGTTAACCCGGAGTGGAGGACCGAACCAATATACGTTGAAAAGTGTTTGGATGATCTGTGGGTAGGGGTGAAAGGCTAATCAAACTTGGAAATAGCTCGTACTCTCCGAAATGCATTTAGGTGCAGCCTCGATATTATTGTCATAGAGGTAGAGCTACTGATTGGATGCGGGGGCTTCATCG
>LWDU01036357.1_pt1 | contig 21185 bp, 16 predicted proteins | sample 727161 | NCBI WGS metagenome assembly LWDU01 (sample SAMN04566230, study PRJNA314399) | hydrothermal vent metagenome | isolation source: deep sea hydrothermal plume seawater | place: Mexico: Gulf of California, Guaymas Basin | collected 2004-07-11
GCATGAGCACGCCACCCCAGGCATCCAACGTCCCAGCGATGTCCTTCATGGATCCGAAGGTTGTAATGAGCATCCGATCGCTGGAGCTGCGCGCGAAGGTGGTCGTGGAGGGGTTTCGCACGGGACAAAACAAGAGTCCTCGACATGGATTTTCGGTCGAATTCTCGGAATACCGGCAGTACGCTCAGGGAGATGATCCGCGGTTTCTGGACTGGAAGCTGTACGCTCGCACAGACCGCAGCTACATCCGGTTGTTCGAAGACGAAACCAACCTGCGCTGCTACATCGTGGCGGATTTCAGTCGGTCGATGTCCTTCGGATCACTCGGTTACACCAAACACGACTACGGTCGCACGATTGCTTGAATCGGCAGGGGGACGCGGTGGGACTCAGCCTGTTTGATGAGCGCGTCCGCATGGTGGTGCCGGCTCGGTATCGTCCAGGTCAGCTGCGGCGCATCATGGTGACGCTGGAAGAACCTATGTCGGGCAGTGAAACGAATCCGGAGCAGGCTCTGGAACATGCCGCTCAACGTCTGAACAGGCGCGGCTTCGTCATCCTGATCTCGGACCTGCTGGCGCCCGTGGAACAATTTGAAGCCGGTTTGAAATTGCTGCGTGGCTGTGGCCATGACGTTGTCGTGTTTCAGGTGCTGGATCCGGTGGAGCTGGATCTGAATATCGATGGGCCAAGATTGTTCGAAGATCTGGAAACCAAACAGAAGATCTACGCCGATCCGAAAGACGCCGGCGAAACATACGTGCAGCGCATCACCGAACATAATGACGCCGTGCAGGCTGTCTGCGAAAAACTTGGCGCGGCATTTATTCGCACGGTGACAAATGAACCGCTGGAACTGACGCTGTCCGGGTTCCTGCACGCACGGAGGTCGCGACGATGAACAATGCAGCCGTCGGAGCAATTTGCTGATGGACTTTCTCGCTCCCATGTTCGCGGCCATTGGGGTTGCGGCCGCCTCGATTCCGGTGATCCTGCACATGTTGCGGCGCGCACCGACTCAGGATATGCCGTTCAGCATTGTGAAGTTTCTGAAGCCCACGCGGCCGAAGCTGACCAAACGGTCGACGATCGAACACTGGCCGCTGATGCTGCTGCGGATTCTTGCTCTGGTTTTGATTGGACTGGCGTTTGCTCGCCCGTTTCGGCGGGAAGTCATACCGCTGGATCAGCAGGACGAGGTTGTGCAGTCAGTGACGATTCTCATCGACAAAAGCGCCAGCATGCGACGAGACGGTATTTACGAAAAGGTGCAGCAGGCTGTTCGGGAAACGGTGGACAAACTGGGCGATCAGGATCTGCTGAGCGTGGCATTGTTTTCGAACACGTCGACAACGTTACTGTCCCGCGAAAGGTGGGCGACCGCGACCACTGACGAACGAGTGGCTCTGGTCGAAGGGGTTGTTGAAAACTACGAACCGGACTGGATGGCGACCAACACCGGTACGGCCATGCGAATGGCGGCAGATGAACTGGCTCAGGAATCGAAGGATCGGCGGAACATCAAGCTGCGTCGATTGGTGTTGATCACCGATTTTCAGCGCGGCAGTGATCTGGACGAACTGAAGTCGGGCAACTGGCCCGCGAACGTCGACGTGGAACTCAAAGCGATTGAACCGACAAAGAGGGGTAACGTCGGCGTGACGTTTGTGAGAGATCGTCGAGTCGACAGGATTCGCGTGAGAGTTGCCAGTGCCGGCGATTCGGTGCAGCAGGAATTCACGCTGCAACCCTTCGACGTCAGCGGTGCTGCCGTGGGCAAACCGATCAAGGTGATGGTCGCGCCTGGGCAACGACGATCACTGATTCTACCGGCGGCGGATCCTCAGGGGGGCCAGACGATCGTCGGAGTGGAACTTCAGGGCGACGAACATCCGTTTGACAACGTGGTCGATCTGCCGGAAGTTGAAAACCCAATCGTGAAGGTCGCACATATCGGCCCTGCAACAATCAACGATCCGGAATCGATGCGATATTATCTGCAGCGAGTCCTGGACGGCAACGTTGAACGCGACGTGCAGCTTGTCGATCTGCTGAAGGGCGACGGCGTCGTACTGCCCATTCCGCCCGACGTGAAATTCGCTGTTGTCACGGATGTCGTTCCGTCGGGGCTGCTGAGTTCCGTTTCCGATTTCCTGGACCGGTCCGGCACGCTGTTGATCGCTCCGCCGTCGATCGACGCTGTTCTGTCATTGAAAACGTTTCTGCCAGTCAGGCTGGACGTGAAAGAAGCGGACGTTAACGAGTACGCGATGCTGGGGAAGATTGATTTTGAGCATCCGCTCTTTTCCACGTTTTCGGATGCTCGCTTTGCGGACTTCTCGTCAATCAAATTCTGGCAGCACCGGAGCCTGATTCTGCCGCCGGGGACGCAAACCGCAGTGCGGCAGGTCAGTGGCGATTCGATTCCTGCAACAATCCCGGCCGATGGATCACAGTCCAGTGAGATACAAGCCGCCATTGGCCGTGCTGAAGAAGATGAGCAGGACGGCACTTGGTCGATCGTCGCGAAGTTCGATTCCGGTCAGCCAGCCATCGTCGAAACGAACACCGGAGAGCACGGTCGTATAATCGTGTTTGCCACCGGCTGGCATCCCACGGACAGCCAGTGGGCTCTGTCGACTCGGTTTCCACCGCTCCTGACGCGGATTCTTTCGCTGGCCAGTCCCGCTCAAAAGGATCAAATCCTGCAGACTGTGGGGGATGTGATTCGTCCGGGGGAATTGGTGTCGTCTGAGGAATGGACGGTCACGTTGCCGGATGGAACAAAAGTGCGGTGGGACCAGCCGCAGTCGGGCAGCACCGGCTCGGCCGGTTTGGTGAATGACAAGAACGGTGTTGAGCTGCCGTCGCGACCTCGCCCGGCAAATGAACAGGGCACCATCACGTTGGATCAGCCTGGACGGTTTGTGGTGACCGGCAAAATGGAGGACGGAGAGTACTCTGTTTCTTTGATTGCCGGTTTGGCAGCAGCAGAATCTCGCACAGAAATGCTGCCATTGGGGCAGTTGCAGGTACTTGGTATTGGCGTGGAATCGGACGTTGAGGGACAATTGGAAACAGACGACAGCGATGCCGAGGAGCCCGCGACGGGCCAACTGAGCGCGAATGATCTGGAACGAAAACAAAAGTGGTGGCGCTGGCTGCTGCTGGCAGGACTGGGATGTCTGGTGCTGGAGTCTCTGTGGGCTTCAGCGATTGAACGAAGACGGATGGCTGAGACAGCTTGACTCTGCCGGTCGAGTCGTCGTCGAGTGTTGGTACGAATGCGCTGGGCGCAGGTCTCCTGACCTCGTCCATTATCTGACCGCAGGTCTCCACTGTCGGCACGTCAACTTAGACGTCGCTTGAGACCTTCGATCAGGCGAAGTGCCGGAGCGGAAACTCCGCGCATAGCGTGCAGATGGGAATGACGAAGAACAAAGGGACAGACCATGACCGGGACCGTGTTGGAACGCAGTCTGAAGATGGTGGCGGCGCGGCTATACAAGCTGCGAGTTCTGCGGCGGCAGGCGTTGTGCTGGGTGTTGCTGTTGGCGCCCGCCATCGTGTCGGCATTGATGTTGCCTCAGTTGCAGGGCTTCATCTCGACGAACCTGCTGTTGCTGCTGGGAGTAACGATCGCGGGTATTGCACTGGCCCGCTGGAGAATGCCCGCGCCGACGGCTCTGGAGGCCGCCCGGCTGGTGGAGAAAAATCGGCCGGAACTGAATGACGCTGTGTTGACGGCTGTTCAGGCGGACATGCGATCGCGGCACCAGTCGCAGCCATCGATCCTTAATGAGTGGGTGATTGATGAGGCAGACAAACTGGCTCGCGCTTCGGACTGGAAGTCGGTTGTTCCACGGCGACAGATGTTCGTCTGGTCAAGTCTTAGCTTTTTGTCTTTCTGCTTTCTTGTGTCCGGGGTCGTCGCGGCCGGGCGCTGGGGGCGCGAAGTCGTGCGGCCGGACTTCCTGTTTCCGACCGGTGACTTTGCCGGACCGACGGAGCTGGTCGGCCGCACAGAACTGACAGTGGATCCGGGCGACATAGAAATTGAACGCGGCACAGCGCTGACGGTTGTGGCTCGCTTTGGCAGAGTCTTGCCGACGGACGTGCTGTTGCAACTGAGCACCGACGAAGGTGCCGCGACGTTTACGATGGAACCCACCGTCGATGAAGGCATTTTTGCGGCCCGCGTCAGCAGCATCAACAGCGATGCCACGTACCGGGTGTTCTTCGGCAACTCCGCCACGGAACTCAGGAACATCGGCACACCGGACTTCCGCAACAAGTCTGAAGCTTACAAGGTGTCCACCTATGTTCGCCCGCGACTGGACCAGGTCGATGCTCTGATCAAGCCGCCAGCGTACACAGGAAAGGCAGACCAACTGATCGAAGACACGCTGCGAATCACCGTGGTTGAAGGGTCGACGGTTCAGCTGGCATTGCATCTGAACAAGCCCGTGGCCATTGCAGTACTACAGGCCGACGACGGTACCGTGATTCCGCTGGTGTCCGTCGATCCGGATTCCGGACAGGTGATTGGCACGCTGGAAGCTGTGGAGAACGTAAAGTATCGAGTTTATCTTGAGGACGAAGACGGCCGAACGGCCGCTGAAGAAGAGATGATTTCGCTGCGAGTTACCCGTAACAAACGGCCGAAAATCAAGATCACGTTTCCCGGTCGCGACACCAACGTTTCGCCGTTGCAGGAGTTGCAGATTGAGGCCGAGGCCACGGACGACTTTGGTTTCTCAGATTTCGGAGTGATGTATTCACTGACCAGCGGTGCGCCGGCAGAGATCTCGCTGCTCGACTCTCAAGCGGATCAGAGCGGATCACCGGATCGAGTCGCTTCAGCAAAGAAAATCCAGCTGCAACACATGATCGACATGGAGCAGCTGAATGCCGCTCCCGATGATTTGTTGTCCTACTATTTCTATGTCCAGGACGTCGCGTCCGATGGTTCTGAACGTCGCACCTACAGTGACATGATGTTTGCCGAGGTTCGTCGATTTGAAGAGATCTTCCGTGAGGGTGACCAGCAGAGCCAACAACAGCAACAGCAGCAACAACAGCAGCAGCAGCAACAGGGAAACAAGACGGAACAGCTGCTGCAGTTGCAGCGACAGATCATGATCGCCACGTGGAATATTCAGCGATCGATGGACGAAGGCCGATCACGCGAAAAAGCGATCGCAAAAGCGGTTGAGGATGCGGATGTGGTCCTGCAATCGCAGCAGCAGGCGATGGAACAGCTGCAGGAAGCGAAAGAAAAAGCGGGCGGAGACCCGGACACGCTGAAGATGGTGGAAGACGTCGAACAGAATATGCAGAAAGCGGTCGACCAGCTGGTAACCTTCAAAGAACAGAAGCAGGATTCTCAGCTGGCCGATGCCCTGTTCGCCGAGCAATCGGCATTCGCCGGACTGATGAGGATGCGCGCGAAAGAACATGAAGTGACTCGATCACAGTCGCAGCCAGGACAAGGTCAGGGACAGCAGAACAGTGCGTCTCAGCAGCAGCTCAGTCAGCTGGAACTTGACAACGAACGCAATCGCTATGAATCCGAACGTCAGGCTCAGCAACAGCAGGAACAGAACGACGAACAGCGACAGCAGTTGCAGATTTTGAATCGACTGAAGGAGCTGTCTCGTCGTCAGCAGATGCTCAACGAACGACTGAAACAGCTGGAATCGGAACTTCGCGCAGCTCAGACGGAGGAGGAAAAAGACGAGATCGAACGGGAACTGAAGCGTCTGCGGGAGGAACAACGCGAAATGCTGCGGGACGTCGACGAACTTCGTGAGACGATGGATCAGCAATCTGCCGAACAGCAGCAGCAGAACCAGGAAACTCGTGAACAGGTTGAAGAGGCTCGAGAACGTGTGCAGCAAGCTTCGCGGGCAATGGACGAAGGCAATCTGTCAAAGGCGATTTCTGAAGGCACCCGCGCCGAACGCGAATTCGATCAGCTGCAGGAAGAATTTCGAAAGCAGACGTCGAATCAATTCACCGACGCGATGCGGGATCTACGACAGCAGACGCGCGAAATGACCGAACGACAGGATGAGATCGCTCGTGAGTTATCAGGCGACAACAGTTCTGACGACACCGAGGCTGCCGATCAGCGACCGTCGCTGCGCAGTGATCGCGACCGGGAGAGCCTGCAGGAAATGGTCGCTCAGCAGCGTGACGATCTGGAACGCGTTCTGGAGCAGGCCAAACAGATTGTCGAAGAAGCCGAAGAAAGTGAACCATTACTGTCACGGCGGCTATACGACACAGTGCGCGACACACGCGAAAAGAAACCGCAGGAGGCGTTAGAGGCGACAGAAATCCTGGTCAGCCGCGGCTTGTGGAATCAGTCGAAGCAGGCCGAACAGATTGCTCGCAAGGGCATCGAAGATCTGGCCGAAGGCATCGAAAAGGCGGCCGACGCGGTTCTTGGCAGCGAGGCAGAATCTCTTCGTCGAGCGGAACAGGAAATTGAGGACCTGGCCAATCAGCTGTCGTCCGAAATTGCTGCGGCGACTGGCCAGAACCCCAACGGAGAATCGTCGGAGAATCAGCGGAACGCAACGCCGGGGCAACAGGATGCGCAGCGCGAAGGGCAGACATCCGGCGAAGATCAGTCCGATGCGGATCCAACACCTCAGAGACAGGGCATTCAGCGGGCGGCGGCACCACTTCCGAAGGATCAGCAACGTCAGGCAAACGGCGGAAATCAACCGTCACAGCAGGACGAGCAAAGCAGTCAACGTGCAGCGGCCGCCGGTCAGGGTGACCAACAGGAAGGCAAGGGTGAAGAAAAGCCGAGCGAGCGCCAGCCGGGTGACGGTCAACAGGAAGGTCAGTCGCCGCCGCAGGAAGGTGGGGGTCGTGGTGAGCAGCCTGGACAGGGAAAACCGCAAAAGGGACAGCAGCCGGGTGAAGGTCAGCAACCGGGTCAGGGTCAACAACCCGGTCAGGGGCAACAGCCGGGTCAGGGACAGCAACCGGGTCAGGGGCAACAGCCGGGACAGGGACAGCAACCGGGACAGCCAGGAAATCGACAGTCAGGTCAGCCCGGCCAGGGTTCGTTCCTGCTGAATGGTGGTCGCGAAACAACGGGAGGCCGAGGTGCCACTCAGGGGCGACCGTTGACGGGTGATGAATTCCGTGACTGGTCCAACAGACTTCGCGAAGTGGAAGAAGTGCTGGACGATCCGGAGCTTCGCAACCAGGTCGCCCAGGTGCGTGACCGAGCTCGTTCAATCCGCGCCGAATTCAAACGTCACGGGACGGAACCGCAGTGGGACCTGGTCAAATCTCAGCTACTGGATGAAATGGCAAATCTGCAAAGACGATTGAATCAGGAACTGTCGAAGCTGGAATCCGATCGCTCGATGGTTCCGATCGATCGCGAGCCCGTGCCCGAAGAATTTGACGAACTGGTGCGACGATACTACGAACTGCTTGGCCAAAGCCGCGAGGAGGACAAGTGATGCCGGGCAGTTTGGTATTCGGTGACCACAGTTGGATTGGTCCGGCGCTGGCAGTTGCTGCCGTCGGCATTCTGCTTGCGCTGTGGGTCAGTCGTTGCCGATTGGTATCACTCGGACTGGCGACGTTCTGTCGAGTGCTTGGGTGGTTATTGATCACCGCGTGTCTGGTGAATCCACTGTGGAGCAGCGCCAGGCCGCGCCGAGGGGCGAACGTGCTGGCGGTGGTGACCGACATCAGCCGCAGTCACCTGGTCACGACCAGCGGAGAACAAACTCGTGCTGACGTGCTGCAGAAACTTTTGAACCGTGGCGAGTTGTCGGATCCCAATGGCTGGATCAACCGCATCGACCAGGACTTCGAACTGCAGCGGTACACCGTCAGTGATCGTCTGGAACGAGTTGAAACATTTGAAGACGTGCAGTTTGATCGACCTGCGTCAAACCTTTGTTCGGCTTTGCAGCAACTGCAGCAGCGATTTGCCGGGCAGCCTCTGGCTGGCATTGTGCTGCTGTCGGACGGAAACGCGACTGACGATTTTGAATCGCTGGATGCATTAAAAACACTGGCCCCTGTGTATCCGGTCGTCATCGATGACGAAGGCGATGCGATGGATGTGGCCATCGGTGTTGTCACTGTCAACCAGACGGCGTTTGATGATGCGCCCGTGACGATTCAGGTACAGACTCGGCATAAAAACGCCCACGGCAAGAAGATTCAGCTGACCTTGCTGGATGATGAGGGCACGCCGCTGGAAACGAAGACTCAGCTGGCCAGTGAAGATTCACCTGTGCGATTTGAAGCCCGACCGGAAACCGGCGATACCGTGTTTTACACGGTCAAAGCTCAGTTGCTGGATGTCGATGATGAGCCGATTGAAACCGAAGCGACGTTCGTCAACAACGAACGTTTAGTGGCCGTGGATCGGGGCAGTAACAAACGTCGAGTTCTGTACGTGTCGGGGCGTCCGAACTGGGAGTTCAAATTTCTGCGTCGAGCTGTGGAAACGGATCCTCAGACAGAGCTTGTTGGCCTGCTTCGGATTGCCAGAAAAGAAGCGAAATTTGATTTCCGCGGACGCGACGGCGAAAGTTCGAATTCGCTGTTCCGGGGTTTCGAAAAGAGTGAACAGGAGCTTGCCGAGGAATACGACGAACCCGTGCTGGTACGCCTTGGAACAAAAGACGAAACCGAATTGGAAGGTGGATTTCCCGAGAAGGCTGAAGATCTGTTCGCCTACGACGCCATCATTCTTGATGACATCGAGGCCCGGTTCTTCATGGCGGACCAGTTACAGCTGATCTATCAGTTCGTTTCCAAACGCGGCGGCGGTTTTCTGATGATGGGCGGCCAGGAATCGTTTCGACAGGGCGAATACGACCGCACACCGGTTGGCGAGTTGTTGCCCGTCGATCTGCATCGTGAAATTCCGGGACCGTCAGAACCGGTGCAGCTGAGCTTGACTCGTGAAGGCTGGCTGCAGCCGTGGGTTCGACTGCGATCGGATGAAGAGGCCGAACGTCAGCGAGTGACGCACATGCCAGGATTCACGGTACTTAACGCAGCCAGCTTTATTCGCCCCGGTGCCGTTGTGATGGCGAAAGTTGCGGACAGTGCGGGCAACGAATACCCAGCACTGGTGACTCAGCGTTTTGGTCGCGGTCGCACTGCCGCACTGTGCATTGGAGATTTCTGGCGGTGGCGGATGAACGAAGGACGTCGCCGACTGAATGATTTTTCTCTGGCAGCCCTCAATCCACTGGACGGCCCGGTCACACCAGGAGACGAACCGGAAGAAGATCTCAATGACCACGCTCGAGCATGTCGACAAATGATCCGCTGGCTGGTGGGTGATGTGCCAAAGCGGCTGGATGTTTCTGTTGTATCGGATCCATCGCTGGGACTGGGCACGGTCAGATTGGTCGCGAATCTGAAAGGCAAAGATTTCGAGATTCGCGAAGACGCGGACGTTGGATTTGTCGTGACAAAACCGGACGGCGAAAAGGTCGAGATCGCCGGTGAACCATCGGAAGACATTGTCGGACGCTTTGAAGTCGTGATGTCGGCGGTTGATCCCGGACCGTACACCGTGGAGGTATCGGCGACCGTGAACGATCCAGACCAGGAACCGGAAGAACTGACAGCGTCTGTGGGCTGGTCCAGTCAACCGGATCAGGAAGAAATGGCGTCGTTCGCCGTCAATAGACGCTTCCTGTCCGATGTGGCGAAATCCACGGGTGGCCATGTTGTCCCCATCGAGCAGCTGAGTTCTTTCGTGGACGATCTGTCACACAGTGACGCACCGCTGGTGGAAGTCTGGTCGTGGCCGATCTGGCATCAGTGGTGGGTTTTCGGCATCGCGGTTGGTTGCTTCGTGACGGACTGGACAATTCGTCGACGGTTGGGAATGCCGTAATGGACATGAATAGGATCGTCACGGATCGCAGCAACGCAAGCGGGTCTCACGTGTTGCCGTTTCTGTTCTGACGATTACCGACCTCACCCGTACGAATTGAACGACCAACCTGTAGAATTGTCGTCAAGGGCTTTCGTCGGTCATAACAGACAGGTCGTGACACCGTGGTGCGATGTTTTCAGCGCATGGGGATACATCTACAGCGTATTACGCTGATTTGTGGCCGCGGCGAACGTCTTGCTCCTTGCGAGAGTCGCTTTCCCACGAGCCCCACGACCACGTCTTTTTGAAAACTGTTCTATCCCAAATGCAACAAACATATGATGCCAATACTGTTCCGGCAATCTCTGTCAGTGAGCTCACTCATTCATTCAAAGGTCATCAGGCGCTGAACCAGGTGTCTTTTGCGGTCATGCCGCAGACGCTGCATGGGTTCGTCGGTCCCAACGGCGCCGGCAAGACGACAACTTTGAAAGCCATCTGCACTCTGCTGAAACCAAATTGGGGCGAGATTCAGGTGTTTGGCCACAGTGTCCGGTCGGAATCCATCACCGTTCGTGAAAAGATCGGGTTTATGCCCGATCACTTCAGCATGTATCGGCAGATGACCGTTTTCGAATACCTGGATTTTTTCGCGGCGGCCTACGGTCTGCAACTGGCCCAGAGAGATCAGGTGATCAACGATGTGCTGACGCTGACGGATATGGACGGTCGTCGGGATGATCTGCTCAGCGGCCTGTCGCGCGGCATGCAGCAGCGAGTCAGTCTGGCCCGCGTTCTCGTACACGACCCGGACCTCCTTCTTCTGGACGAACCTGCCAGCGGACTTGATCCCCGCGCACGCATTGAGTTGATGGAGATTCTGCGAGAACTTCGTCGGATGGGCAAAACCATCTTTATCAGTTCGCACATTCTGACCGAGCTGGCGGAACTGTGTGACAGCGTCACCATCATCGACCGTGGACATGTGCGATTCAGCGGACCGATGGACGCGCTGCTGGATGTTGACGATGACACGCCTCGTTTCAGTTTAAAACTGAATCAGCCGCCGGAAAATGCGATTGAGTTGTTGCTGGGACTTGACGGAATCATTGCCGCCGATGTCCCGGAATACAGTTCCGGTAATGAGTTCGACCTGGAGCTGGATGCCGCAACGGATTCCAATATCGTCCTGAGTTCCATCATCGGATTGGGTCTGCCGATCATCTCGTTCAGTCGGCGTCGCAAGCAGCTTAACCAGGCCTTTATGGACCTGACGACGCGAGGAGTCCCGACGTGATCAGCGGGACTCTAACGCTTTTCAACTGGTCTCTGCGTACCGACACCAGATCGATTTATCCGCATATTGTTCGAGCCTGTTTTACCGGGTTCATGTTGCTGGCCGTTCTGGCGGCATGGGCGAATTCACTCTCCGGTATGGCACCGGGATTGCAGTTTTTTGAACAGATCTGCCGTCTGAATGTGCTGCTGATCTCCGTCTCCGGAATCAGCTATTTCGTCTCGGCCGTCACCGAGGAGAAGGACTCCGGTACCCTGGCGCTACTTAGACTCGCCGGCGTAACGCCACTGGCAATCGTGCTGAGCAAATCAACGTCCCGGCTGATCAGTGCATTGATGCTGTTGCTGATTCAGCTTCCGTTTACCTTTCTGGCGATCACGCTGGGTGGAGTTACGTGGCAACAGATCATCGCTGCGTATCTGGCGTTGGCCGCGTGGATGTGCATGGTCGCGAATGTTGCCTTGTTTTGTTCTGTGCGCTGCAACACGTCGGGCCGGGCGGCGACGCTGGCCACATCTGTGTTGCTGTTGTTCTTCGCGGCCGGGCCGATTCTGGCTGGCGTGGCAGGTCTGACGGGGGTTTCATGGATTTCACCTCGTTTTCTGGCGGTCTGCGAAAATTTGCACCAGCAGCAGCAAATGGTTCTGATTACGACTCGCCTGAATGAAGTTTTCACAACCACCGGCCCGGTCGAATTTCTGGCCGTCCAGGTGTGGCGGTGGGCGGAGTGACATTTCTATTGAGCGTTACTCTCTTTAATCGCTACAGCGAACCGGCAGATGACAATACTCACGGAAGATCTACACAGGTGCGGCGGTTTACGGTGGGTCGCTGCTGGAAGCTTCCGATCGTCTGGAAGGACTTCCTGTTCTTCACCGGCGGCAAGACGTTCCTGCTCACCAAATTCTTCGGCTACTCACTATTAGTAGCGGGCATCTCGGCCTTTCATCAACTTGACCGTCCTGGCAGTGCGCAGTTGCTGAATGACGAACTGACGTTCGTGGCTTTCGTGGCGATCACCTGCCTGCTGTGTGTTGAGATCCTGTTGTACGCATCCGGCAGCTTGTTTCAGGAGGTGCGGCAATCGACGATCGCGTCGTTGACGATGCTGCCGATGGGCACACCCTTTTTATTGCTGCAAAAGCTTGGTGCATGCTGCCTTGCACTCACTCCGGGAGCACTGTGGCTTGTCATCCTGCTGGCTTATTATCCATCAGCAATCACAAAACCGATTCCGGCGACAGCTGTTGTCAGCGTGGTTTTTGAGGTGTTGCTGTGTGCTCATCTGACAGTCCTGCTGTCGCTGTACACTCGCTGGGCCGCACTTCCCATCGCCATATTCGTCACGGCAATATCCTTGATGTGCTGCCCCGTCATCCCACTCGCGATTTTTGAATTATCAGATCACATGGCCCGACTGAACGGCATTTCCCTGGGCATTTTTCTGGGAGTCATCGTCAACTTCGCCTGGGGCTGGCTGTTTGTACTGCTGCCTATGGAAATCGAAATCCTGAACCGCTGGAATCGGCTAAGCCGCGAGTAGCGAGAGATTCGAGTATGACTGTCCTCGCATCTGGCCGATGATTCGTGTGAAACGGCATCTGTCTTCAGGAGAAAATGTTGCTGGTAGGCGGCGGCAAATGGCTGATGACTTCTGCTGTTTTCGGCGGTATGATGGTCGGTCACATCATTTGACACGCAGTCGGAGTAAGTCGATGTCTGTATCTCATGACATTCGCACACAATCCCAGACGAAACTGACGTACGAACATTACGTGCAATTTCCGGAGGATGGAAACCGTCATGAGATTATCGATGGAGATTCTCTCTCCGTCAACGGCTCAGCGTGACGAAGGGCTGAAAAAAGAACTGTACGAACAAAGCGGAGTGCCGGAATACTGGGTCGTTGATCCGGACGAAAAAGCCGTTCGGAAATACTCTTTAACCAATCAGAAGTACGGCGAAGCGGTCCGATGTGCCGATACCGCTGAGTTCGACGGTTTGCCGGACATCGTCGTTGACCTGACACGAGTGTGGTAGCCGGAAAATTCCCGAAACGGCGCATCGCCGGAGCGAGACCCTTTGCGTGGGCCACTGCTTTCATTCGCCACCGCACGTGATGCGATACCGCCATTTAAGTGGCTGCGGTAATTCGAAGTTGGCGAATTCGAAGTGGATCACTCGTCGGCTGGACGCACTGTACTTCGGCTTTGCGTGTCCACGCTCCGAAACCGTCGACCTGGTGTTTCACTTCCACAGCGATCGACAGATCCTGATGCCAAAAGACTCCCCAGTTGGCCCCGGGCGTCTTGTCGAACAACGTTGCTCGGGTCATGAACGCAGCGGGGCCGAGTGTTTCCATGACCGGTTGTGCGATCGCCGGATGCCGGACCAGTTCAGCAACTTCCGGCACAACGTCAGTCAAGTTACGCAGGCCGTAGGTTCCGCTGCTGTTGGTGACGTTCTCTGCGTTATCGGCCGAGCGGGCAACGTCCAGCAGTGCTTTGAAACGGTCGATCGTCGCCTTGTCCAGCCCGTGCGGCACAATTGCGAATCCGTGCTGGTCGAGCTGTTCCGACAGCCGGTGAAGAGCCGTAGTCCTCATGAAAAACGTGTTCCCTCGTGAGACGTCGCGACCGATAGCTGCGGAGACGAGAGTGTCCACAGATTACGCAGATGAAACGCAGGACAGGAGTTGCCAGCGGCTACTTCTTCTTTCTCGGAGCTGGCCTTTGCCATTCGGTCGCGAATGGCGGTTTGTCAAACGTGGAACCATCTCCGGTGACGCGTGGATCTCCGGTTTCTTCCAGAACCTGCATCAGTCGGGTCGAAAGATCCGATTTCACCTTAGCGTAGCGATCTTCTGCGGCCACGTTATAGACCTGGTGCGAATCGACTTTGAGATCGTAGAGTTCTTCTTCCGGTCGGCGGGCAAACGCAAAATCAAAGTATTTTCTTTGCTCCGGATCGTTTTCACAGTTTAGAGCGATCCATGCTTTGGTTGGACTACCGTCGAGGTCGCCGAAGGCGGCGAATGTATTTTCCCGCAATGCTTCAAAGGTGGGCATTTCTGCCGCAGGTGCCCCGTATCCCGGTCCCGTTCCCATCGGCCAGCGGTCAGGTTTGAAGTTGCGAATGTACAGGAAGTTCTTCGTCCGGATGGCTCTTTGAGGATACGGCATCCAGTCGGTACGAGCTCTGGCGACGTGGCGTTCTCGTCCTGTGATCACAGAGTCTCTCATCGGGTCAACGACGCCGGATTTGTCGGACATCAGCACCGGCAGCAGACTCTTCCCCGTCATGACCTGCGGCACAACTTCGCCACCGGCGTCCACAAATGTTGCAGCCAGATCCGGCAGGCAAACAAAGTCGTGAACAACCCGATCGCCTGGAACCTGCTTTGGCCAGCGGACGGACAGCGGTACGTGAGTTCCGAAGTCGTACAGATTGCACTTTCCGTTAGGAAACCCGGGCGCTCCGTGATCGCCGCTGACGACGATGATGGTGTTGTCAATTTCTCCCGTTTTTTTCAGTTCGTCCAGCAGCACGCCAAGTCCGGCATCAAAGGCCATGGCTTCGCCCAGATAGTCGGCAAAGTCTTCACGGACGATCGGGACATCCGGCAGACAGGCGGGCAGCTTGCCTTTCAAATCGTCGGGGTTCAATCCCCACAATTTCTTTCCTGATCCCTGAATCCATTTGCGGTGGCAATTGGTTGGTCCCCACCAGTAACAGAACGGCTGGTCGCCCTCACGGTCTGCAAGGAAGTCTGTGAAGTTGCCGCGGACTTCATTCAATAACGTGTTCTTGCCGACTTCGGCGTCGTCCTGCCTGTCAACAAACTGACTGAACCCATTGAACTTGCTTCCCTTTTTTCCGTAGCTGGTCGCACGGGCTCCATACGGGGCATTTGCAGGCGAACCGGGACTCCAGACTTTGTACGTGTGCCCGATGTGGTAACCGGCCTTTTGCAGAATTAACGGATAACTGGGAATGTTCTCGTCCCAGATCGCACCCTGCAAAATTGCTCCACGTCCCGTGCGCCAGAAATACTGCCCCGACAGCAGTGAACTGCGACACGGTGTACACGACGGGGCATTGACAAAGGCGTTGGTAAACAGCACACCTTCTTTGGCGATGCGATCGAAGTTTGGAGTATTGACAATGTCGCTGGGCCCGCCTTTTTCGATGGCGGCGTAGGCACTGGCGTAGCGACCCCAGTCATCGGCAAAAGCAAACAGAATGTTCGGGCGGCTGGTCTCTGCGGCAGCCGGACAGGACAGAAGCAACAGGCTTGTCAGGAAGATCGGGACTGAGTGATTCAACATTGGGAAGACCTCGGCAATACGTGGATCGAATTTCGCCCGTGTCATGATAGCGGTCAGCAATTGACTGCCAAAGCGTACGGGCAGCTTCTACCATGGGCAGCGCATAAAGCAGCGATGTTGTGATTGAGCGTTTCAGGAGTTCACGTGCCGTACATAGACCAGATCAACGAGAGCGAAGCGACAGGCGAGCTGGCAAAGATATACGATTCGTGTCAGCAGCGCGCAGGCTCCGTCGCCAACATTCTGAAGTTACAGAGTCAGGATCCAGCCATCCTGCGGGAATCACTCCGCTTCTACATTCGCCTGATGAAGTCGCCGAATTCGCTTCACGCCGCACAACGCGAGATGCTGGCTGCGGTCGTCAGCAACGTTAACGACTGCTATTACTGAACTTTGTCTCACGCACAGGACTTCGGTCGGGAGTCCGGAAACGACCGAGTTGCGCAGCAGCTCGTCTACGACTATCGCACTGCAGAACTTCGGTTCGAAGACCGAGTGCTCTGCGACTACGCGGTCAAATTGACTCTGACGCCGGGGCAGGTGGACGAAACGGACGTAACAGTGCTGCGCCAGACAGGATTCACTGACCAGCAGATCACAGTGGCTGCTCAGGTCATCGGCTACTTCAATTACATCAACCGCATCGCCGATGGACTGGGAGTTGATCCCCAGGACGGGATGCAGCCCAGTGTCGAAGACTGGCGTGCCGCAAAGGGCAGGGACTACGGCGTTTCCCGCTGACTCGTGTCCGCGAAAGACTTGTTCCAGCCTGAGAAAACGGCCTGCCCACGAGCCAGAGCGGTTCACGAGAATAAGTTGATTGCTATGTCTGTCATGAGTCGCGGAAAGTGAGCTCAACGCTGCTATGATGGGCGACACTATGTCTGACCGGTCAAAGACCCGACGCGATTTTCTGAAGCCTGTTGTGGCCGACGGCGATCGCTGCGCAGATCCAAACGATGCTCCGGTGGGCGGTCACACTGTACGGGTGGCGACTCGAGCGATGGCGTGCGAGTTTTCCGTGATCATGAATCCAGGTTCTCACGAACACGTATCGACGGTCGGTGATGTCCTGGAAATGGTCCACGAGATTGAAGGTTGGCTAAGTGTCTACAAGCCGAACAGTGAAATCTCCCACACCAATCGCCTGGCGGCGACAGAACCCGTCAGACTTCGGCCCGCTCTTTACGAACTCCTGAAAACCGCCCAGCGGCTGTATCAGCAAACGGACGGTGCCTTCGATATCGCAGCGGGGGCACAGATCCGGCTGTGGCGAGATTGTCGGGCAGAGCAGCGCATTCCGACTGCGGAAGAACTTGACACAGTGCTGGCCAGCTCCGGCTCTCATCACCTTAATCTGGACGACGAAGCCCGCACCGTGACTTTTGACATAGAAGGCCTGCAGCTGGATCCTGGAGCGATCGGAAAGGGATTTGCACTGGACGAAGCAGCGTCGTGGCTGCGGAAGACGGAAGAAGGTCCGCAGTCTTTTCTGGTTCACGGCGGCCACAGCAGCCTTGTCGCTTGCGGCCAGCACAACGGAGAAACGGGATGGCCGGTTGGGATCGGAAACCCGTTATTCACGAAGAAACGCCTGGGCACAGTGCTGCTGCGGGACCAGGCCATGTCGACCAGCGGCTCGAATATTCAGTTTTTTCGACATGAAGGACAACGATACGGGCACATTCTGGATCCTCGAACCGCGATGCCCGTCGAAGGAATGCTGTCCGTCACCGTTTTGGCGGATTCTGCGGCCACCGCAGACGCTCTTTCCACGGCGTTTTTTGTGTTGGGGGTCGAAAATGCTCGGATAGCGTGCGATAATCTGTCAAATGTTGGAGCCATCCTGGTCCCTTTCCCCGAAAGTGGAAAACGGGTCACTCCGACGATTATCGGAGTGCCTTTTGACCAGATTTTCTGGGACAAAGATCAGGTGACTGTGTAGTTTGATTCTCCAAAGTTGAGCGTCAAGCAGTCGTCGGCGACCTATTCCGGCAAACGCCTGGAAATGGATTTGGTCGCGCGAAATGAATAGTCACAACGTATTCCCAGTTGGGCACGTTCTTCACAGAACGCCAAGCTCGACTCTGGAGAGTTCAGCGACCAAACTGTCTTACATTACCTCGTGATCCCGGCGGGTTTCTGCCGACTACTGATATCCGGAGTTTAGATCTCGTGACCGACATCCGTCGCTATTCTCTCGCAGCCGTCATTTTGCTGGTGGTATTGCGCCTGGCCATTGGCTGGCAACTGCTGTACGAAGGCCTCTGGAAGTTCGACACTTTACGATCGCTGCGACCGTGGACCTCCAGCGGCTACCTCAAGAACTCCGTTGGTCCAATGCGAAACACGTTTCGCAATATGGCCGGTGATCCGAATGAACTCGACTGGCTGGACTACGAAAAAGTATCAGTGCGTTGGAAGGCCTGGGGTGGTCGTTTTCAAAAGCATTATCGGCTGGACAAAACACAAACCATCAAACTGAATCAATTGCTGGTGGGCAATACTTCAAAAGTCGGCGATAGACTGGTTTTCGCGCAGGAGCTGAAGCAACTCCCGGATGGTGTCAAAAACCTCAAGGAGGCTTCAAGAGTTTCTGACCAGGTGATCTGGTTCGATTCGGTAAGAAAACGCCTCTACGTGAACGCTGGCAAGACAAGCGATGTTCAGGAGTTTTTCAAATCAGGAACGGGCGAATATCGTGGCTTCCTGACTCCTTCGGACAAGGCAAAATTAGACGCACTGGTCAAGGCCCCCCAGGATGCCGATGCTGAACCGGACCCCATAGCTGTCGACTACCTGAAGGCCGTCAATACAGTTTACGAACGCCAGAAAAAGGGACTTGGTTTTTTGAGAAAGCTGGCTGCCGCGGTCAATGGCGATCCGGACATGCATGGGAACCCAGCCTGGCAGCGCGTCGGAAAAGTGGAGGAATACAGACAGAAGCTGGTCGAATACGAAGGGAACTACGCGAAGGCAGACACATCCTTTGAGCAAGACCACCTGCAATATACGTGGCGCAAGATTCAGACTCTGCGAGCTGAACTGACTGGCCCGGTAAAGGCGATGGAAGCAGAGCTGAAAGATGCCGCTAACAAACTACTGACTGTGGACCAGCGTTCTCGCGGGCCTGTGGGAGAACCGCTGACCGTCCTGAAATTTGCCGACACGATGACGATCATCGGCTTGACGGCACTGGGGTGTATGTTGATTACCGGATTGTTCACACGGTTCGCAGCGGCGGCCGCGGCGTTCATGCTGTTTAACTTCTATATGGCAATGCCACCGTTTCCCGGTGTCCCTGAACTTCCCGGACCGGAACACAGTTTTGTCGTTAATAAAAATCTGATCGAAGTGTTTGCCCTGCTGGCCATCGCTGCTTTGCCTACCGGAATATGGTTTGGCCTTGATGGAGTTCTTTCCACGTTTTTCAGCAAGTGGAGGGCTGACAAGAAAATCAGTCCTTCTCTCAGGTCCACAGTGGCCACGGGGGAAGAGCCGGACGAGGCACCTGAAGTGGTACCTGTCACAACATAAGTTATTCAGTATTCAAGAGAATCTGGTCGTGGGGCTCGTGGGAATGCGACGCTCGCGAAGGGAAAGACGCTCGCCGCGGCCACAAGTCAGCGCAAAACGCTGTAGTCAAATGTTTCCTGGGCATACGTGTCTGTTATGCATTCCCAGGTTCACGGACATCCACTGGAAAACCAACCTTTTATCTCAACCTAACGGTAGAGGAACACAATCATGCTTCTTACTCCTGAGCAGGAACAGATCGGCAAAGACAACTTCAACGAGGTTGTCGGGATTTCTCGTCGAGACTTTATGAAGACGGCTGCCGCTGCAGGTACAGGCCTTGGAGCGCTGTACTTCGGCTATGGCAAGCTCAAAGGTGATCCGGTCAAGACAGCCTTCATCGGCACCGGCGACGAAGGCAACGTGCTGATCAACGAGCATCCCACCGACTATATGGAAATCGTGGCGATCGCTGACATGCGACCTGCCAATGTTGATCGTACATTTTCCGGCAGCCACCCGGTCGCGCGCAGAGGGCTGGACAAGGTTCTGGGGTCGAAATCTCAGGACGTGAAAGTCTACAGCAACCACAAGGATTTACTGGCAGCGAAAGCGAAAGGGATTCTGGATGTTGAGGCCGTCGTGATCGCGGTACCGTTGATTCAACATGCCGCCGTTGCACTTGAGTGCATGGAAGCCGGACTGCATGTCCTGAGCGAAAAGCTGATGGCGAAGAATGTCACCGAGTGCAAACAGATGATCCGCACGTCGGAAAAAAATGGACTCATGCTGGCCGTAGGTCATCAGCGTCATTACAGCGTGCTGTATGACAACGCCGCCGACCTGACAAGGATGGGCCTGCTGGGAGATATCAAGTTCATTCGAGCTCAGTGGCATCGCAACAACAGCTTTCCGGGCAGCGACGCCTGGCAGAAATGGACCAACAAGGGTCTGACGAAGGCAAAAGACAAAGAAGTTCTGGAGGCCATGGAAAAGGACGGTTCTCTGCAGGCCCTCGGCTACCCATCGGCTCGGAAGCTGATCGACTGGCGTCTGTTTAACGAAACCGGCGGCGGCCTGATGGCAGAACTCGGCAGTCATCAGATGGACGCAGCCAGCATTTTTCTGGGCAAAGTGCATCCCCTGGCGGTTCAGGGTTATGGTGGCCGAAACTTCTTTGGGATGGACGGCGTCGGGCCCGAATCTGCCTGGAATGATGACCGTGACATCGATGATCAGATCTTCGTTACGTTCGAATTTCCGGGCAAGACCCATAAGACGAACGAACGCGATCTCAGTGTTGTTACCTACTCCTCCATGAATACGAACCGGTGGGAGCCGTACGGCGAAGCGGTCTTTGGCAGTCGCGGAACTCTGTGGATGAAGACTGAAAAAGAAGCGATGCTGTACAAAGAAGCCAGTAAGAACAGTCCGGGTGGTGTTGAACAGCGAATCTGGATGGTGGATAACAAAGGATCAGGACCCGTCCTGGACAGTTACGAAACCAGCGCACCGGCGGCTGCTGCAGCCACAGGGCCTGGTGAGACGGTCAGCCGTGGCTACCGCGAAGAGATGGAACATTTCTGCTACTGCATCCGGACGGGTATCAACAAATTGCGATGCGACGGACGTGTCGCAATGGCGGACGCGATCATGGCGTTGACCGGAAACATCGCGATGAAGCAGAAGAGGCGAATCGAATTCAAGCAGGAATGGTTCGACCCGACCAGCGACGCCTGTCCGGAAGAGGACGAGAAGACTGCGTAAACTGCCGGCTCAGATCATGTTTGCGTTGTCAGGGACGGAAAGTTTTCAACGCATCACGAAGACAATCGTATGGCGCGCTGGCCCGACAATAAAAAATCCAACCTCGTGATGCTCACGTTGATCTTCGTGCTGTTTCCGCTGCTCGCCTGGCTGTGCACGCGGTTCGTCGAAGGTTAGGGGTTTCAGCTCGTTCCCAGGGCTCCGGCCTGGGAACGAGACAAGAATCAACGGGAAACAGGCCATCAGCTTCCGGGCGTCAGCCCGCGTCGGCCTGCGGGTCGCCCCGCAACGTAACGCGGAACCAGCACCCTGCTGAACTCTCCATCAGGACGATGTCTCCGCCGTGCAATCGCGCCAGTTCGCGGGCGATCGACAGTCCGATTCCTGTGCC
>LWDU01000398.1_pt1 | contig 21184 bp, 11 predicted proteins | sample 727161 | NCBI WGS metagenome assembly LWDU01 (sample SAMN04566230, study PRJNA314399) | hydrothermal vent metagenome | isolation source: deep sea hydrothermal plume seawater | place: Mexico: Gulf of California, Guaymas Basin | collected 2004-07-11
CTGTTCCAGAGTGGCGAACTTGAGTCCGAGCTCGTTTGCCCGGAGGGATGCCGCCAACCCGGCTGGGCCTACGCCCACGATGACTGCATCAAATCGATCGTCTTCGCTTCCCTGTTTTGCGTATGCGGAGGCGGCATCCAGCGCCTGGGTGCCCTGTGTAATCGCGTTCCGTATGAGTCCCATGCCCGTCACCTCACCTGCGACAAACAGACCAGGGACGTTGGTTTCGAAATTGGTATCGGAAACCGGTACTTCTACGCCTCGGCGGTGGGTTCCAAGCACAAGCCGGATCGCGTCTTGGGGGCAGGCATCTTTGCACGCCCCATGTCCGATACAACTCGTTGGCTTGACGAGAACCGCTTTCCCTCGGTGCAACCCGAGAATCTCTCCTTCTGGACACGCGGAGACGCAAGTCCCGCAACCCAGGCAGCGGGAAGGATCGATCAGGGGATGAAGAGACGAAGGCTCGGTCAGCCCACTCGCTTCGGCCTCTTCGAGGAGGCGAGCCGACTTGGCGTGGCGTCGTCTTCGTCCTATCGCGTAGACCGACCAGATAGCAGCCATCGGAAGCAGATAGAACAATAAGCCGAAGATGTTTGATTCCATTCTTTAGTTCTCCGCTCAGAAATTCCAGCGAACCGTGATATCGAGCAAATATCCCAGTTCGTCATCAGTCAGGCCAGAAAGCCCGCTTCCTGTTCTGTGCAGCCACTCCAGTCGCAGATCGCCTTCTACTGAGAACAGGCTCCGGCGGTACTCCGCCCTGAATCCAGGCCGCAGTCCCAACTGATCGCCGACTTTCCCCTGGTCGCGGTAGACGATGTTGAAACGCGGTGAGAGCCAGAACCCCGACAGAAAAGGAAAGCGCCCGCTTGCTCCGAACTCGTATGATGTGTACGCGAAGGTGTCGGCAACTCGAAAACTCAATCGTCCGGTATCGCCATTCAGGAGAAGGTTATTTCCGATCAACTGAGTGAATAAATAGACATCCCAACCTGTCCCCTGCGTGGCCGCCACATCGTTGCCAGCCTCAGTACTCGAAAACTTTGTCGTTGTGAGATCCCCTGAAATTTGCCAGTCGCCGCCCAAGCGTTGGTTTATTCCAGCCGTGATGGTGGTATTGGTCGGAGTACGGTCGTCGGCAATCTGTTTGAGTTGATCCTCGGAGTATTGGTTCCGCATCTCGTCGAGTGTCGTGGATGACTGACCAATCAATGCGTTTCGAGTCATGATGAACGGAAGCCGGCGGTAATCAACCAAGATGTTCAGCGCGGTGGAATCAAAAATTCTGTAGTTTCCCGAGGCGATGATCAGATTCAGAGCCTGGTGGTAGATGTCATAATCCATGGCGCTGAACGCTGATCCTTCGCTCCCGAACCAACGTGCTTCGTAGCCCACCGCTATGCGATCAGTGTGCCCATGATCCAACTGGCCGATGGCCCAGACTTCGGCGGAAAGTTGATCGTCCCACCCCTCCCAACCCCACCGGGCGCCAAAGAATATCCGGCTTGTATCGATGGAGTCCGAGATGGCCGACTCCTGGGGGAAACCAAATGCTGCTCCCACGTGTGAACTGTCGCTATAGGACCACTCGGTGTTCAAGCCATCGAATCGCCCAAGGATGCCTCCGCCTCCTCCGGACTGGCGACCGAGAACACCACTGACTTCGAGGAAACGATCTCGCAGGCTCAGGTTCAGATACCGGACGCGGCTTCCATTGCCTGTACTTGAATCCAGATAGTCGTAGCGAAAGTAGCCGCTGCCGCGAACCCTGGCGTCAAAGCGATCATTTCTCATCAGGCCGATTCCGTCAAAATCGATGATCTGGGAGGAATCAAGCATCACGGCACCCGAGAGATCGGCGAAGCTCTCTGCCCTCTGGTAAGAAGTTGAGAGTGTTCCGTATCCATCGAATGTGTAGGGAGCGGATTTCCGAGAAGCCCGTAGAGACTGACGACCCGGCTGATTGGCCGAGAGCAACGCGTCCAGCCGCTGTTGCACTCGAACGGCCCCTTCACCATCGGGATACCGACTCAGATACGTTTGGTATTCGGCTCGCGCGTGTGCCCGTTGACCGTTCTTGAGACGAGCCAAGCCGAGGTATTCGAGGGCTTCGGGCCTCTCCGAGGCTTCGTCCCCAGAGACGACCTTGGAGTAGAGCACCGCGGCTCGCCCGTAGTCCTGGTCGTTCATGGCTCGCCGCGCTTCGCCCATGATGGGATCAAGTTCGGATTGATCGCGCTTTGGTGACCGATCTCGCTCTCGTACTTCTTTCAACTTCACGATCAAGGAGCGTCCGCCAGCCGCCGACTGGAGTGAGAACTCGACCGTGCGCGAAAAATCCAGAACCAGAAGAGCCCTGCCGGTTGCTTGAGGCTCAAGTGTGATTCGTCTGAGGGGCGAGTCGTTCTCGACGGGCGGGGACAGCCGCTCCTCGAAGGTGAATGCATCTTCTGTTTGACTCGGACCAGAGAGAGGCATCACCATCACTTCAACCAACCGACCCTCTCTTTCAGGCGAGTGGCTGGTTCGAAGCAGTGGGGAGTTCAAATTCAGGTCAATGTCCCACCCGCTCTCCGTGCGTTCGACGGCAACCCTGGCTAGCCACCTCTGCGGCCTCGCGGTGGCCTCTGCTGCCAGGCAAATGGTGCAGGTTCCAAAGCACAGAAGAATCATGACTATTTGGGTGCTGCGCCAAGGACAGGCGCGGCGCGCACCCATGAATCCTGCTCCGCGGTGGCTAAGTCCTGCCAGCCGCCAATTAATCTGAAGCCAGCCAGGTCCGATTGCCTCTCTCTTTCCGTGAAGTTTTTCCGCCGAATTGATGATTTTTTTTGGCGTGAACGACACTGGGATGGATTCCATTTCATGGGGAAAGTGGTTCAAAACGTCTCGCGGAAGTGCGGGCGAGTTTCGGTGTTTCGTTAAACGTAAACGTCTTCCAATTATCGGCTTAAGAGAAAGTATTCGGATTTATAAATTTCTAATCTCGCCGGCCGCTGACTCTGACTTCCGCTTTGGAAGCGCCTCTTCTCCCCCTCCAGGGCACCTACCGGGAAAATTCGGAAGCTGAGTGAAAACTCAAGGCAAACGCACTGATTACGTCTATGTAATCCAGGCTCGGGGGTCGCGTTTTCCTGGGCTCAGAGATCCTTGGCGCGTCCGCCCGAGCGCATTTCGACAATCTCTGCGCGTGGTTTGCCTCGCGCAGAGAGACACCGCAGATCTCCCTATACGGACGCTTCGCTGCTGCCCGGCATCACCCCGGTGGGTGTGCAGTGGCAATAACTCCGCGGTGGCCGGGTTCTCAAGAACCCGCGCTGCGGCTGTATTTAGTGGGCCTTCCCGGGAGAAGTAGTCGACAACGCCGAGCGGAAAATCAGACGAGGTAGACCATCACCAAATCCGGATGCAGGGCGCGCGGGACCAGACAGTGCCTGGGTTTTCTGCCCACCGGCCGGCCCTTGGGCAGCCCCGGGCGAGGCCTATGGAGCGATACTGGAGGGGCCGGGTGGGAGTAGGTAACTCTTGATCAGAACAACGACATCGAAAAAATTCACGTAGCCGTCACCATCAAAATCTGAGTCGGCGTCCGTGGTCCCAAACGTGTTGATGAAATGAGCGACGTCCTGCAGGGTCACGGCACCATCGTTGTCAAAATCGGCATCGCAGCGATTCCCGAACCCATCAAGATCTGTATCGCGTTGGGCGGCGTTTGAAACGAGCGTACAGTTGTCGCAGGCGTCCTGAGTGCCGTCTAGGTCAGAATCCAGACCATTGCTTTGGGTGGGGCAAGCCGGTGCCGCGCCAAGCCATGCCAGCGCGGCAGGCAAATCCAGAATTCCCTGACCGTGCTCGTTGTCTGGCCCAGGAGCCCCGAGATCGAAAGCAGTCTCTACCAGGGCGGCTTCAAGCTCGTCAATGGATGCGTTGGGATAGGCGCCTCGGAGAAGTGCCAGGCCACCCGCCACATGGGGGGCGGCGAATGAAGTGCCCGTCAGCTGAGCGTAGAGGGGGTAACCCCCGAAGGATTTATCTGTGGTCCATACACCCACACCCGGTGCAGAGATGTCCGGAAATATGCCCCCGCTGCACGCGGAGGGCCCACGGCTGCTTCCCAGGGAGATGTCTAAGTTCGTGTTGATGGCGCCGACAGCGACCCCGCTTCCGCCATTGGCCGGGCTCAGACTCGTCCCGACCCCCGGGCCGGCATTACCGGCCGCAAAGACGATCGCGATGTCGGCGGCTTCGAGTGCCGCGATGTCGGCGGCGAATTCAAGATCGCAATCGCCCACCGTGTTCAGGAGTCCCCAGGACGCATTGACGACATCGGGCGCATCGTCCGTTGTTGGATTTCCATCCGGGTCCAGTAGCCACTGAAATCCGAGATGAATGTCGCTGATCGAAGCCTGATTCTGATCATTGAAAATTTTTGCCGCGATCCAAGTCGAATCAGGTGCCATCCCAATGGGATTTCCGAAGAGATCGCCGGCAACCATCAGGCCCGTGACCTGCGTTCCGTGACCCGAAGGATCTCGGGGTATTGTCTGAAATGGGTCAGTCAAGTCGATCCAGCTATTCGTGCCACCTCGCCATCGAGGCCCAAGGTCTGGATGATAAACATCCACTCCTGTATCCAAACTGGCGACGACAACGCCCGCCCCACGGTATCCCTGGTCCCACAGAGAGCCTGCCCCCACTGCGGAAAGGTTCCATTCGGGGATCGACCCGGTCGCCGTCAGCGTTTCGGCCAAAGTGATCGTCTCGTCCAGAACTACCTCCAGAACATTGTGGTCCTTGGCTAGGGAGAGAAGGCTGCTCTTGGTCGCGGAGAGGGCGACGCCGTTGATAATCCAGAGCGATTTCTCCTGGTTCCGTCGCCTCCCGCCAGAAAACGATCGCGGGGGTGAACTCGGCCCCGTCGGTCTTGCCCCTAGATCATGCTTTTTAAAGATGCGATCGCGTCGAATTTTGTCTTGATCAAAATCCCTCTTCATTGACCGGTGAGGGGACTTACCCCTGCCGGCGTGGGCCGTTCCTCGCCGACCTCCTCCTCGCCCCGATCGGCCCCGACTCGGACTCCGCATCCTTACGATCACCCTCACTTCGTCAGACAAGTCGATCGCATCCAGGCGATCTTGAAGTTGAGGAGCGAGCTGCGCAGCCCACGAAGGCGATGAAGCCAGCACTAACGCGAGCACAATCTGCAAGAGCCCCGTCCATTTCCGGAAGGCAGACTTTTGGAAAAGCATGGGCGGCCCTTTTTTACTGGACCTTGAGTCCGGAGATTGTGAGTTCACCGAAGTCAACAGCCACCTCGTTCCCGGCCTTAACGCTACCGCCCGGGTTGGCGAAAAAAACGAAATACTGACGACCGNGGCTTTACCTTGGGGCCAAATAGAGGTTTCGCTCTGTCTGCGTCAATCACTCGGTACCGAAAATCCAAGAAGCGATTGACCCCGGTTAGCCTCACCGCAACTACCTCGATCCCCCATTCCTCCGCCAATCTCGGCGAAGAAGCATCCAGGCTCATAACGCCCGGCGAAGCATCTCCCCCGGAGGCAAACGCCGGTACAGCGAGAGAAACAACAATCACGGAGATCACGGAGAAAAGGCCTGGAAGCAAATATCGGCCAGTCGCGTTGCGGATAACAAGAGAGGGCGATGCGAGCGCCCGAGACCCAACAAGAAGCAGGGTGACGATCAATAAGATTATTCCGAAAGGCGAAATCATGGGCACGCTGGGTCCTCCTGCAAGAATGTTCATAGAATTGAAAGTCACGGTGCAGCCAACCAAAGTGCCAGGGCAAGTTTCGCCCGACAATATGAATGACTCACCGGGAGATTGAAAAGCGGCGACAACCGAAATGCCTAGCGGCGGAATCGTATCCACGGAAAACTCGATTCGGTCCAATACATACACCCCGGCCGGGGCGCTCCCGAAAAAACCCACCTGTGCAATACCCGTGACAGTCGCGTTCGCTTCGTCGACGGTCGGCATCCCGAGATTCATGAGTGGCGATACCGGCAGCTGGGTATGCGTTATTCCGGAGACTGCGCCCGGGGTAATGGAGATTCCGTAGCTGTAGCCCGAAAGCGGCATCCCGCCCGTGTCGACAACGATCTCGAGCGTGACCACCTCGCCAGGAACTTTCGTGACTGTTTCGGGTTGGTTCAGTGTGGCGCTGCCGACTTCCCTTACGGTGATCTCGGCGGCCTTTGCGCCACTGGCCGCGGTTAAGACCAGGATCAGTGCCGCATACAGGAAGAAGACAAGATGGGATCTAAGTGCGCGCTGACAACGGAATCGCCGTTCGCGCTCATGGGTCTGACAGAGCATGGGTATTGTTCTCGCTGGTTGACTGGATCAGGAGGGGTCGGAAACTAGTTCTGTACCGTGGAAGAGGTCCGAATGGGCAAACACCTCCAACAAAAGACATTGTTGATCGATGGAAAGTCTTTTTCGTAGATGGATGTGCCTTTCCTCTCTTTCGAAAATGGCTGAAAAACTCAAGTCATGTTTGTTTTTCGTTTCCATACTGACAGTATGCAGATTCCCATTCCGAACAATAGAGGCGCAGTCGGTTCAGGGATTGCAACGAGACCGATTGCAACTGAGGCGCCCTGGAGTTCAGTCGGTATCATGTTTCCGTTCGTGTCGAAGAATGGGCCAGGGAAGCCCAGGCTTGGCGCCAGCGATACCCCTGTGGCCCCACTGATCAATGCTTGAAAAAAGAATGTCCCAACTACGTGTGACCCGGTCAGTGCGGGGTTGAAGAGTACGCCCCATCCCACTTCGATGGTGGGTGGCAGAGCATCGTTGCAGTGGGGTGTCACCGCGAGAGGCCAACACCGAAGCGGCATGTCATCGGGGAGGAGCGGGTCGAATACGAAGGATTGAAACGCAAGCAGAGACGGGTCGTAGGTGATTTCCACTCCGCCTCCTTGCAGTTCTGCGCTGAAGTCCATGATCAGGTCAAACGAAATCGACTCGCCGATATCAGCGACTACGCTGGGCGGTGCCAGGCTAATGCTGTTTAGAGCGACTGCCGATGTGGCGTTCAGGACTCCCGCAAGGAAGCCGAGCACGACCAAAATTCTCGGATATGAACCATTTGATTTGCGCAAAGTCTCGACCCCATCCCAAGGAAGACATATCGCCACTTCTGGAAGCGGGTGACCGCAGGAATTCCTGCCCGGACATTCCGATTTCTGTGCGACGGGGTCATTAACGAACTTATTGGCGGGACAGTCTAGTTACTTCCCGGTAACGTTCGAAGTGAAACTTCGTGGAGTAGAATGGCAAGATGCAACTGCTGCCAGAATGGCTTGAAAAGAAATGCGCCGGGCGCACGGGCTGATCTTCTAGGAATCGAATTGGGCGTTCACGGTTAAAAAGAGAATCAGAAATTTTGTGGTGCAACTATTGTGCAGATTTGCATATAGCCCTGGGAGCATGTTAAGAGGTACGGCTAAGTATGAAGAAAACCGACGACAATTGGGATTCCGCGATTTTGAGCGTGCCCGTACCCCGGGCGGGCAAAATGATTTTTTCGACGCGGCTGAAACCGTGTCTCTTTTGGGTTTGGCTTGGGCTTGCCCTATTCGCACCCTACGGCACCCTGGCTTCCGGGCCCGACGAGCTGCCCGGGGTACTTGCGGAAACTCACCTGGGCTTAGGATCAGGAGTTTCTGGGCACCGTAACTACACACGCGCCACAGTGGCCTACGCAGTTCCGGACATTGAACTGGAGGCGCATGATGGGACGGCGGTTCAACTGGCGTCGGCAATTGGGGCCGACCGCGCAGTCATGGTCAATTTCGTTTTTACAAGTTGTACGACTATTTGCCCGGTTCTGAGCTCTTCTTTTTCTGAAGTGAATCGTCGGCTTCAATCGTCCGGGGAAGAGGTCAACCTCTACTCGATCTCCATTGATCCGGAGTACGATACGCGTGACAAGATTTCCGAGTATGCCCGAAGAGTCGGTGCGGGGGGGGCTTGGCTGTTCCTTAGGGGCTCTTTGAATGACACGTTTCGAGTGGAGAAGGCCTTTGACACGTACCGCGGGAACAAGATGAATCACCTTCCGCTGACGTTCATGAAGCCAGCCGGTGCCGATGAATGGGTACGGCTTGAGGGGTTCCCCTCTGCTCAGCAGATTCTTAATGAGTACCGGAGCGCCGGAGCCCGGTGAGGTTTCCGTGGCATGGCGGAGCGCACCAGGTTTACCTAGGCACAGTTGCTGCCATGGTTGTTGCTTTCTCGGGTCTTGCGACCGCCGATGTCGAAGGACACACCGGGATCGATCAACCGGACAAAATCGACCACGTCTCGATAGGGCGAGATATCTACCGAGAGGGAAAGTTGCCATCTGGCAAAGCGATCGTTGGCTCTAGTCTTGGGGATATCCCGGTTTCGGGGTCTCTGGTGGCTTGCGAAAATTGCCATCGCCGGAGTGGCTTGGGATCCAGTGAGGGAGGCAAGGTTGTCCCTCCAGTGACGGCTCAGGCTCTTTTCTCCGAGCGAACGCATGTGCAGCGCTCGCCCTTTCGCAGTCGCTCCCTTCGCTCAACGGAGCGTCCCGCTTATGACGCCGAATACCTGGCGCGCGCGCTTCGATTGGGCGTGGACTCTGCAGGTCGTACACTTGATCCCTTAATGCCCAGATATGAACTCAACGATTCCCACGTGGAGGCGCTGATCGCCTACATGCGAACACTCGTGTTTGAGAATATACCCGGGCTCACCAATACCGAGATTCACTTCGCAACGATTGTTGCTCGCAACTCGGACGAGGCAGATCGTCAGAGCATGCTGGAAGTCCTAAAAAGGTTCTTTAAGGACAAAAACGCGAACACACGAAACGAATCGGGGAGGGCGAGCCGGGGAGCCTACTACCGCGATTCCATGGAAGACTCCTATAGGGCTTGGGTTCTACATGTTTGGGAACTCAACGGAGCGAGTGACTCATGGCGCAAACAACTCGAAAAACTCTATGCCGATGAGCCTGTTTTTGCACTTGTGGGCGGAATGGGAGAGGGCTCCTGGCGTCCCGTCCATGAATTCTGCGAGGACAACGGTGTTCCGTGCATTTTTCCGATTACCGACCAGCCGGAAGGCGACGAAGGCTTCTATTCAATTTACTTGAGTGTGGGGTTGCGGCAGGAAGCGAGGGCACTCGCAGAAGAGCTCAAAAGCGTCTGGGAGAGCGTTTCAAGCTCCGAATGCGGAGACCCAGGGCCAGAGCGCAGGCCGAGCTTAGAAAAGGCCGATGTGCCTGTGATCATGCAGGTCTACCGCCCGGGGTCTGAAGGCGAGGCGATGGCGAAGGCCGTCAGCGATGGGCTGGAGGGCTCGGAATGGCCTACTGAGGTTCGAGCAGTAGAATCAGCGGGTCCGCCGTCGGCGGAATTTTGGCGATCCTTATATGCCGAGCGGCCGGGTTCCATTCTCTTCGTTTGGCTCTCCGCACGAGATCTGGAGAGTTTTGAACGGGCCATTCCCGTCACTGGTACTCCCGATCGGCCCCAGATGGTGGTGCTCTCAGAAACGATCACCGGGCTTGATGCCTTTCGAGCCACGGGGGCGCTAGGTGCCCAAACCCGAGTCGTGTCTAAATTTGAACTGCTGGACGGGCGAAATCGCAGCCTTGAGAGACTTCGTGCATGGCTGCGGCCTCGAGGCATCGAACTGAAGAGAGAGCGAATCCAGGCAGACTCTTACTTGGCTGTAACATTGACGAGTAGCGCGGTCAGGCATATGCGTCGAAATTTTTCCCGAGAGTACATGATCGAAATTATTGAACATGGTCTCGACAACAGCGTTTTCCGATCTGTCTATCCTCGACTCAGCCTCGGGCCGAACCAACGATTCGCTTCCAAAGGAATCTACATCCTCCGTACCATGGACTGTGATCCTGCAGAATGGATTGCAGTTGATGACGTGAGCGCCCGCTGAGCTGAGCAAGGTCGCCCCTGCTCCCTTGAGTCGCGACATCCGAGCTTCCTGATTGTGGAGTTCATTGGCGCGCCATTCTGACTAGGCCGAAGTGATTACACGTCGGTAACGGATGGCCCTAGGGTTTTTTCGGGTCTTACAGCGATAGCGGGGCTGTTCGGCCTCGGATGACGGCATTGTAAATAATTTGAAAACGAAATGGTAATCAGCATTACAGCGGTGACAGTTGCCTAGCGGAAGACATCCTCAAATGGGTTCGCGGCAAAAGTAGATTCTAATTCTCAACAAAATTCAATAGTGTCGGATTCGTTGGGTGTGCCTACCACGACCAACGCCCGCTTTGGGTTTTCCAGTTCTAGCCAGAGGAATAGTGACACGATGAATAATGCAGCTGATAACTTTGTATTTGTTCCGGCGGTTAACTTCCGAGCCTCAGCGGTTCGAAGCCTGTTAGCCATGCTCTCACTGACGTTCTTCATGATGCCGATGACCGCTGGGGCCTTCGAGATCATCGCCGAAAGTCACGGTGGTGCTCCTGTGAACGGTTTCTACTGGCAGGTCGTCGAGGATTCGACGCATGCTGTTGTCCCGGGGGTTCGATCCGGGGACAGTCTTTCCTTCGGAATTCATCGAAGTTCAAACACGGTAGTTGCTAGCGGTCATTCCGCAGGTAGTTCGGCCACGGTCGCGGCCCCCGACGACAGGCGATATTTCGTCTCGATTGTTCCGGATATAGATTGCCCGCTCTTCGGCGGGGCAACTTGCTCTTCGGCGAGTGGTGCCCAAGTCAATGTCGGCGACCAGCAGGTGACCGTGCGCGTCTCTAGCGGGCGGGTTCCTGCAGCCCAGATCACGGTTCGGGTCTTTGAGGACACCAAGCCTCTAAACGGTGCACTTGATCTGCCTAGCGAAAGCCCGAATGAAAACGGAAATGCGTCGATGGCCGGATTTACCATCGAACTGGATGACACCTACGCACGTGTTCAGCAAGACGTCTTCGGGAATCTTCTGGGCACAACTTACGTAAAGAACACCGATGGAGCGTTTGCAGAAGACGAATTCGGTGATCCCGTGGTGGAAACCGTCGGAACGGGCATAATACTGACCGATGCCAACGGTTCGGCGGTAATCAAGAATGTTTATCCCGGAAAATACGGGCTCAACGCCGTATCTCCGGGAGGAAATCATTGGCAGCAGACGACCACCATCGAGGGCAAGAAGACCATCGATGCTTGGGTCACGGCCAATGAGCCAGCGTTCTTCCAGGAGTTCGGTATTCCTGGTCCCCACGCAGCCTTCGGCTTCGTTCACGAAACTCTCGACGGCACCGGACCGCCGAATCCTGGGACCAGCCAGCTGGCAACGACCACTCTTACGGGGACAATCATCGCGAATCACGCGACCCGGCCCCCTGCGTATCAGTTCTCTTCTGGCATGCCCATCGCGAATTGCTGGGTTGGCCTCAATGATCTTTCCCTTGGCAACGTTCCCGGAGAGGCCATCTATATCACCCCCTGTGACGGAGACAGCGGATTCAGCATTCCGAATGTTCCCGAAGGGTCCTACACACTCGCGATATTTGACACCTATCTGGACGTGGTTTTCGGTAGCTATCCGGTGCGCGTATTGGCTGACGCACCGGCGACTACGGATCTAGGCGATATCAAGGTCTTCCAGTGGTTCGGCCGTACGGAGCACTATGTCTTTTTCGATTCCGATGAAGATGGTTTCCCGGATCCAGGCGAGCCCGGAATGGCCGAGCAGGGGATCAATCTCCGGCATCGCGACGGCACCATTTACCAGTCATTCCCGACCGACTTGGGCGGCACAGTGCCCTTCGACGAGGTTTTTCCCTTCTTCCACTGGCTCGTCGCTGAGGTCGATTTTCTTCGCTTCAAGGCAACTGGCGTGACCGTCATGGTCGATGGTGGTGGCGCGGTCGATCCGAATCCAGTTCTTGATGCCTGGATAGGGGAGTCTACGGACCAGTTGATGGCCATGCAGGCTCAGCCGGAAAATGGCGGAGCTAACTATCGGACAGAGACGGGTGAGGTCTTGACTCAGGCGGTTCAGACTTTTCTGGGATCGACAAATAGGTTCTTTTGGGGCAAGAGCATCTATGGTCCGGGCGAGAATGGCGGCATCTCCGGAGTCATGCTTTATGGCGTTACCCGCGCGGAGGACGATCCCGCATTTGCTGCAGGTGAAGAATGGGAGCCGGGTGTCGCTCGCGCTGTGATCAACCTCTACCAGGACTCCAATGCCGATGGCGTCATTGACGACCTGAACGGCGATGGTGGTCCGACTGTGGCGGACGTTGACAATTCACCATTTGGAAACTTTCCGTCCATCGAAGATGTTGATCATAACTTCAACTTTTCCTTTGACGCCGGTGACGCCATCTCAATCACCTCCACCGATAGCTGGGATGACAACCTTCCCACCGGTTGTGTGGGCGACCCGGGAACTCAGAACAACTTTCCGACACCGGATGGCGGAGTCGCCAAAGACTGCTTTGGGGGGCTGCGAACGTTCAACCAAGTCCGGCCCGGAACATTTGACGGTGGTTATGCGTTCGGGTCGTACTTCCCGGGTGGAATCGAATCGGGTTCGCTTGAGTCCGACCCGATTCCCACAGGAACTTATATCGTTGAAGGCGTTGCTCCTCCCCTCTACCACACGGTTGCCGAAGAAGACAAAAACGTCGACTTTGGCGATCTCTGGACGCCGGGTACCCTTCTGCTTCCGCCGCCCTGTGTAGGAGATCTCCACACGGTGCCGGCCCTGCTGAATCTGTTTGCGGATGGTATAGGCGTCGAGGCTCCTTTCGCTGGTCTTCAGCGACCCAGTTGTTCGCAGAAGCAAGTGACCCTCAAGTCCGGTGGGTTCAATGCCGCCGCCGACTTCTTCGTCACAACGCATGTTCCCTTGCCCGGCCGCGCTGTCGGAGTAACTCTGAACGACTTGGCAAACGAGTTTGACAACAATTCGCCGAATTTTGCCGAAAAATTTGCGCCGGCGTGGCTCCCAATCGCAGCTTATGACTGGAAGCAGAAGGAGCCTTTCTCCAGGGTCTATAGCGACGAGTATGGCGCATACAACCTGTTGGTTCCTTCCACCTACAACATCAACATGCCATCGCCCAGTGGTGTGTCGCCCTGGATGTCCACGATCTGCATCAATGATCCAGGTCCGATCGCTGATCCCGACCATCCGGGGGCACTGATAACGGATCCCTACTACAACCCTCAGTACTCGAAATTCTGTTACACCTTCAACTTTCACTCAGGAACGACGACCTATCTGGACACACCGGTCGTTCCGTCTTCCGCCTTCGCAATGGGCGTGGGATCGCCCGTTGATTGTGAACTCAAGTCGGGGACGCCGAAGATTCGGCGTGTGGACGGCCCGGGCAATGTCGGTCCAATCGCCTCATCGGGTGATACGGTCACGATTATAGCCATGGGATTCCAAAAAGTTCGAAACCCGGCCTTCGAGATCGAGGGCACAGAGCCGATGTTGATCTTCCGGGACTATGGCTTCGGCAGTCTCCCCGGAACAGTTTCCGTCGGAGGCGTAAACATTCCTTCTGCCAATGTGACTTGGGGAGAAGGCCAGATCAACGTCGAAATTCCGGCCGGCACGCAATCCGGAACCCTTCTTGTTACCCGGGGAGATAACGACAACGAAACCCAAGTCGGCGTGACGCTGACCGTGGACAACTCGGCGGGGCTAATCCTTACGGTTCCCCAGGGCGGGTCGATCCAAGCGACGATCGACGCAGCATCGCCCGGTGATCTCGTAATGGTTCCCTCCGGTGTCTACAACGAGAACGTTATCGTCGACCGAAGCATTCGCCTCCAGGGATATGGGGCCGGTTCGACTGTAATCAGCGGAACCAACTTGCCCACAAGCCGGGCGGTAGAGTGGCGAACAGCCATGAACAACAAGATCGCGGCGGGTGATGCCGGGCTACTCCCGGGCCAGGAAGGCCCAGTCAGTGACGGGGTGGGCTGGGAATCTGGAATGGTGGCTGAAGAGTCCCCCGCAATCATTTTCATGCCGACGCAGGGTGAATTCGCGGCCGCCGGTGGCGAGCCTCGACTGGATGGTTTTTCCATCGTCAACGCCGAAATCGGCGGCGGGGTTCTGGTGAATGGGTATGCCGAGGGTCTGGAAATTTCCAACAACGTGATTGCACACAATGTGGGTGTCTATGGCGGTGGTATTCGAGTTGGACGTAACGGAATTGAGGGTGTTGTCGACGGCGAGAATGACAGTGTCTCAATCCACCACAATTCGATCACCCAGAATGCTGGCATTGACGGGCCCGGTGGTGTCGCAATCTACCCAGGTACAGACGGCTACAGCATTGAAGAAAATCTGATCTGCGGAAATCACACCGGTGCCAGTGGCGCCGGGATCGGGCATGTAGGCCTGAGCCAGGGCGGACTGATTAAGGGAAACACCATCATTCTCAACGAGGCGTGGCATGGGACAATGTCAGCTTCCGGTGGTGGTATTCATGTTGCTGGTATGGCCCCGATCGTCGGTGGCAACCCCAACAACGGGACCATGACTGATGGATCCGGCGATCTCAAGATCGTCGATAATGTGATTCAGTCAAATGCGGCCGGAACCGGCGATGGTGCGGGCATCAATCTCAAAAACGTCAACGGAGAAGATGTTGTTGCTTCTCCGGATGATGCCACCGGATGGTGGGAGATTGATATTTTCAACAACATCATTGTCAATAACGTGGCAGGCAACGCGGGAGCGCTTGCTCTCCAGAATGCAGCACGAGTCGTGATCGTGAACAACACGATTGCCAACAACGACAGCACGGCGACTGCGGCTACCGCATTGAATGCGGATCTTCTCGCCTCGAATCCCAGAGGTGCGGGGGTTGTCTCCTACAAGCACACCCAGGCGCTTCAACAAGCGATCACGGTTCCGAATGGGCAATTCTCGGAGGAGTGGTCCCAGCCTACGTTGGCGAACAACATTATCTGGCACAATCGGTCCTTCAGTTGGGAGATGAATACAGCCGGAACATCGGCCGCCCTGATCCCGGATTTTGCCAGCCCCAACTACCATGATCTGGAGGTTTGGGGAACCAATAACCAGGAATATTTGAATCCCAGGTACAGCGTTCTTTCGGATGTCACTGTTGCTGGGGCCGGGTATGACGACGGAACCAACGTCGACGGAGATCCGGGCTTCGTGGACCCCTACGTCAACGGTCCAAGGGCCGTTCTTGTTGAGTCCGAATTCAGCGCGCAAATAGGCCCGCTCGCTACGGCCGTTGCGTTCGATGAAGGCGGAAACTTTATTGATGTCGAATATGGGCCTCTGACGCAGATCGGCGATTACCACATTACGGCTGTTTCTTCGGCGGAAAGTATCCACGCAGACGTGGCGATCGTCGCCGAATACGCGGAGCTTGGGCTGGATATAGACAGGGACCCTCGAGGATCCCCTGATGCGGGCTGGGTGGACGCAGGAGCCGATGAGTATGTGGTTGCGCCCGGGAACCTCTGCGGGCTTGGATTCGAAGCAGCCCTGATTCTCCCGCTGGTTCAGTGGAGGCTGAGAAGGAGAAGGAGAAGGAGACAAACGCCAGTCTGCGACGGCCTATCTAGCCTTGAGGAGTTGGGACAATGATGCGGGTATACGGTGCGATAGTTAAATTGGTTCTGACCTCTCTTTCGCTGATGGTTGTTTCGGGAGTGAGTGCAGATGTTTATATTCAATGCCCGGGGGATCTCGACGGCGACGGGGTGATCGACAACACCGGCGACCCATTTCACCAGGAACACCCCAATGCGGTCTGCCGAAGCATTACGGGTGGTGACGGCTACATAAACATGGCCGATACGACAGTGACCGGCGGCACGCGCGGTCGGCAGTTGTACATGTTCGGGTTTGCGGACGTGACCGGAGTAGCCCCCGCCGATGTAATTGAAACAGCGACGACAGGTGCCTGGTTTCCCGGTCCTAAAATCGAAGTGGCGGAAGGAGACGAGCTCTTTCTTTCCCTTACGAATGTCGGGATGGCGGGCCGGCCGGACTTGGATGACCCCCATACCGTTCACTGGCATGGATATCCCGACGCGGCGCCGATATTCGATGGCCTTCCCGATGTCTCGATCTCCATCCATATGGGCGGAACGCTGACCTACTACTACAACGCAAACAACCCAGGGACCTATATGTATCACTGCCACGTCGAGGCGACGGAGCATATGCAGATGGGCATGCTGGGGAGTCTCTACGTGACCGCAGCCCAGGACAATCTCCAGGATGGCACGGACTTGAACGGTTTCACTCACCACGACGGATACAGCTATGCCTACAACGATGGAGACGGGTCAACCTATTACGATGTTGACTATCCGCTGCAACTGTCCATGATGCCAGTGAGAGCACCCAGCCACTGCCCTTCGCCATGATGAACGATACGTACCCGCTTCTCAATGGTCGAGGATATCCCGAGACGTTGATTCCGGGTCCATTGGCGAATACGGCCAACGGGATTCTGTCACAACCGGAAGATGCGCTGATCAGTGCATTCCAGGGGGATAAGGTTCTTCTGCGCTTGTCGAACCTCTCCATTACTCAGTTCTTCACGATCATTTCACCCCAGGCTCCGATGAAAATCGTGGGTACGGGTGCTCACCAATTGGTCGGAACGAATGGGGCCGATCTTTCCTATATGACCAACTCGGTCACCATGGGAGGTGGACAGGCCTTCGACGCGATCATTGATACCGCGGGTCTCGATCCGGGTACCTATTTCATCTACACGTCGAACCTGAACAACTTAAGCAATAACACCGAGGCACGCGGGGGGATCATGACCGAAATAAGAATTTTGGACCCAGTGCTAGCTGATCTGGCATTGGCCAGTGACCCGGATGAGGCTGCGAATGTTCAACTGAGTCCGAACCTTGCTCTAGCCGCTGCCCGGGCCGCCCTTGCGGAGCAAGGCGTGGTGATTGGGTCAAACGCTGACTGGTTGGCAGAGCGGAATCTGAAGTTGGCCGAGCGAGATCGGTTGTTTTCCGATCGAGACCAACTGCTTAACCCCTAGTTCATCTAGATGATTCCGGAAAGAATTTCCGGGTTGAATGAACCGATTCTAAGAGAGGCATTTCCGATGAAGACAGCGACCAACACCGCCCTTCGACACGTTTCCTCAATGACGCACAGGATAGGCCTATTGATTCTTCTTCTTGGGTCGCTCGTGATCTCCGGAACGGCGCACGCCGTGATAACGGGAACCACGGGGGTAAACTTCAGTCTAACAGCCAAAGACGGACACGTTTCCATGGGTGACGGAGCAACCGTTTACATGTGGGGCTATTCCCTGGACGGCCAGCCGATGCAGAATCCTGGTCCGACCCTGATCGTCGACGAGGGTGACACGATTACCGTCACCTTGAACAATGATCTTGGGGAACCGGTTTCGATTACCTTTCCCGGCCAGAAAGATGTCAAGGCGGTGGGCGCGGACTCGGAGGGTTTCCTTGCTCCTGAAGCCGCACCCAACGGAGGCCAGATTGTCTACAGCTTCACGGCATCGAATCCCGGCACGTACCAGTATCACAGCGGGTCGAATCCGGCGCTCCATATCGAGATGGGATTGGTTGGCGCAATGATCGTCCGCCCAAATGCCGCCAACCAGGCATATGACTCGCCCAGTACGGCTTTTCACCAGGAATACCTCTTCCTGCTCGCAGAAATTGACCCAAAAATTCACGAGGACGTGGAGGCCGGACTCGCTCCGGACATGACCAGACGAAGAGCGCAGTACTGGACGATCAACGGACGTTCGGGGCCGGATACTTTCTTCGCCGACGGGATTCCGTGGATGCCGTCTCAGCCCTACGGAGCCGTAGCGAGAACGCACCCGAATGAGAGTGTACTCATGCGGGTGATTGGTGCTGGTCTTGATATGCACCCCTTCCATACTCACGGTCAGAATTTTCGGATACTTGCTCGTGACGGAAGGATGCGGGAAACAGTTCCGGGTATCAGCGGGGCCGATGCGGGCATTTCCGACTTTACTTTGACGGTGGCACCGGGTCAGACCTACGATGCGATTTGGAGTTGGCATGGCCGAGGACTGGGGTGGGACACTCTGGGCCACCTCCCTGGAGATCCCTGTGATCCTGCCGCTGAAGAGTGTGACGTTCTGAGCCCCGACTACGACCACGGATTCCGGAGCAGCAGTTTCTGACCTTCGGAGGGTTTTGGAGCGGGAGTCCCTTCTTGGGTCAAGAGGGTCCGTTGCCGCCAGGTGAAGGCGGTCTCAATCTCGATGGCGGGTACTTCTATATGTGGCACTCGCATGCGGAAGCTGAGCTCGTCAACTTTGACGTTGCCCCTGGTGGAATGATGACGATGATGATCGTCGAGGCTCCGGGAGTTGCGATTCCATGAGAATTTGTGTTCAGGAGATAGATACCATGAGTTACTCAACGTTTCGAAAATTCTTGGGTTTGGTTGTTGCGGGCTTTCTGACTCTGTCGTTGGCGGGGCCGGAGGTAGAAGCGGCTGCAACGACACTCACCATGCCCGACGGGGCTGTGATTCCGATGTGGGGCTTCGCCGAAGACGCCGATCAGGACTTGGCTACCCAGGACGGAATCGTCACCGTGCCCGGGCCTGCGATTGTTGTTCCGCAGGGCGATACCACCATTACGATCAATTTGCTGAACAACCTACCCGTGGCCTCTTCACTAATGATCGCGGGCCAGCCTTCGGACGGGTCGGTTCCTACTTTTGTAGCCGGACGGGTTATGTCAATTACGGACGAAGCCGCCGCGAACGGGGGCATTGTTTCCTATACGTGGACGGATCTTCGGCCGGGGACATATCTCTACAGCAGCGGAACGGATCCTGCTGTTCAGGTCCAAATGGGCCTGTACGGCTCGCTCAAAGCTGATGTCGTCGACGGGCCTCTTTGCTCGCCCGAGCCCGGTGGTGGTACCTGCTACAGGGACATCGTCTACGACGAAGACTTGACTCTTCTGTTCAGCGAAATTGATCCGAAGCTTCATGATGCCGTGGCCAATGATAACTACGGACCCGCCAAGGCGATGACGAGCACGATCGGATACGACCCGAAGTATTTCCTGATCAACGGCGCTGCGCGTTCGGCGGGATCGTCTCCTACTGAAATCGGCACGGGGGGTGACAGACTCTTGATTCGATTCCTGAACGCCGGTCTTCGCACGGTTGTTCCAGTGGTTCAGGGTTTCTATGTCAACATTGTCGCCGAGGATGGGTTCCCGAAGCGCTATCCGAACGAGCAGTACTCGTTGGTGTTGCCCGCTGGCAAGACCCACGACGCAATTTTCTCGATGAAATGCGACGACCTTCCTGAGCCCATCCGGAGCCAGGGCAAGTTCGCGATCTATGACAGGATGGGACGCCTGAATAACGCCGGCGCCCCGGGCGAAGGCGGAATGATGGTGGAGTTCAGCCTCGTGGATCTGGACGGAGAATCCATCGCGGATATTTGCGACAACTGCACTGGGGTCGCGAACGCCAGCCAGCTAGACGCTGATGGCGACTTTTTTGGAAATGTTTGCGATGCTGATCTCAACAACGACCTGTTCGTCGATTTCGGCGACGTGGCGCCAATGGTTCGAGGTTTCATCTGGCAGGACCCGAATGCTGATTTGAATGCAGATGGAACGGTTAATTTTGGCGACATCCAGGTATTCGTTGATTCCTACATGAAGCCCCCGGGCCCCTCGGCATTGAACCAGTAATTGGTCGAGGCTGTATGAATCGCATGACCAAGCTTGAACTGATGCTGGGCTGTTTCTGGGCGTTGATTCTTCTGATGAGCCCCGTTCTATTCTGGGAATGGAGGGACGCCAACCCCCCTCCGAACCCTCCAGGATTCGCCGAGCATGAGGATGTTCCGGCGGATTTCGGGCGAGAGTCGGGCGTTGGGGGAGCCGGCGGTTCTTCGGGACTCGCGGGAACCCAGCCCGGTCTGGTGCTTCGCCGTGACCGGGAGAACTCAGCGATCACGGGGGGGGAGGCGCGCCCGGCGAAAGCGGAACGCTTGCGCACTTCGAATTTCCCAGAGACGCGAGGAGGGGCCGGTCCCAGCGAAAGCAGACGGCGATCCGCTTATTCACGGACCCACGCAGATCGACAGATTCAGGGCTCTCGAAGCTTGGGGCTGCGAGGCGGGCAGAGAGCCGTACGCGTGGGTAGTCGAAATTCCGAAGTCTCTGCATCGGGCTCAGGGTTTCCCCGGGAAGCCGAGAGCCCCGAGGTTTCCGTTGGGGGCTGGGCGGCAGCCACCGACCGGCCCACCGGCCTGAGGGGGGCCGGTGGCCTTGAGTCCAGGGATACCGGCGGCACCGGGGATGGCGATTCCCGCGAGATGCGTAGTCAGAGACCAGTCGTTGAGAACGCCTATGCGTATAGCAATGAGGACTACTACTGCCGAACCGCCCGGGAAATCAGGGAAGTTTGCGAAGGGGGAGGGAGCCACGCGGAACGCTACGAGTTCTGTTTATCCTTCACAGGCTACTATACCAACGGCCGCCACTGCGGTTATCTGCCGTGAGCCTATCCCGAATACTGCGCCCATAGGAGAGGCCGGTGCCGAGGTGCCGCCCACCTTTGCCGCCCGGCACGCACTTTGAAACCGGCACAAAGTTGGAAAGACAGAAAGAAAGGCAGATCGCGATAGGGTCCCGCTCGGGGACCAGAGGCACCGAGCACTTCGGGCGTTCGCCGGTTTCGCCAGCCATGTACGCGCGCATCGCATCCGACGTGCACCGCTCCTGGGCCTCGGCGATGGCCTGCGCGATTTCAGGAGGCGTTTCTCCGCCGAGTCGCAGCCCCTCCCGGATCTCTCCGGTGGGGTCAAGTTGACTTGCCCCAGCGTCTCCTGAATCTCCACGGGGATGGTCTTCGGGCTCTAACGTCCCTCGATGACCGCGGGCGGCAGTCGGGGATCAGCCCTTGCACTCCGGATTCCAGCTTGGATGGCCTCCATGGTTCTCGCGTGAGCAATCGCCGCCGGACCCCAGCCTGCCATCGAGAACCCCTATGGCCCCTCTTTAGCCTGTACCAAGCATGGCCCAGGGTGCAGGATGGGTCTTTGGAATTGCTATCCGCCAATTGCTATCCGCCATAGGGACTTAACATAATGCCCATACCCGGAACCCGGACGCTGTGAGGGAAGTCCGT
>LWDU01032113.1_pt1 | contig 21177 bp, 14 predicted proteins | sample 727161 | NCBI WGS metagenome assembly LWDU01 (sample SAMN04566230, study PRJNA314399) | hydrothermal vent metagenome | isolation source: deep sea hydrothermal plume seawater | place: Mexico: Gulf of California, Guaymas Basin | collected 2004-07-11
AACTAGCATGGATGAAGTTCTTTCTTTTGTTCGCAGTGATACATCGGAGGAAGAATGAGATGCTGGTCATTATGGATATGGATTTCACACTGATAGACACTACAGAGCCAGAGAAACTGAGGCAAAGGGGGAGGTTAGACGAGGCGTCTTCGCGGTTGGAGGACACCACTGTTTACCCCGGTGTGGAAAAAATGATGTGGAGGATAATATGAAAAGAAAAATTCTGTTTTAGTGCAGTTTCCGCGGTTGAAACAGTGCTTTAGAAATCATAGAAACACTGGGTCAAACAAACCATCAAATTAGACATGCATAGACCGTACCCCCTCTTTCTATCAATAATGGATTCAAATAATTCCGATATAACAATAGCCCAAATCTTCTCGTAGTGTCCGTGAACTGGTGGTCAAGAACTCTCCCCTGGCGCGGACTAACAATTATGCTGATTGCCTTTTCACTTGACTTTATTCTCCACATCATTTTTGCCGCGAACGATTGGGATTTAGCATTTCAAATAGTCGCGGTTGAAATCGCAATAATTGTTCATTTCTTCGGACCTCTTGCCCTCCTTTGCGGCGGGCCGATTGGAATTGGAACTCAAAAACAAGTAATGAAATATGGAATTATCATTGGTTGTGTACTTACAATGGGATATTGGTGGGCTGTAAATGGAATGGCATTTGACTGGTGGATTCTTGCAACACCAGCCCTGTGTTGGCTCGCACATTTTTCGCTAAAGTCAAGATATGATTGGATTTGTCACCTCCTTTACACTGGTGAAGTTCAAAATGTAGAGGCGGGTGGCGGTGTTTAGAGGAGATGCTATGACTGGTTCACCAATAACTCAGCACACGCCGAAATCGCCCAAAGAAGGAGATGAAAATCCATCCGGTGAGAAAGAAGAGGATGCCACACCCACTGCAGACCAGCAACGTCAAATGGAGCAAGCATTTTCTCAGATGAAGCGTAAGATGACTATTCAAGAAATGGGAGACAAGATTAAGCATAAAATCATGGTTCTTTCAGGAAAAGGAGGAGTTGGCAAATCTACAGTTGCAACAGGGTTAGCACTTTCACTTGCAAATCAAGGTAATACTGTTGGATTACTTGACATTGATATTACTGGACCAAATGTGCCAAAGATGCTTGGACTTGGTGGGCATCGATTGAATGTAGAAGGGGGAAGAATATTCCCTGCGGTTGGACAAAGAGGAGTCAAGGTAATCTCCATGGCTTTTTTACTTGAAAGTGATGATACACCTGTAGTTTGGCGAGGGCCAATAAAACTGGGTGCGATTCAGCAATTTATTGGCGATGTAGAATGGGGTGAATTGGATTATTTGGTAATTGATTTCCCACCTGGAAGCAGTGATGAACCCCTTACTGTAGCCCAAAGCCTTCCGAATATTGATGGCATGGTAATTGTCACAACACCACAAGAGGTAGCCCTCTTAGATAGTCGTAAATCTGTAGGCTTTGCAAATTCATTAAAGGTGCCAGTAATAGGCATTGTTGAAAATATGAGTGGCTATACAATTCATGGAACCGCTCAAGCAAATCAAACTATTTCCGTTACAGGGCCGACAAACGAAATAATTGAAATTACTGCGAATGAGGCAGGTGATTGGTCAGTGACCTTAGATATCTTCAAGCAAGGTGGTGGACAGACTACTGCTGAAGAAATGGACGTCCCATTCCTTGGTCGCCTACCCTTTGACCCAGGCGTAATTCGCGGAGGAGACGATGGGGTGCACAGAATAGTTGCTCAACCCGAAGGCGAATCAGCAATTGCATTTGCATCAATTGTTGAAGCGATAAAAAAACAGATTAAGGACAACAAAGATTCTCAATCCAGTGGTGGCTTGGAAATAATTTAAGGCGATTTTATGGAAAATATAACAACAAAGGGACGTGAAAAATTACTCGCGTTTTGGCTTTTCATTTCCTCTTTTGGCATTATGTTCGCGGTTCTATCTTGGATGCAAGAAGGTGGCGCCCTTCCCCCTGCATCTGAACTTGGCGCATGGAAAGGAATGTTAGCGGTAGCGACTGGAGCAGTTCTATACTGGATAGTTGCTCGAAACATCCCAGGCGGTGCAGGTGATGAGTGAAAATCTAAATCTTGTGAAACTTGAACGAATGAATTCCGAAATGGAATTAACTTGGTCCGATGGTAGTATCAATACAATTGCTTACCCAACACTTCGTTTCTGGTGCCCTTGTGCTAAATGCGGCCCTCGACGTGATGAAGAAGAATTATCTAATCAATTCCAAGTTGAAGTCGATTCATTACCAACTGAAAAACCAATCGTCAATCCAGTTGGCGGTTATGCACTCCACTTTGAGTGGAGTGATGGATGCAGCAGCGGGATTTTCCGCTTTGAACGCCTGCACGATATCGCATTAGGAGAAAATCCCGATGGCGGCAAACCCTACACCCACGGTGCTTGGTAACATTCCAACTCCCCTTATTCTCAATATTCTAAGGGAAGATAACTTGAACTCAACCCCGCCTCAACTGTTTAGGGGAGCATATGGGGTCTGGAGTATATCTCACTTGGGTTGTCAGTGCACTGGTACTTGGGGTACTCCTTATGCCCATATTGAAACCCCCTTGGCAAAAAATAAACATGGTTGGATTCATTGACTTAATTCGTCGATATTGGGCACATATTGCTTTAGTGTTCTCAATATATGTTTGGAAGGATATTCTCGACAAGTTAGATCGTCTAATCATGGCAAACACCGGAATTGAGGCGACACCATGGATCTATGCAATTGAAGGTGACATGGTTCTTTGGGTACAACAATTATTCCAGTCAGATATTTTAACAACAGTATTGACTCACTTCTATGTTTTAGGATACATGCTGGTATGCTATATTTCAGTATTATATTTTGCATATTTTGATGACCGCTGGATGAGTGACCGTAGCAGTTTAGCAATTTTCTATGTCTATGCTCTCGCAGTTCCTTTTTACTTATTTTTCAATGTCCGAGTAACCGGCGACCACATTCCCGAAATGGCAACTCTTGCATATGATTTAACTCCTGAAATAAATGATTGGTTTACTCGTATTGACCCGTTCACTAACGGAATGCCAAGTTTGCATATTGGCATACCATTTGCAGTTTGGTTAAGTCTTGTCAAATGGGACAAGGATCGCAGATGGGCAAGATATCGCTTGTTTATTGCAGGTTATATTTGGCTTACAGGATTTACAATTATTTATCTCGGCATACATTGGTTTTTGGATATTATCGGCGGCATGGTAGTTGCCTATATTGCTGTAAGTTTGTCTGAAAAAAGTCAAATTATATGGAAAGTTTTGGATGAGCGAACTTTTAATTCCCGTTTAGTAATCCTTTTTACTTCGCGAGAGAGAACCTACAAGTGGCTAAAACAGGGACTGAAGAATATCAAAAACAGTCTTTCATCACCCACATCAAGGGAAACTGGAATTGCTATTTTCGTAGTGCTTATCCTAACCTCAACAGTTATTGTTTGGGATGTTACACATCAGGAACTGCCAGTAGGTGGTGTTGATTCTCCTCTGCAAACAACTGCTGCCGATGGCTGGCTTGTCAGCCTAGATAATCGCACTGAAGGAGTCACACTTGTGGTAACTGAACTCGCCAACCCTACCATTGAGATTATTCCTTCTCAGCCACTTCTGGATAAAAATTCAACCTTTGATACTGCTTGGGATTATGTCGCTATGGCAAATGAATCAAATGTCTGGATAATTGATCTAACTAACCTCAATGCTGAACCTTGGATATTACCCGCAGATAATGCTACCTCTATTCGTTTGGCCGAATGGCCTGGCTATGGTGTTGTTGTTTTGCTAATTGAAAATAATATATTGCGAGGCATGACACTTGATGGCGATGAAGTCCCTTTACCCCAAACACCACCCAATTCGGAATTGCTTATTCTATCTGTGCATGAGAACAAATTGGCTCTAACATATTCAGATAAACCTGCAATAATTCGCTTAGGCCAAATTGGACGCACTTCCCTATTTGACCAACCACTTAACTACCAAGCATCCCAAGAAGAAAATGATGTATTGATAAGTTGGGGGCAAATCGTTGATGAAGAAAATGCATATATCGTAGATATTGACATGGATCACGAATGGCTAGTAGCAACTGTTAATGTTACTGCTGTTGATAGATTAGTACTGGTTGATTTGCAAAGAGGTGAAAGCCATCTTCTCACTGATGCCAAATATCCCGCTCATGACCCAACTGTTGGCTTTGGACTTGTTGTTTGGGCAAGCCAAGATAATTTAAATCCGAGTAATCCAATTCCTTCATACTTAGACCACGAAATATGTTTTTATGATTTGCTATCTAGTGCTAAAAAGGTGCAATGCCTAACTGATGATGATGATGAGCAACGAAACCCGAGTGTACTTGATAATCATATTACTTGGGTTACAACTGATGAAGATGGACAAGCAACAACAACTATCCATTCACGTCAAGTTATTCTTGATACTTATTCCTCAAAATCCTTGCAAATCGCAACCCTACTTACAATTGCATTGCTCATTATTTATTCACGTCAAAAAATGCAGCAGGGGTCCACTCCAATTATTCTTGAAGAAGAATAGGCGGGAAAGAACACCGCACCTCCAAAGTATTACTCTCCTTTCACCCAAGAGATGCGAAGAAAGAAAATAGAATTATTTACGAATTGAAAGCATTCTATCAAGAGATAATATTGCTTTAGCAGATATTTCCGCAGGCACTTTCACTTGATTTGGAATTTCACCCGCAATAATTCTCTCAAGGACATCAAGCAGATACATTGGATGAATCATATACATTGTTGAACAAGGACATACTAGTGGATCAAGGCAAGTAATTGTTTTATTGGGATACATTTCATCCAAACGCTTTACCATATTGATCTCAGTACCGACTCCAATCACCGAACCGGATGGCTGATCAGCAACATAATTTCGAATAAATTCAGTTGAACCCACTGCATCAGCAGCAGCAACTATCTCTTGTCTACATTCAGGATGGACAACGATTATTGCTCCCTCATTCTCTTTTCGCATTGATGAAATTTGGTCTAATGTAAAACGGCGATGCACACTACAATAACCGTGCCATAGTACAATTCTGGCTTTTTCTATTTCTTCCCAATCGGGATCTTCTTGATTTGGATTCCATACACACAATTCATCTTCACTCAAACCCATTGCTAAACCTGTGTTTCTACCAAGATGTTGGTCTGGGAAAAACAATACTTTACCATTCTCACCTGCCCTTTCAAAAGCCCATGTTAAGACACCTGCTGCATTTGTTGAAGTACATACAATACCTCCATGCTCACCGACAAAGGCCTTTAAATCAGCACTTGAATTCATGTAAGTAACTGGAATGACATATGATTCTCCTTTCGCTGCTGGAAGGGTCGGGTCCTTTCGGGTAATAGGGTCGCCTAAACCTAATTCATCAATGATTTCATCCCAACACACTTGAACATCAGCAACATTTGCCATATCAGCCATTGAACAACCAGCGCGCAAATTGGGAAGAATAACATGTTGTTCATCAGAAGTGAGAATGTCTGCACTTTCAGCCATAAAATGGACACCGCAAAATACTACAAATTTTGCATCTGCCGAAGCTGCTTGTTCTGAAAGAAGAAAGGAGTCACCAAGAAGATCAGCGTGTTTTACTATTGAATTGCGCTGATAATGATGGCCCAAAATAAGTAAGTCATTGCCAAGTTCTTCCTTTGCAATAATAATACGCTGAGAGATTTCAGCGTCCGAAAGACCTTGTATTCGCTCTTCAGGATTGATACCGCATACTGGAAGGCTGATTGCCATTTCATCAACTCCAAGCCTGAACATTAGACCTTGCTATTTGTATCGAGGGTCGCCACCCCTTTGAAGGCATCCCTGTTGGGGTTGTTTGAGGGGGAAATGAAATGCAGGCATGGGTGGAGCACGAAATCCTTCATATTGGTGCCGAAGCAGAAGTAACCTCAGGTTTATTTCTCGGCCGCAAGTCTGTGCAAAAAAGACGTACTGAACGCAATTGGCGGCACCCTGACCTCGATAGAAGACTCTGTAAAAGTAGAATGTCTGCAGAGGCAAGAATACTAATTCGCCTACACAAAATAGGGATTCAAGTGCCCAAGTTAAGACAAGTAAACCTTGAGGGTAGGACAATGATATTATCAAAACTCTCCGGCCATCCAGTAATTGATTTATTGCGCGGAAAGTGCGAGACACCGGATGGAGACGAATGGCAAAAGGAAATGCTTTCCGAAATCGGCATTATTGTTAGAAAACTACATAGAAATGGAGTATCACATGGTGATTTATCAACAAATAATATTTTTTGGTGCCCTTCAAATGGAGCGTCATTACTTGATTTCGGCCTGTCCCGAATTACCGAGGATATTGAGCACTACGGCATTGATTTACATATATTGCATGAAATACTCGGAGCAAGCCATCCATCAATTGAAAATGCCATGCAAATTCTATTAACGGGGTATCAATCCATTGACATTGAAGGAAAAAAACTCATTATGACTGGAGGAGGAGTATTGCCGACTTGCAAGCAAATCATCAAGCGGTATGAAGATATTATTACCCGCGTAAGATATGCAGATAATTAATTCAACTCCCTCATATTCCTAACTCCCTCTCAAAATGATTCAAGGAATAATTAATGGCGGGGAATACCAAACCGAACATGTCCCCTAAAACATAAACCATAGGAAACCTATACGGATGAATTGAGGGAATAGGCCGCCTCTGGTATACCCCCCTTTCCAGTACTCAAGGCCTAACCCCCTCACTTATTGAGGCCCAAATATGCTATATAATGAAGAAATTGCCAACATGAAAGTTTGTGACATTGTAACCAAATCGCCTGGTCGAGCAGGGGTATTAACCAAATTTGGACTTGATTTTTGTTGTGGAGGAGCCAAACCTCTTAATGAAACATGTGAAAAGAAAGGAATTGAAATCGCCACAGTTGTAAATGAATTACTCGATTATGATGCACGAAACGAAGGAGAATCAATTGAAAATGTAGAAAACATGAGTGCAACTGAATTATGTGACTTGATAGTTGGACGACATCACAATTTCCTCCGAAACCACTTACAAGTCACTGGATTGCACGCACAAAAAGTTGCCCGCGTACATGGTGAAGCAAATCCTACATTAGTACAAATTGCAGAGATTTTCGCTGGCCTGCGCAATGAACTAGAACCGCATATGATGAAGGAAGAGAGAATCCTATTCCCATTAATCAAGCAACTTGAACATGCAACTGAACCTCTTGAAGCGCATTGTGGAAGTGTTCGGAACCCAATCCGCGCCATGTTCATGGAACATCACTCAGCAGGCGCTGCTTTAGCGAAGTTGCGTGAATTAACCAATGGATATCAACCACCAAATCACGCCTGTAATACCTACCGCGCATTATTTGCAGAACTGGAAATGCTTGAGAGGGATACTCATGCTCACATTCATCTTGAAAACCATGTTCTATTTGTTAAGGCACAGGAAATTGAAGCAAAATTAATGGGATTCTCAACAGAATGAAAAAGTGGGCCTACGGTCAAAACCTCAAATTCGTCCATTCATTTCAACCCCTCTGCAACTAAGCCTCAAGTTGGCAGGATTAAAGGTAAGTTTCTCTTGGGATAAACTATGGAGGGGAAACAAATAGTCATCTTGATTCCAACGCTGCGTAATGCTGAGCAGTTGGATGTAGTACTCACTGCTCTTTACTCACAAGATTATGGCAGCCCATCCAAGGGCGATTTTTCCATTGCATTAGTCGGCCCAACAGGAGACCCTGGTGAGGAAATAGGCAAAGCACATGGAGCGAGATGGATAGACGACGAGGGAGCGAGAAACCGCGCTGATGCTTGTAATGTCGGGATAAAGCAAGTTGATTGCGACATAATGTTATTCACAGATGATGATGTAATCCCCACAAGTGAGTGGGTTGGAAATCTAGTTCGCTGGTTTGAACGAGAGGAAGTAGGCGGAGTGGGTGGTCCAAATTTTGCCCCCGATGAAGATCCCTTTTGGGCAAAAGCGGCAGATGTCGCCTTTACTGCAAAATATGTCACTGCGGGAACAAGGTATGGGCAAGTCCCTCCTGGAGAATTGGTAGAAATAGAGCACAATCCTGGGTGCAATAGTGCATATCGCAAACATATTTTGGATGAAGTGGGTGGATTTGAACCAGGTTGTATCGGGGCAGAAGATGTGGTACTGGATGAAAAAATTCGTAAAGCGGGATATCGATTATGGTTTGACCCAACTGCGATAATGCCTCACAGGCGTCGCGTTCCAGTGAAACCATACATGCAGCAATTGCGTAATTACGGATATGTGAGGACTCTTGCCAACAAACGCTTTCCTGACCTTGCAGCATGGTCGCACTCAGCCGTTGGCCTTTTCCCTGCGCTAGTATTATCTGCAATTATTGCATTCGTTTGGGGCGCGTATAATGGCGGAATTGCATGGCCTAATTTTTGGGATATGTCACTTGAAACCACTCCACTAGAATTGCCTCGCATAATTGCTCATTCAAGTGCAAGTTTAGGTATTTTGTATTTTTTATTATGTCTATTAGGAGGTGCATTAGGAAATTCACCGCATCGCAATTTTGCTACAATATTAGTATCTCCAATCCTTATTTTCTTGGCTCACTGGGCATATGGTTCCGGAGTTGTAAGAGGTTGGAAACAAATCTATTTCGGCGGTGGAGCAGAAGCCGGAATGGGAATTCAACTCGACGATAAGGACCGAAGTGGACAATAATTGCACAAACCTCCTTGAGGTAAGTGTATACGAGCCTTACTTGGGGGCATTATGGTTCGAGAACTAATTCAAGCAGGAATTGCCGCCGTTAATGCTCCTGACGAGCGTTCAGAAGAAGAAGTTATTTGGTTGACAATAAGAGGGTGGCTCGTCATTTCAAGGGTTGCCACAATCATTCTAATGATATTAATTTCTGAATTTACTGAAGAATACTATATTGCTAATTTATCGGTTTCAGTTTGGGTAATCATCTTCAGCATTCCGCTTTTTATCCTTCTCTCATTTTTCATTACTCTTGGTGACAGGCATTATGGGACTAATTCAAGTGAAAAAAGGGCAAAGGGAAAAATCAATAATATCGTTCAAAAGCGACCAATTGTTAGGCGAAAGTAATTCACTGTCCTGCAATTTCACCGGTTTGGATTGCCCATTGAGATGCATAAACACCCTCGTTTTCCAATAATTGCTTGTGCATACCTCTTTCGACAACAGCCCCATCAACCATTGAAATTATTTCTTCGGCATTTCTAATCGTCGATAAGCGGTGAGCAACTGCGATAGTTGTCCTTGCACTACCAGTTGAAAGCAAATTTTCTTGGATGCGCTTTTCTGTCTCTGCATCTAAGGAACTTGAAGCCTCATCCAAAATGAGTAGACTGGGCTTTTTTAGCAAGGCTCTTGCCAAACTAATCCTCGCTCTTTGACCACCTGAAAGCATCACTCCCCTGTCACCAACCATTGTATCAATTCCATTATTCATTTCGCCAACAAATGCAGTTGCGCCTGCTAACTCAATAGCATCATTTACCTCTTCTTCACTTGCTTGACGAGAATACATTACATTTTCACGAACTGTACCATAGAAAAGGAATGGATCTTGATTTACAAATCCCAAACTTTCTCGAACAGACTCTAATGTCAATTCCTGAATATCAATTCCATTTATCAAAACTTGTCCACGATTTGGCTCATAATAGCGCAGAATAATTTTGAGTATTGTTGACTTTCCGGCGCCAGTATGCCCCATTATTCCAAGGAACTCTCCAGCGCAAACTTTGAAAGAAATACCATTTAGAACTGGGGCCTCAGTACCTGGGTATGTAAAATGAACATTGCGAAATTCAACCTCAGTGATTGGCTCAGCAAGAATAGTTATTCCTTCTTTATCAACAATAGTTGGCTCTAAATCAATCATGTCAAAAACACGTCGTGCTGCTGCTTCGCCGCGTTGTAGTTGATTCACAAGAATCCCAAAAATGAACATAGGCATTGTCATTCGCGTCATTATTAATAGAAAAGTGACGAAGGAACCAGTGCTTATTTCCCCCTGTCCCATTAACCAGCCTCCAACGCTAACCAACAAACCAAATACAATTCCAGCAACCCCATAAATTCCAGGAATAAAGCGATTTCTATCTCGACTTGCACCGATTGCTTGGTCACGGTATCCCTCGCTTTCCCTCGCAACTCGCTTTGCTTCCCATTGTTGAGCATTATATGCTTGAACAACATTAATTCCTGAAATAATATTTTCAAGAACTGCGTTAATATCTCCAGTAGATTCTCGTTGTTTTCGATACTTCCTTTGAACTCTTGTTGAAAACCAGTAAACCATTGGGAATATTAATGCCAAAGGACCAAATAATACAGCTGCCAATTTCCAAGACATTGACATCAAAATAATAAAAGCAAAGACAAAAGTAACCGTTATTCTAATTATTGAAGTAGAGGCATCTGAGATAACATCTTCTAATTGGTTGACGTCTGCTGAAAGTACAGACATTAAGACACCCGTTTGCCTCAAATCATAATATGATGCCTCCATTCTAATCAAACTACGAGTTGCATCCATCCGAACATCATGCTGAACGTTATATCCCAAAGTTTGCCAACAATATTCAGAAATACCTTGCCAAATCGCCAAACTTGCAAAACCTAAGAATATTAGAATACCATAACTAATTGCAAGGTTTCCATGAATCATCTCCAATAATTCAACTGGCCCCCGTCGAGCACCCGATGAATAATAATCAACCGCAAATCCAATGAATACGAATGGAAGTAAATCACTTGCTCTTGCAAGTCCATTTGAAATTACGCCAGTCATTGCACGCTTGCGGTAAGGGCGGATATATGGCAATACGCGCCATATTTTTTGACCGAACATATTGACTTTTTCCGAATCCTCCATATCCTCGGAATTTTCACTACGGTTGGCAGCAATAGAGTGCGTCATTATTTGTCGCGGAGGCTTGGCCGCTTTCAATACTTGCTTACATGTAAGGGGGTCACATGTTCTAACCTTCATTTGAAAGGTTGAAAATTGCATTTTTTTCTCAAAATCAAAAGCAACTATCTATCCCATTGAAGCATAACCACTAAGGCTGAGTTAGTATCCTAGGCAACTATGCGAAAGGAACTCGGCGCCCTCATCCTTCTCCTCCTTCTTGCTTTGCAACCATTAAGCCCCTTGACAGAGAATATTATTGATGGCCCCACAATGAGTGTCCAAATTAACCAAAAGGATACGGTCGCCCCCCTCCATATTCTCAAATCCTTAGGTATTGAACCAAGTGCTGACCTTGCACACGGATGGGGTCAATTAGCACCTCAAGAGACTCCTGTCAACCTGATACACCGTAGTGCTGCACCGGTTTCAATGAGTGAATGGACAAGTGTAACGGGAGATTCTACTATAGATGGTGTTGCCATTTTGCAACACAGTTGGCCGGTTCCTACATCTTGGTTTGATGAATTAGAAGATGCTGGGATTTCTTGTTTTAGTTTCCTCCCACCTTCCTCTTTTCACTGCGAAGTTCCAAACAAAACACCTGCTCAATTATCTGAATTAGGAGTTCAAGCGGGAATGTACCTTGATCCAACCGATAAAATACGCCCAAGTCTTGCCTTTTCTTTGTCAGGAATAAACACTTCTTTCTATGCAAAAGCCGACCTTGCCACAATGCAAGTTGTCCTCTCGGGGACAACCTTGCCGGACATACCTGGAATCATTATTCATAGCCATAATGGCCGCTTTGCTACTATTACTGCAGATTCTCGTGGCCTTGCTGCATTATCCGAAACTGACGAAATAGAATGGTTGGAAGAAAAATTACTATATCAATTATTTAATGATGAAGCAGATAGTGTTATCAAATCAGATTGGGTAAGTTCATCGGTAAATATGCAGGGATTAGATGCTGCTTGGTCTGGATTGGATGGCACTGGGATTGTCGTAACTGTAGGTGATTCTGGACTTGACAACGGAGTAAACAATACGAATATGCATGGTGACTTCAGAGACCATATCCTTGATATTCTTTCTTGGCCTATTCCACAATCAGGACAGGGGTCTTGTGGTGGGAACGGAGGTGTCTTTGATGATGGAGCCAGCGATGAAAACGGACATGGCACTCACGTAGCCGGTTCCGTTTTGGGCGATGGAACTCAATCGACAGGAGCGATTAAAGGTTCTGCGCCAGAAGCACAATTATTGTTTCATTCAGTGGCGCAAGATTGTAATGGCGGCGGCACATTGATGGGGATACCTGATGACTTTGGCGATATGATTGACCTTGCAGCCGCAAATGGCTCACTCGTGCATACCGACTCATGGGGAGTCAGTACTATCACATATCCTTCAATGGCAGGCGCATACGGTGTTGGTTCTATGCAAGCAGATTCAGCAGCAATCACGCACCCTCTCCTAACTGTTATTTTTTCAGCAGGAAATGATGCAGTTGATGGAAACAGTGATGGAGAAGTTGACCTAGGGGCACTAGGACCTTCTGGTACAGCAAAAAATGTACTTACCGTTGGTGCAAGTGAAAATAATCGCCCTTCAATTACAAGTACATGGGGTACAATGTGGCCATCTGATTTCCCTACAAACCCAGTTAATTCCGATAGAGCAGCAGATAATATTGATGGAATGGCTGCATTTTCAAGTCGTGGCCCTGTAGATGATGGCCGAGTAAAACCAGATATTGTGGCCCCTGGAACTTACATCATGTCAACCAAATCAAGTCAAGCCGGTGCTTGTGGATGGGGCCCTCACGCCTCCAATCCAGAATACTGCTATATGGGTGGAACGAGTATGGCGACCCCCTTGACTGCAGGAAGTGTTGCATTGCTCCTTCAACATCTAAAGGATAATGTTGGGCATCAAAACCCCTCTAGTGCCCTCGTCAAGGCGATTCTTGCAGCAAATGCAAATGACATGGCTGGCCAATATGGAAGCGCAACAAATGGAGCAGGAGAGGCTGCTCCAAATAACCACGAGGGGTGGGGGCTTCTTGACCTTCAATCATCTATGAGTACTTCTTTCATTGATGGAGAAGGAGTAGCAACTGGAGATGAAAGAAAATTTTCATTCATAGTACCTGCTGCAGCTCCCGATTTGCAATTAATGTTATCTTGGACGGACCCTGCAAGTACGACAGTAGCCGCAACTAACCTAGTGAATGATGTTGATTTTGAATTAAAGGACCCGTCTGGCACCATTATTACAATTTCCAATAATTTGGATAACCTAGTTGGCCATACGATTTCATCACCTGCTGCTGGGACATGGGAGGTGCACATCTCTGGAACTAATATTCCAACTGGACCACAACTATTCGCCTTTGCACTGTCTGAAAACTATACTTTGGTAAATTTAACACAAGATGCAGACTTTGACGGAATAGAAGATAGCCTCGATGATTGTCCCGCATTGGCAGGAACTTCCAGTGTCGACCGCTCGGGATGCCCAGATACTGATTTGGATGGATATTCTGATGCTGATGGAATATGGCTTGCGCACCCTACTGGGCTAGCAGATGCCTTCCCAAATGAAATAACACAATGGATGGATTCGGATTCGGATGGATTCGGAGACAACCCCTCTCCCGCTGTTAATTGGGATGATTGCCCGATTGATGCTGGAGACTCAACTATTGATCGCCAAGCATGCCCCGACACTGATACAGATGGTTATTCAGACCCAGACATGGGTTGGACTACAGGAGATGGGGCTGATGCTTGTAATGCAATTGCTGGAACTTCGACTCAAGACCGCATGGGGTGCCCTGATACAGATTCAGATGGATATTCTGATGCTGATGGAGTTTGGTTAGCACACCCAGTTGGCGCCGCCGATGCATTCCCTTCAGACTCCACACAATGGGCAGATACAGATTCAGATACCTATGGCGACAACCCTCCGCCGGCGAATAATGGAGATGATTGTCCTGCTATTGCAGGAACTTCCACTCTCGACCGCATTGGTTGCATTGATAGTGATGGTGACGGGTATTCTGATGCAGATGGAGGATGGTTTGCGCATCCAGTTGGCACCGCCGATGCATTCCCCGCCGAACCAACTCAATGGGAAGATACCGATGGAGATGGGTATGGTGATAATTCCGCAGGAGTTGACCCCGATGCCTGCCCTACCGATGCTGGATCATCATCAAGCCCTGGCTCGCTAGGCTGCCCTGATTCTGATGGAGATGGATTTCCCGATAATGAGGATGATTTTCCCAATATCCCCTCGCAATGGGCAGATGCCGATGGAGATGGATATGGAGATAATCCTGCGGGAGTAGAAGCAGATGATTGTCCAGCAGAATATGGTGACAGTTATCTAAATGGCACATTTGGTTGTGCAGATAGAGACAAAGATGGATGGTCAGATGACGAGGATGCGTTTCCTGATGAATTGACCCAATGGTTAGATTCAGATGATGATGGATACGGAGACAATACCGCTGGCAATCAATCAGATGAATGCCCCGGTGTTGCTGGCAATTCAACTGAAGATCAACTCGGATGCCCAGATGGAGATGGAGATGGATGGTCAGACATTGGAGATGATTTTGATGCTGAACCAGAGCAATGGAAAGATAGTGATGGCGACGGCAGAGGAGACAACCCTGCGCCTGCAGTACTTTGGGATGATTGTCCATTAGTAGCAGGTGATTCAAGAATTGACCGTTTTGGTTGTATAGATGAAGATGAAGATGGATATTCAAACCCCGAGGATTCTTGGAATTGGAGTTCGGGAGCAGATGCATTTCCGCTTGACCCTCTACGCTGGGTTGATGACGACCAAGACGGATTCGATGATATTCTTGAAGACGAATGCGACACAACGGCTGGAAATTCAACAATTGACCGTGTAGGTTGCATTGACAGTGATGGAGATGGTTATTCAGACCCGCAAAGTTCATGGAATATTTCACAAGGAGCAGATGCATTTCCGCTTGAACCAACCCAATGGGAAGATGCCGATGGAGATGGATATGGGGATAATCAAACTGGTTTTAAGGGAGATATGTGTATTCATGGATTTGGCAAATCAACAATTGACCGTATTGGCTGCCCAGATGCAGATGGAGATGGATGGTCGGATGCCGATTCAAACAGTAGTGCCCACCCCCTTGGAACAGCAGATGCATTTCCGCTTGAACCAACCCAATGGGAAGATGCCGATAATGACGGATATGGAGATAATCAAAATGGCTCAACTGCAGATGATTGTCCACTGGCAGCAGGCAATTCAACTTCCATCCAATTAGGCTGCCCCGATAGCGATGGAGATGGGGCCCCCGACCCCGGAGTTGGATTCACCATTGAAGATGGAGCTGACAAATGGGAAATGGACTCAAGCCAATGGGCAGACACAGACGGAGACGGATATGGAGATAATATTACAGGAACAGATGGAGATTTCTGTCCAACAGTTTTCGGCAACTCAATTGGAGGAGATTTCTTTGGTTGCCCTGACTCAGACGGAGATTCTTGGGGTGATGATTACGATGCCTTCCCATCAGAACCAAGTCAATGGTTAGATACTGATGGAGATGGATATGGCGACAATAACTCGCGTGGGGCATTCTCGATAGATCACTGGCCCAGTGATGCAAATAAAAATATTGCAGAAACTGGATTTTCTTGTAGTCCGAATAATGTTCAAACATCAACTATTTCTAAGACCGAGGTGGAAATATCTTGTACATTGAACAATGAATTGGCGGTAGACATGGTTGCTATTGTTCAGTGGCTGGTACCATATGAAATAGATTACACAATTTCAAAAAGAGGTTTCGATCTCTCGGCCTCTGGAACGAGCGGTGATTCCGTTGAAATGACCTTTACTGCAAGAATAAGAACACCTGGGACATATGAAACCTACATTGTTGTTTATGAACCGGGGTCCAAGGACGTAATGTCAAATGAAACAATTACCTTAATCGTAGAATCAAGTGAAGAAGAGCAAATTACTGAAGAAAATAATACCCAGCCTATTGAGGAATACGGTGACTTTAGAGATGACTTGCCAATTGATCTAGCAGATAGTGCAACGCTGCTAGGAGGGCTTGGAATCATTTCACTTCTTATTCTTGCATTGATATTTGCGATAATAAAGAAACGAAGAGATGAGTTTGCATGGATGCAAACATGTGCCCGAAAGTATTGAGTCCTCAACATAATTATTGTGTTCTTATCCCTACTAACTTTTTTGATATTAAGGTAGTTCAATAATTTCAAGCCATTGGTAATAATCGCATTTGCACTAACATATACACTAACAAAGTCAAAAAGAATCAAGTGCGGATAGCGGGAGTTGAACCCACGACATGAGGTTGGAAACCTCAGGTGATACCACTTCACCATATCCGCGTGCTAACCCGCCCACCACCACCCCCTTCTTATGAAATTCGGTTGCAAAGTTGACACATTTGTATAGGTGAAAGACCATGGCCCTTGAGACTTAGTTCACTATTGACAATGTCTTGTTGTTGAACATCCAACGCCAAACGAATATTCCTTCGAACCATCATCTCCAACTTGCACATAGTTCTTCATTTCCTCTGCAGATTTTTCCAACAACATGTCCAATGAGTTCCGTGGGGGCGGCACGTATTCTCTGAAAGCGAGACTTATTTGTTGTCCCGATTCTATCCAAGAAGTCAATTGAATAATTGATTTTTCAATTGAAAACTTCGCTTCAAAATGTTCAATTGAACTTCCAATATGTAGAACTATATCGCGTGGGTTCAAATGCATGCCCATGCGCATGCATTTCTGTACTGCTTCTTTTACAGTCCAGCGCAAAATAGCAGAATTTGGTGTCGCATTTAACTTGTCTAATTCATCACCTTTGGCCATCATGGGAAACGCACTCGGTGAAATAATTCTATCCACTGGTTCTGCATCAACACCAATAAACCAATCCTGATTAACAAGAGCAACTATTGCCCAATCACCAGAATGACCGATGCTAATATTTGGCAAAGAGTGAGTTTTAAAGGTCCCTTCAATCCATTCAAGTGATGGTGCTCGCTTGTCATCTCTGGTTACCTCAAGAGCAGATAAATCTCCAACCCCCCAATCAAGTAGCATCTGACAAAGTAGATGCCTACCTGCTAAATGTTCCTCAACTCTTTTTGCAGTAGCAAATCCATTTACTTCTTGAGGAGATGCTAATTTAGGTATATCGCCAAGTACCCATGATTGTCCATTATTTGGAAGCGGGGTTGTTGGCGTTGTTGGACGGATTGGGCAAATTGCTAATTTTACCTTTACAGGTGTTGTATGAGACAATCGCAGGGCATCTGGAACTTTTGCTTCCAGCCAAGTAACTTCTCCCCAAGCCTTCCACATATTCTCGCCTAAATATTCGTTCTTTGTAAAGAAAACCGTTGATTATCTTGTACAATTGCCATGGCCTTCAACTTCAAACCCTTCATTGCCAATACAGGTGAATCATCATCTCCAACAACGATTACATCATGAGTAGTAACTCCGTCATCAAGAACTTCGGTGATTACTGAGCGCAACCGCAAGGATTCGCCTTCATCGGGAACTCTTAGAATTGTTGACCATTGAATTCCCACTGGCAGGGAAGAGAAACCTTCTGCTTCCATTGCCACAAGACCTGCATTCTGGAAGCCTGCTTCAATTAACATTGGAAGTGCCTCCAGTAAGACGTTGCCTCCTGCGGTCTCGCTTGCCCATTGATCGGTTTCGGGCATTTGATGGCGCATAAGGGCAACTCCATCACAACCGAGATTGCTGCCTTCACCAACACCACGAATAACTCCGCCATGTGATTGGAAACGAGGGCCATGGAAATATCTCTCATAGATGAATTCCGGTTGCAAGTCAACTTCACCTGGCATCGGAATACCGATTTGGGGAGATGCAGATAATTCATTGGCAAAATGTCCAGTTAAATCATCAGACTTTCTAATGAGGCGAACGATTGCATCATGATGCTGTCGTGGTTTTCCAAATATCTGTCCTGTTGAATTAACCAAATCACTTTCTAACCAAGCCTTTACCCAAATAACCTCGCCCTCAGATTTGCTAATCGTTGCTACAGTTCTTATTGTAAGTGGGCCTTTTACCAATTTTATTGGGAGACCAAATGTCACGTCCTCAAAACCTGCCAGAGCATATTCAGGGCAGAGAAGAAGCGCATGTTCAGCAAACATTTCGAGAGCCATGACACCAGGGTGATATGGCACCCCCTCTATTGAATGATCTACAAGGAAGGGCATTTCTTCGGTTGAAAGTAAACTCTCTCCGGCAAGGGCAACTCCCTCCTCAAAGCTTAGAATGCGGTCAATGAAGGGGAAGCGCGTTGGGTCAGCAATTATCGCAGCCATTTCTGCAGGTAATTTTAGTGGGGGGGCGCGGAAACTGTCATATTGATCCATTAATCCAAGCGCACCGCAAGCCACAACCCGACGTTTACCACCGGCTAATACCTCATCGACAAAAATATTCACTCCGACATCAACGGGCAAAGTATCAATTCCCGCTGCTTCGAAAATAGACTCTAGTGAGCCGCGTGTAGCCATTCCTACATCTTTCCAACCAGTCCATGCAATTGCAACTGCTTGAGTTTTACCACTAGCACTAAGCCGAGCCATTTCAACATCAAGCACACTATTTGCGGCAGCATAATCGGTTTGGCCACCGTTACCAAATCTGCCGGCAACACTGGTAAACGAACAAGCCACTCGTAAATCTTCAATTCCACTTACCTCGGCGGCAGATACCAATGCCTTCCAGCCATCTACTTTCACTCTAACCACGGAGGAAAATACCTCCCAATTTTTATCACTTACGAGTTTTGAATCTTCAATTCCCGCCCCATGGATAATTCCTGTGATTGCACCACGGCCTTCACCAATTTCTTTTCCAATCTCACCCAAGGTCTCAGAATCAGTAGTATCACAAGCAAAGTATTGTGCGGAGTTTCCTGTTGCGGAAATCGCTGAAATAGTGGTGCAAATATCTTTACTGCGCACATATGGCGCCCAGGCATTATTCCAAGCAACGATGGAGACTTTTTCGCCACTGGCCTCCTCAATCAATTCTTCTCTCAATTGCATTTTTCGTTCATTGAGTTGTTCATTTGACCAATCGAGCCATTCTGATGTTTCTTCAATTAACTTAGTTCGCCCAAGTAATACGAAATGAGCCCCTGCATCCACGCTTGCTTGAGCGGCTCCGATTATTGCTGAAGCGGTAACACCTGAGCCACCGCCAGATACTAACCAAATATCATCCGATTGCAAGGGTGTTCTCTCGGTAGTTATTTTCTCATCAAATAATACCAAAGCCCAACGGCGTCCATCCAAATCAAGACCGATTTCAACCTCACCGGATTTCTCAAAGAGGTCATTTACCAATCTCTCTGCTAATTCTTCAGGCTCCATTAATGCCTCAGGATGAATGTCCCAAGCGCGACAACGTAAATTTGGTCGCTCATGAGCATAGGACTTTACGATGCCGCTTGCACCTGCTGCTAGGCTATTGAATCGCTTACCTTTGTTTCCATGTCTGCCATCAAGTGCAGTCAAAGATGCTACACATCCCGCCCCATTGGCAAGTGTGGAATCAATATGCTTCAATATTCCAAATAAACCTTGCATTGCAACAGCACCAGATGTGTCTGAATCAGCAATTGTCCATTCTTGACTAGCCAATTGTGTAGGTGCAAGGTGGATAATTCCGGCACAATCACCAGAGGCTAATATTGCTTCACTTGCTTCTTCCAATTGCTGCGGAGATGTAGGATCAACTCGGAGTATTCGTTGGCCCCCTTCTTTTTCTTCCGTGAATTTTTTGTGAGCGGGTTCAAAAGAAAGACGTATCGTTGCAATGTTTTTCTTCTCCAATAAAGAACAAACTCGGCCCGCAATATCCCAACCATCCTCAGTTACAACAACTAATTTATTTGTGAGGTCAAGAGACTCGGCAATGCCCTCTGCCTCTTCTATTTCTACTTGCCAACGATGAAGGCCAACTCTTGGCGTAATCAAACTGGAGTCAATAATTGCTTCATCGACAACATCAATTGTTATTTCATTATCTTCTAAGGTGGCGACTGACTTCGTGGCTTCTACCGGAGATTCGGATTCGACAGGAGAGGCTGATTCGTCAGTCTCGATGATTTCTGCGCCATCTGTTACACCTTGTAGCATTGAAACAATATAGTTGACAAAGTGATCTAGAGTTGGATAATCTGATAAACTGAAGTCTTCATCAAGTGGCAATAAATACTTTTCACGAATATCTCCCATTATTTCTGCTTGTTTTACCGTATCAATTCCTAATTCGCCCTCTAAGTCCTGATCTAACTCTAAGAAATCCTTTGGATAACCAGTATGAATTACTACCAAATCTAGAACTCCGTCAATAATTCTATCTTTGTCAGAATCATCTTGGTTTTGGAGTGAGGAGATGGAAACTGGTAGAGTTGCTTGAGGTGAAGGTTCGGGTGTTGTGCTAGTGGCAGGATCAGCAGGGGTTGGAGCAGAGGGAGTGGTGGTGGTGGGAGTGGCTACATCAACGCCTTTTTGCCCTGCAATATAGGTCACGAAGTGACTCAAAGTAGGGTGGTCTGCAAGGCTAAAGTCCTCATCTAATTCAATGGAGAATATTTGTCTAATATCGCCCATGATTTCGGCTTGTTTAACCGTATCAATACCCAATTCGCCTTCCAAATCTTGGTCTAACTCAATGAAATCAGCAGGATATCCGGTGTGTTTTACCACAATATCAATCACCGCACTAGCAATATCTCCGCCATCCTTGGAAGGTTGAGAAGATGCAACCATGGGCGTTGAGGCTGGAACAGGAGTTGGTGCTACAATAGTGGCAGGATCAGCAGGGGCAGGAGTTGGAGTAGGAGCAGGGGGGGTGGCTGTGACCGCAGCTGAAGAATCACTTGAACCAATTTTCCCTGCAATATAGGTCACGAAGTGATTCAAAGTAGAATGATCTGCAAGGCTAAAGTTTTCATCTAACTCAATAGAAAAGCGCTCTCTAATATCGCCCATTATTTCGGATTGCT
>LWDU01036213.1_pt1 | contig 21176 bp, 13 predicted proteins | sample 727161 | NCBI WGS metagenome assembly LWDU01 (sample SAMN04566230, study PRJNA314399) | hydrothermal vent metagenome | isolation source: deep sea hydrothermal plume seawater | place: Mexico: Gulf of California, Guaymas Basin | collected 2004-07-11
GGCTTGGTAGTTCTTCAGTCGGATTGTCTGTCGGCGTCCGTGGAAAGAAGCGACGTAAAAATCTGATTCATGTTTGCTGCGGCGTCGTCCATCAATCCGGAATTATCGACGATGAAGTCAGCCCGATCACGTTTGGCCTCAAGATTCCACTGAGTCGCTTCGCGCCGGGCGAGTTCCTCAGCAGACCAACCACGGTTCCGGACCACTCGCTGTTCACGAATTTCCGCAGCCGTATCGACAAAGATCAGCCAATCGCATTCTGCGTCCCAGCCTGCTTCCAGCAACAGGGCCGCGTCAAGTATCACTGCATCAACATCCCTGGACGCAGTTTCGATTTGTGATTGAATTCTCCGACGAATTGCCGGGTGAAGTATCTGTTCCAGTCGTTTCAGGGCCTCTTGCTGCTCCACTGACGTACCAAACACGACCTGGGCCAGTCTGGAGCGGTCAACGGCCCCCGTATCCTCAAACACCGCTGCACCAAAGGAGGTTCGAACCTGTGACTGAATCTCTGAATTCAGCAACAATTCATGACCAATCCTGTCTGCGTCAATGATCAGCAGATTGAGACTGGAAATATGTCGAACAACCGACGATTTACCGGAACCGATGCCACCCAGAATGCCAATAACTGGCGGTCTGGCAACATCAGCGGAAGTTGAAGATCCGGAAGACAATAGAGGAAACTGAACTGTGAAAGACGAGGTCTCGCGGATGCGAGTGAGTGACTGGATCCGAGGGAGAACTGCAGAGAGGTGAATTGTGGCACATTGAAATTCGCCCAACGCAGCCACCAAATGCAAATTATGCGGCCATGACAGGCAGGAAGTCAAACGGTAGACTTGCCGGAAACCACGTTTTTACACAGTTTCCACGGTCTTGCGGCCTCAACCCCGCTCAGAAAGACTGACATCGATGTCGGCAGAAACCATTTCAAAGATCGATCAGGCGAGTACGGCAGGAAAACTGACCACAGCAGCCGTGCAGAACGTGAAAACCTGGCTCAGCAAGGACTGCATGAGCGAATATCATGGCCGAATCGTGGAAATGATCGACGCCCAGGAGTGGAGCAAGCTGGACGAACTGTTCTGGACGGCCATTCCCTTCGGAACGGGCGGTCGCCGGGGACCAATGGGGGAACTCGGCCCGGCCAGCATTAATGACCGTACGATCGCCGAATCTGCCCACGGACTTGCCAGCTACCTGCAAGAATCGGGTGTTACCGAAGGTGGATCAGCGGTCGTCACGTGCGATACTCGCAACAAGTCCATGCATTTCGCCAGACTGACGGCCACGACGTTTGCGGCTCACGGACTCAAGGTTTATCTGTTCGACAGCCACCGAGCCACACCCGCTCTGTCCTACGCTGTCCGCCAGCTTGGCTGCGATATCGGTGTGATGATTTCGGCATCGCACAACCCACCGGCGGACAACGGCTTCAAAGCTTACTGGTCCAACGGCAGCCAGGTCGTTCCACCGCATGACAAAGGGATCATTGCTCAAGTCGAAAATGCAGACGTCATTCCGTCTATTGATTACGCTGAAGCGGTGGCGTCCGGCAGAATTGAAGTGATCGGGGCAACACTTGATGCGCAGTACATCGATGAAGTGGTGGCCCTCAGCCAGAGCAGCAGTCGTGACATCTCCGCCGTTTTCACGCCCTTGCACGGTGTGGGTGAAACCTCGATTTACCGGATCCTGCAAGAAGTCGGGTTTGACAAGGTGGACATCTTTGAAGATCACCGACAGCCGCACGGTGACTTCCCGAACGTCCCCAATCACCTTCCCAATCCGGAACTGCTGAAAGTCTTTGACCCGGTGATCGACTGGATCAAAGAAACCAACCACGCTGCTGATCTGATTCTTGCGTCAGATCCGGACGCAGATCGACTTGGCGTGATGGTTCGCAACAGTGCTGGTGGGTTTACCCTGATCACCGGCAACCAGACAGGCTCATTAATCACCGACTACCTGCTGAGCAAACGCCGCGATGCCGGAACGCTTTCGGCTGACGATTACGTCATTGAAACACTGGTGACGACGCCGTTGGTCAAAGCTGTTGCCGACGGATACGGGGCCCGCACATTTCATGAGCTATTGGTCGGTTTCAAATGGATCGCCCAGACGATCGAAGACAACGGTGCCGACCACTTTGTGTTTGGCTGCGAAGAATCTATCGGGTTTCTTTCCGGTGACTACTGCCGCGACAAAGACGGTGCCGTCGGAGCCCTGTTCATTCTTGAACTCGCGGCTGAACTGAAGGCCGCGGGAAAGACGCTGCTTGACCACCTGGACACACTTTACCGACGTCACGGTTATCACGCCGAAGGCCAGAAATCGATCTATTGCACGGGACCTTCGGGCAAAGCGAAGATCGACGGCCTGATGCAGACATTGCGCAAAAACCCACCTGCGGAATTCGGCCCGGTCCGGTTTGTTGAAGTCGCCGACTACGCGACGGGAACACGTACAGGCATTCCTGATGGCAATTCGATTGGCACCATTGAAAAACCCACTGGCGACCTGCTCATTTACAAGTCCGACCCGGACAGCCCCGTTTGTGTTCAGATTGCCGGACGGCCATCCGGTACCGAACCCAAAATCAAGTTCTACTTCTTCTGTCAGTCAGACATCTCCGACGGTAATGACGTGGACCAGGCCAGAGCCGCTGGCGACAGCGTTATGAAAGAAGTCCAGGACGCCCTGTCCGCATGGGCCGACGAACAACTGGCTGATTAGAGCAGTTCATAAATTGACGGAACCAATTCTGTCTCGCCGGGGCAGCCGTTCTGCTACTGAAACACGTCAACCGCGGCCATGGATCAGCCAATGTCGCTGCAGAAGTCAAACTGACTGCTTTGCTGCCTCCAGAGTGTTTTGCAACAACATCGCGATCGTCATGGGGCCGACTCCGCCAGGTACCGGCGTGATCGCGGACGCTTTTTCTGCAGCGGCTGCAAATTCCACGTCGCCGACCAGTTTGTCGTTCACTCGGTTGATGCCCACGTCAATGACCACAGCGCCCGGTTTGATCATATCGCCCTTGACGAACTCCGGAATGCCGACGGCGGCCACCAGGATGTCCGCCTGCCGCGTGACGGCCGCGATGTCGGCAGTGCGGCTGTGGCAAATCGTCACTGTGGCGTCGACTCCTTTTTGCACCAATAATGCAGCCATTGGTTTTCCGACGATGTCACTGCGACCGATCACAACGGCGTGTTTGCCGGCTGTCTTGATGTGTTCGTGTTCCAGCATTTTCATGACACCATGAGGTGTACACGGCAGAAAACGAGGCCGTCCCTGCAACAGCAGGCCCACGTTTTCCGGATGAAAGCCGTCGACGTCTTTGTCCGGTCGAATGGAATCCAGCACCGGAGTCGAATCCAGGTGATTCGGCAACGGTAACTGCACCAGGATTCCGTGCACGGATTCGTCGGCATTCAGTTGAGCCACCAGGTCCATCAACTGCTGTTGAGTTGTGTCGACTGACAATCGGTGCAGTGTACTTTTCAGTCCGCACTTCTCGCACGCGCGTTCTTTGTTGCGAACGTAAACCTGACTGGCCGGATCGTCACCGACGAGTACGGCCGCCAAATGCGGGGTGACGCCGGATTCAGCCGTAAACGCCGTGGTTTCTTCCGTGATTTGTTGACGGACAGACGCAGAAATCAGTTTTCCGTCGATGATTGTTGCAGACATGGACTTCTAAGTTGCCGAGCTAAGGGAATGCTTTAATTTTGGCCGCATCCTAACGCGGCGGGGCGGCAACCGAAAGTGGCGGGCAGCTGTCCCGCCGTTGCTGTGGCAGGAAACATCAGGCAAAAGATTGCTCGCCCGACAGCCCGCGGTGGCAGATCATTGACCTGCTTCGGTCGAACAGGTGAATTCGCTCTAATTGTGGCTATTGGGCGAGTGCGTCCGCCTGCCACTGCCCCGCCCGTATCAATTACTCATTGCCCGAGGTGCATTGTGAGTTTCAGTCGTTACACACCTGTTTGTTTGCTTGTCCTGGTTTCTCCTATCGCCACGCTGACTGCGTCGGCGGAAGTATTGGAATTCCGGAAGGGCGATCACATTGCCATCGTTGGCAATACTCTGGCCGATCGGATGCAACACTACGGCTGGCTGGAAACGATTCTGCAGATTCGATTTCCACGGCAGGAACTCGTGTTTCGAAACCTGGGGTTCAGTGCCGACACCCTGACCACGCGGCCTCGGTCTCAAAATTTCGGAACACCGGATGAGTGGCTGGCTAAGGTCAAGGCCGACGTTATCTTTGCCTTTTTCGGCTACAACGAATCATTCACCGGCAAGGAAGGATTGCCGGCGTTCCGCCAGGACCTGGCAGACTACATCGATCATTTGCAGGGGCAGAAATACAACGGTCAGTCCGCTCCCAGGTTGGTCCTGTTCAGTCCGATCGCCCACGAAGACCTGAGGGATCCGAATCTTCCGGACGGCAGTGAAAACAATGCTCGACTGAAGCTGTACACCGCCGCCATGGAAAACGTTGCCAACGAAAAGGGCGTGCAGTTCGTGAACCTGTTTGTGCTCACAAGCGAACTCTTCAAGCGACAGGTGGACCATAATACGATCAACGGAATTCACCTGAACGAGAAGGGAAACGAACTGCTGGTTCATTTTATTGAACAGGCCTTGTTTTCATTGCCAGGCGTCGCAGATGTCGTCAGGGACGGCAAGCTGACACAAAAGAGCATTGATCAGCGGCTTGGTCAGATAAACAAAATGCCCGCAACGCGGAAAGCCGTATTGGCCAAAAATCATATCTGGCACAACATCTATCGAGCGACCGACGGCTACAGCGTCTTTGGCGGTCGGTCCAGTCTGAAGTTTGTCGACGGGCAGACAAACTTTGTGGTTCAGGAACGTGAGCTGGAAATGCTGAACGTGATGACGGCCAACCGCGACAACGTGATCTGGGCAGCAGCCAACGGAAAGACGATCAAAGTTGACGACAGCAATCTTCCTGACCCTATTCCCGTGATCAGCAACAAGCAGGGACAACTGGAAGGTGGACAGCACGAATTCCTGGGCGGCGAAGAAGCCATCGAAATGATGACTATGCACTCGGGCATGGAGATCGGCCTGTTCGCATCAGAAGAACAGTTCCCGGAACTTGTCAACCCCGTCCAAAGCGCCGTAGACACTGATGGTCGCCTGTGGGTGGCGGCATGGCCCACCTATCCGCACTGGAATCCGCGGGAGAAAATGAACGACAAGTTGCTGATTCTTCCCGACGACGACGGCGACGGAAAAGCTGATCGTTGCATTACGTTCGCGGACGGTCTGCACAATCCAACGGGATTCGAATTCTGGAATGGCGGAGTGCTGGTGGCGATGACTCCGGACATCTTCTTTCTGAAAGACACAGACGGCGACGACAAAGCCGACATCAAGGAACGTATCTTCCACGGCATCGACTCGGCAGATACGCATCATACGGCCAATGGTTTTGTGATGGGACCAGCGGGACGGTTTTACTTTTCTCGAGGCATCTTTCACTACGAAAACTTCGAAACGCCAACTCGTACATACCGAGCCGACAGTCGTACGTGCGGCGTCTTTCGTTTCGATCCCGTGAAGTTTGAAATTGATCATCAATTCAAGATCTCACCGAATCCGCACGGCGACTGTTTTGATCAGTGGGGCCGGCAGATGGTGAACGACGGTACCAGCGGTACCGGTGACTATGTCGGTTTTCCCGGTCGAGGTGCACCAAAGCGGTTGTTTGACAAGCGCATGCGTCCCGTTCCGGCGACCCTCATTCTTGACAGCGACCACTTTCCCGAGTCGGTGCGAGGCAACATGCTGATTGAGAATGTGATCGGATTTCAGGGAGTCATGCAGTACCAGTTTGAAGAAGACGGGGCCAGCCTGCATGCCTCAGAAGTCGAGACGATCGTCTATTCGACGGATCCCAACTTCCGACCCAGCGACATGGAAATCGGGGGTGACGGCGCTCTGTATATTCTGGACTGGCAGAATCCACTGATCGGCCACATGCAGCACAATCTGCGAGATCCCAGTCGCGACAACCTGCATGGTCGCGTGTACCGAGTCACCGCATCCGGCCGCCCGACAATGCCCGTCGCAAAAATGAAGGGCAAGCCCGTCGCCGAAGTCGTGAAGTATCTCGGTTCATCGACACTGGGAGAACGCTATCGAGCACGACTTGAGTTGACGGGCCGGGACAGCAATGAGGTTGTTGCCGCGGCCACACAGTGGGCCGAACAGTTTGACGCATCCAATCCGGAACATGGTCGTCCGTTGACCGAAGCGTTATGGACTCACCAACGCCACCGCATTCCCAACCTGGATCTGCTGAACCGAGTGCTTCGTTGTGCGAACGAGAATGCTCGAGCGTCTGCAGTGAAAGTTCTGGCAGAATGGGCGGGCGTTGAAGCCGGAGGTCGCAGGACGAACAGCGGGGTGATTTCCACCGATGATGCGATCGGAATGCTGGTCGATCTGGCGAACGATCCCGGTGCCAAAGTGCGAGCTCAAGCGGTGATCGCGGCGGCCGAATTAGGCGTGCTGGAAGCTGCGGAAATTATCTTCTGTGCGGCGCTGCATCCCACTGATATTCAGCTGGACTTCAACATCAAAGAGGCTCTCAGGACAATCGATGCCAATGCGTACATCAAGGAACAACTGGCATCAGGGCATGGCCTTTCGTCAGCAGCCAACGCATTTGCCCTGGCCAACTCCAGCGTCAATGAGCTGCTGAAGATGGAGAAAACCGAAGCCGTCTATCAGGCGATCATGACTCGCGAAAACGCCCCCGTTCAGGCGCTGCAGGAATCACTGGCCGGGCTGGCGAAGTTTCGCAGTACGTCTGAAATTGAACAGCTGTTTAATTTGATTGAAGGCCTTGATGACAAAGCCGGTGCCAACGTCCTGAACAGTCTTGCTCGTTTGCTGTCCAGCCAGTCGGCAGAACAACTCCGTTCTGTTCGCAATCGCATCGCACATCTGGCCACCAACGGTCGCAGTGCAGAAGCCCGTAGAGTTGCGCTGGCGTCGTGGATGACGGCCGACGGCAACGCTGACAGCGCATTCGCAGCGGCAGACACCGGCCAGACGTCGTTGCAGGAAATCCTGACGTCCGTAAGCCTGATCACTTCTGATGTCGCAAGAAATTCTGCGTTCGAAAAAGTGGCCACGCTGGTACCGACACTTCCGGGAAGCACGGGATCCAGCGCGATGATGAAACCGGGACTGGCGGTGGATTACTTCGCTCCTAATCCCCCAAACGTTGCGATCGAAACGCTTGCCACGCTGCAGCCGAAAGCCAGCGGAGTTGCTGCGACGATCATCATGAACGTGTCAGTACTGCAGAAACGAGATGCGTTCGCCCTGCGGTTCACCGGCCATATCAAAATTGATCGGCCGGGGAATTACACGTTTCACATCGCGTCGGATGACGGCTCTCGCTTCTACATCGATGGAAGTCTGTTGATCAACAACGACGGACTGCACGGGATGGTTAAGAAGAACGGTCGCGTTTCGTTGACTGCGGGCCTGCACCCGATCGTCGTTACCTACTTCGACAACGGCGGCGGCGACGGCCTGAAAACCAGCTGGTCCGGCCCGGGAATCACGGAGCAGGAAATCCCAGCGTCTGTTTTGGTCACAGCCGCAGAACAGACGCTGCAGGAAGTCGGCATCGCTGCCATGATGCAGTTACCAGGGCACGAAGCCACCAAGACAGCAGTTCTGGCCGGCTTGCTGCAGAAGCGTCAATCAGTGACGAATGCGTTTGAGGCGTTGAAAACGATTCCCGACAATTCATGGCCAAACGATCAGCTGGGTAAGGTCGGCGAAGCTGTGCTGTCGTTTCTGGCCAGCAAAGAACCTCGCGAACGCAACTCTCCACAGGCTCACCTGGCGCTGGATATCGGCAGCACGTTGCGAGAACGTCTGGATGATGCGGGACGTCGACGATTTGATCCTCGATTGGCCGAACTGGTCGTACCGCTGATCAAGATCGGAACGGTTCCCGAACGCATGATTTACGACAACGACACGATTGCTGTCCAGGCAGGCCGACCGGTTGAATTTGCTCTGTCCAATGCAGACAGGATGCCTCACAACTTTGCCATCGTGCTTCCCGGAACGATGGAGCAGGTTGGTGAACTGGCCGAAGCCACAGGCCGTGACAAAGACGCAGAAGCTCGAAATTTCATTCCCAGGTCAAAAAACATCCTGGTCGCCAGCAGACTGCTGCAACCCGGCCAGTCGGATTCTGTGTTTTTTGCAGTGCCGACGGAACCGGGCGTTTATCCGTATGTCTGCACTTACCCGGGGCATTGGCGCAGGATGTACGGAGCGATGTACGTGGTCGCTGATCTTGATGCGTACAATGCAGACCCGGCCGGCTATGCGGCGGCCAACGGACTGGAAATCAAAGACGAACTGCTGAACTACCTCGGTCGCAACACCGAATGGAAACTGGCAGATCTGTCAGGCGACGTCGAACACCTGCATCACCGCGGCAACAACTTTGCTGTCGGCGAGCAGTTGTTTAAAGTCGCTGCCTGCATCGGTTGCCACAAGCTCAACGGCAAAGGCAACAACGTCGGACCGGATCTGACAAAACTGGACCCGAAGTATTCAGCGGTTGACGTACTGGAACACATTCTGGATCCGTCGAAGAAGATCGACAAAAAGTTTCAGTCCAACCTGTTTGTGCTGACGTCCGGAAAGGTCGCCACCGGTCTGGTGGTCAAAGAAACGGACGACGAAGTTCACATCATCGACAACCCGACAGCCCCGGACAAAGTCCGAACCATTAAGAAGTCCGATATCGACGAACGGGAAACCAGCACGGTCAGCATCATGCCCAAAGGCGTCATGAACAAGCTGATCAAGGAAGAGATTCTCGACCTGCTGGCTTACGTGATTTCAAAGGGCGACAAGAAGAGCGACCTGTTTGCCGAGCACAATCACTAGGCGGCACGGCCCGCCAGCCGATCAAGCTTTCGTCGACGGTCTGATTAACCGTCGTCGGGAAACTGTTGGACCTGCCCATTGGGCGCGACAATGTTGCGCGCCGGACGAATTACTATCTTCCCGCAGCGGCTTGAATATTCCGACCGGCAGGTCGCATCCGTTGGCGGTCGGCACCGCCCCCGGCTATTCGCTGCGAGCGGTGATTTCGAGCAGGTGATAACCAAACTGCGTCTTGACCGGGCCGTGTACGGTGTTCAGATCTTCGTTGAAGACAACCAGATCAAATTCAGGCACCATCTGTCCCTTCGAAAACGTTCCCAGATCGCCACCCTTGGCGCTGGAAGGGCATTCACTGTGTTCCTTCGCGACATCCGCAAAGTCTGTTCCGCCTTCAATCTGTGCCTTGAGTTCAAGACACTTGGCTTCATCGGGGACCAGAATGTGACGGGCGGCAGCAGTAGCCATGACAACACGTTTTCAATGGAAGTAAGGAAATGGCAAGGATCGATACGGAACTGGACTCTTCAGAAGCTACCAGTTGATTTCACGACCGTCGACGCAGTATCTGAACAGATGTACAATTTCTCAGGAAAGTTGTGTCAGTCCTTACCTCTGTTCCCATGGTGGTCGATACAGCATATCTTCCACGAAACTCTCGGTCGGTAGACTGAACACGGGGAACAGACCAAGGTGCTTATCCTGCGAAGACTGAAATGACCGATATGCCGCTGATACGTATTGCTGCGTTGCTCAAAGATGCTGAATTCGAAAAAAGTGTGACCGTCAAGGGATGGGTTCGCACCCGCCGTGACTCTAAAAACGGTTTTTCGTTTATCGAGCTGAACGATGGCAGTTGCATGAAAAATCTGCAAGTTGTCGTGGATGGGGTTATACCCGCATACGCAGAAACGATCAAGAGCGTTACGACCGGCGCGAGTGTGGCGATTGAGGGCACAGTGAAGGAGTCTCCCGGCAAGGGGCAACGAGTCGAAGTTCACGCAACGTCGATGCAGGTAATTGGGAAGGCCGACCCGGCCAGTTTTCCTCTGCAGAAAAAGGGACACAGCTTCGAATTCCTTCGTGAAATCGCTCATCTGCGACCACGCACGAACAGTTTTGGCGCCGTTGCGCGGGTGCGAAACTGCATCTGCCGCTCGATCCACAATTTCTTTCAATCCCGCGGCTTTCTGTACATCAATACGCCCATTATCACGACCAGCGACTGCGAAGGCGCGGGCGAGATGTTTCAGGTGACCACTCTCGATCTGCCCAGACTGGCGAAAGTTCAGACTGAGATTGACTGGAAACAGGATTTCTTCGGCAAGCCTGCAGCTTTGACCGTCAGCGGCCAGTTGGAAGCCGAAATCTACGCAACCTCTATGGGTGACTGTTACACGTTCGGACCCACCTTTCGTGCCGAAAACAGCAACACCACCAGGCACCTTGCCGAGTTCTGGATGGTCGAACCGGAAATGCCGTTCTATGAACTGACGGACAACATGGACCTGGCCGAATTGTTCGTCAAAACCATCATCTCTGATGTTCTGGAACAGTGCCCGGAAGACATGGACTTCTTCAACAAGCGCATCGACAAGACGGTGCTGGAAACGCTGGACAATATTCGCAACAACGAATTCATCCGTCTGCCTTACACCGAGGCCGTCGAGCTGCTGCAAGACAGTGGGCACAAGTTTGATTACCCCGTTGAATGGGGCCACGATCTGCAAAGCGAACACGAACGGTTTCTGACGGAAGAGCATTTCAAACAGCCGGTCATCCTGTTCGACTATCCTCGTGCGATCAAACCGTTTTACATGAGATGCAATGACGACGAAAAAACCGTTCGAGCCATGGACGTTCTGGTTCCGCGAATCGGTGAAATCATCGGCGGCAGCCAGCGAGAAGAACGACTGGACGTGTTGCTGCACCGCATTGAAGAGTGCGGCATGAATCCGGAGGATTACTGGTGGTACACCGAACTGCGAAAGTTCGGCACCGTTCCACACAGCGGCTTTGGGCTGGGGCTCGAGCGAGCCGTGCAACTGATCACCGGCATGGCGAACATCCGCGACGTGATTCCGTTTCCAAGAACGCCGGGCCACGCTGAGTTCTAGCCGGGATGCCCCGGCGGGCGGTGGCGTGGATGGCGTTACGACATGGCACGTCAAACCGCCGAGGCAGTCTTTGGAAACATCAGGACTGCCGAATCCGGCCTTCGATCAGAACGTCGTCGCCGAATTGTCGAATGGCCACGTTGCGCAGCGATGACAGTTCCGGAATCTCGGCCAGGCCCCGACCGCTGACGGGCGTGACGGCTTCGCGGCCGCCGACAATTTTGGGAGCGATGAAGACGTGAACTTCGTCGATCAGGTTTTCGTCAAAGAAGGAACCCTGAAGACCGCCACCAGCCTCGACCAGGACGTTCGTCAGTTGCCGTCGTCCCAGCTCCTTCAGCAGCTGTCGCAGCACTGACTCGTCACTGTTGGTTGACAGAACCTCGGCCCCGAGAGCCCTCAGTTCTTTCAGGTGATCAGCGTTTGTGTGAGCTTCTTCAACGCATATCAGAACGCCAGCCTCGTCAATCGTGCGCATCAGCTGTCCGCTGGGGCTGACGGACTCACCGCTTCGATCGACAACAACGCGAAGAGCTGTTCGTGGTCCTGCCGGCCTTGCCGTCAGCAGCGGGCCATCGGCTCGCACGGTTCCTGCGCCGGTGATGATCGCATCCATTTGCCCGCGCAGGCGATGCACTTCGGCTCGAGATTCTTCGCCGGAGATCCACTTCGAATGTCCCGTACGAGTTGCGATGCGGCCATCCAGCGTCATGGCCCACTTTGCGTGAACCCACGGCAGGCCATCCAGCATCAGCTTGCGAAACGGAGCAATAAGTTCCCGCGCATCGGCTTCGCAGATGCCGACCGTGACGGCGATTCCGGCAGCCTGCAGTTTGGCAATGCCCTTGCCGGCCACGTGAAGTGCCGGATCCTGACATCCGATGACCACCTCACGCACTCCCGCCGCGATCACTGCGTCTGCGCAGGGCGGTGTCTTTCCCTGATGGCAACACGGCTCCAACGTGACAAACAACCGTGCGCCGCGGGCGCGTTCACCGGCTGCGTCAAGCGCATTGATTTCGGCGTGAGCATCACCGAACTGCTGATGGAAGCCCGCGGCAATCAGGCTCAGCTCGTCGTTAACGATGACTGCACCGACTGCCGGATTCGGTTCCACGGCGCCGATTCCCCGTGCGGCCAGGCGCAGCGCGTGGTGCATGACGCTTTCGTCGTCGGGGAACTGTCTGGGGTCAGATAAAGGCATGTGCGTGCCACTGCTTCCATTCCGCTGCGCCCCTGTCAATCGCACTGGCTTAGCCAGTGCCACATCAGCATAGGAGTCCCGGCATTACTCCAGTTTACGCCGGTCGGCAGATCAGTCCTGTCCGGGAACCCAAAGCTTTTCGGATGTCGCCGCCTTTTTCTCCGTTTCAGGCGTCCACAGTCCGCCGTCTGTAGCGGTCGTTGCTGGTTGCAGCTGGTCAAGCAAATGAGTGCAGCCGCTGTTGACCAGTTCTTCGCGGATCACTTCTTCAATCTCCGGAATCTTGACGAAGTAACGATCACGAATAGAAGCCAGCAGCGCCGGAAGTTCCTCATCCGTAGGATTGTCCAGGCGAAAGCTGAGTTCCCGGATGTCCAGTTCCAGTTTGGTGCGGAACGAATCCTGGTCATCGGTCACTGACTGGCGCGCGTCTGCAAAGCATTCGGACGCCATTTTCAGATCATTCTTTTCGCGGGCCACGGTGGCACGCAGCATGTGGGCACGCATTGGAGTAAACCGTTCCAGTGCTGTCGGACGTTTGACGAGTTCGGTGACCGCCCGTTCAATCAACAGCAGATGACGTACGAGCGTTACGCGATTTGTGAAGTCGACAACCTGCTCGTCGGACAGCTCAGATTCAGCCAGTCGCGCGAACTGCAGCAGAGGAAGCGATGTGATCGCCTGCTGTTCGTCAGACTTCAGCGGCGACGGCACGGGAACTCCAAGACGGGAACGAATTTCCGCAAGGTCGGGATCGTATCCCATGCGGTTGCAGACCACGTCCAGCGTGATCACGCTGGCTCCCACCTTCACAAGATTGTTGGCATCTTTAGCGGCCTGTTGCGGACTTTCGTCGCCCAATGACGTCGATGGCAGTTCCAGCCACTGCTGCAGGGCTGCGTCCAGACGCTGTCGGTCGAGCTTACGGAAGTGGCTGCTGCCCAGGTGTTCGGCGTGGTGGATTTTCCAGTCAAACAATCGGCAGGTCTGCGGCATTCGCGAAACCGGAACTGGTTCGGATTCTTCGTCGGACTGGGCGAGATCTCCGGCCACATCGTGGAACAACGCTGTCGCCTCTTTGATGTCGTCATCAAGAGCCACGATCAGCACCTGAGGGTCTGCCTCAGACGATTCGTCCGCGTCATACACCGTAATGTCCGCCAGAACGTCAGGCAGATTATCCGGATCGACTTCATCCGGCAGCGGATCTGCCAGTAACTCGTACTCGGCTGCAACGCGTGCCGTCTCTGCGTTTTCGTCATTCGGGTTCGCCGGCATTCGGACCAAGCGGCTGTCCGCGTCAAGCGATGTCAACAGTTGTGACACGGACTCCACGGGAACACTCGCCTGAACAACTGCGTACCCGTCCTTGCCAACTTCCAGATCCAGCAGTTGAGCAAGTGCTTCTGTCTCCACAGCCGTATCGAAGTCATCAATCAGATCGGCCGCCTTATGAAGCGCCTCCGCAGCTTCCGGAATACGACCGTCCCACGCCCGGAACAGCCCGAGATTATGCCACAACGCTCCGTTCTGAGGCTGCTTTTCAACAAGCCGACTGTACAGAATTGCGGCTGGTTCCCAGCATCCGATCTGGCTGACCTTGCGAGCCCGTTGTTCTTCCTTCTGCAGTTCCTCATCCAGTTCGACGGGTAGCAGTGCGAAGCGCCCGCGAAATGGGTACGGAACTGTTCGCTGAGACTCAAAGTTTGCCAGCTGCATCAGCAGAGCGTTCCGCCGTTCTGCAGGAGCCATGCGGACGGACAGCGCCAGATGTTCACGCACGGACATAGCACAACCCGCCCGAGCCATTTGTTGCGCAATCTGTGACGCCAGCATGGCGACACCGGCCGGGAACTGACGTGCCCCCAGCTGGAACGCACGGTGAATGATGCGGCGAGACGCTGCGAATCCTTCCGTCGCCAGACAGACATCGGCCAGTGACAGCAGCGCCCGCGGTTCATCCGGATGGCGACGAAGGAAATCCACCAATTGATGTCGGGCATCGTCGAACTGGCCCTTGCGAGTCAGAACGGACACCAGCTGAGTCACAAGGATTTCTTTGTCTGTGTGCTGTGCCATCAACGAACGCAGCAGTTTTTCGGCCGCATCCGGTTGACTGTCGATCAGTTTCTCGACTTTTACCAGGTCAGCAAGAATGTCCTGACAACAGAATTTCAATTTCTTACCGCTCCCGCACATACACGGAGCGTAGGGATCATGAGCCATATTTCTCGACCTGTCTGATATTTTAATCTGGTTGAGCGGCGGATGCTCAAATATGCCCGATGCGGGCGTGTTTTATGAAAACGACGGCATTTGAAGAAGCGTCGTAATTGATCTGTTGATTATCGTTCCGGCCGCACGGTCCGCAGAATGACTGCCAGGACCCAGGTGTTGCTGTCATGAAATAGACGGTATTACCTGCTGAATCTGCCGGAGAAGTTGTGGTTGAAGGCTGTTGAAGAAGTTTTCTTAAGCGACGGGGACTCTCCCAATCCAGGACAGAGCACAGAAATGCTATCATGTTTTTTGCACCGCTGCACATAATCACCCGGTTTCTGCTGTAAATCTCCTCCACCCAGGTCTTGTATTTGCTGTGTTTTTTGACGAAATGATAAGGTGGGGTGTCAAATAGCCTCACCCTGACACTCGAATAGAACTTTTCTCACGAGGGCATGGCCGGCGACTCAGATTAAGAACGGTCGCTCGAAAATGTTTCGCCGTTCCCGTTGTCACTCGAAAAAGCGTGCAAAACGTTTCGATGACGCGGGAAAAGACTCTTACACCACCCCGAAGTGCGTCGTGGAATTCGTAATGAACTCCTCACTCACGTATTGGGACACTCCCAGTGCTCAAAGGATAGAGCCATGCAGGACCAGATTGCGGAGTTTTCGGACTCGACGCACGAATCAACGTCACATCAATCGGGTGACTTCTGTCCGGCGTGCGGTGCGACCACCATCAGTTCCAGTCGTTATCGCTTTGATTCCGGTCGCGGCGAAACGCTGTGGACGCGATGCGCCTGTTGTGCCACGTACTTCATGACGGGTGGGTACGACCCGACCGCCGAAACGGATCACACGCGGCACATGGCATGGGGCAACGAGACAGAAGGCACGCGACTGAATCGCCTGAAACAGAATGGTTTCAAGGCGACACTCGATCAAATTGAGGCCTGCGGGTACGGTGGTTCAAGGATTCTTGATGTCGGATGTTCGTTCGGCGGAATCCTTGTGGAAGCTGAAAAACGGGGCTTCGAATGCGCCGGACTCGATATCGTTCCGGAAGCAGTTGCCTACGTCTCGAGGTTGGGTTTTCGCGCAGAACAGTGTTGTTCGCTGAATGATTGTACCCTGTTCTCGGAACAGAATCCCGTCGATGTCATCTCAGTACTTGATGCTCATATCTACTGGCCGGACCAACCGGCCGAACTGCGAGCGGCCCGCCGATTGCTCCGGGACGATGGTCTGCTGGTCATTCGTGCCGTCACCAAGTCGGCTTTCATCACGACTGGTCGGCTGGTTGGGGCTGTGGCGCCCGGCATGTCGAAAAAGCTTATTCGCCGAGCCATCGCCGATCATCGCTTTTCGATGCCGCTGAAGAGTCTGTTGAAAACTGTGGAAGAAGCCGGCTTTGAAATCCTGTCAGCATCTCCCAGAGGTGCGCAGCACACGGATTCAGCGCCGCTAAGTGCCCGCGCTGCCTTCGCGATGGGGACGCTGTTGTGGCACAGCTTTGGCCTCTCGATCGCTCCCACGACGCTGGTCTTCGCCAGAAAGAAGGCCGGATGATTCCACGCCATCGACCACCGTTCGGTTCGGCGGCACTGGCTGGCACGGCTCTTCGCAGCCTGTTCGACAGCGGTGGTATCGAACAGTTGGAACGACAATACCAGCAGCGGCTTGACGTCAGACACGCCGTCTGGCTGCCGTCAGCCCGCTACGGCATCGCTCGGGCGATTCAGTTTCACATGACCAGCGACGCCAAAATCATTTGTCCGGCGTTCAACTGCGGCGCTGTTCATCACGCTGTTCTGGAGTGCCGACCAACAGTCCGCTTTGCGGATTGTGCACCCAACAGCTTTTTGATGGATTGTTCCGGCCCCGCGTCCGGTTGCCACACCGTGATTCTGTCGGAAATGTTCGGGCATCGCTGTTCGCCACAGGACCTCGCTCAAACGCTGGTGCAGGACGCAACGTTGCGGATCTTTGACATGGCGATGGCCATTCCTACGCCTGCTGACATGCGGCGGATGCAGCGATCCGACGTCACCGTGCTTAGCTTTGGCCTCGGCAAATCACTGTACGCAGGCTGGGGCGGCATGGCTTTGACGCAGTGCGACGATACCGCTGCAATGCTGCTGCAACGCCGCGACAAGGACCTCGCCTCAGCAAACCGGCTGGACCGTTGCCGGTGGAACGCAAGTGTCGTTCTTCGAACGGCCGCTCACGAACCGATTCTCTATCGGCAGCTTCGGTCTCGCCAACAGCAACAAAACGCTGACAGCCCAGATCACAATTCGTCGTTCACAATCAACTCCCACGAATGGCACCGTCCACCCACACGGTTGCATGTCACCCGGTCACTGCAGAATCTGAAGCAATCAGACGTGTTCAGCGAGCGACGAATGCAGCTGAGCGACGAATACAGGAAACAACTTGGCGGGTTCTTGGATTCCGTGCAACTACCTCCGAATGACGGTTCAGCGCTCAGCCATTTTTGTGTTCGCGTTCCCGATCACTGTCGAGAAGCCGTGCGTCAGCACTTGTGGAGTCACGGAATTGACGTCGGGACTCTGTTTCCGTTTCCACAGGAGACGTGTCGCACCGAAGATTTTCCACGTGCGGCACAGGCGTCCAGCGAAGTCCTGAATCTGCCGCTATCAACGCAACTTGACCGCAAAGACGTCATTTATATCTGTGACGTAGTAAGAACTGCGGTGGACCTGACGATTGCGAACAGAATTGCAACACGATCCAGTGTCGCAGCCTGATTCGATCAGCGCAGGGTGGAGTCACCGATCTGACGTGGCGAATTGCTGGTTTCTGGCGAAATTCCTGAAATTATGCCGGGGTATGTAACAACGCTCGGTGTTCAACGCTTTGGTTGGTACGTCCGTTGTCAAAACGGTTCTCCAGTCAGCGAATGCACTCAGTAGCTGCAGGTGTTGTTATGTCTTTTTCATCGAACAAAATCGTCTTCGCGTTAATCATGACAGCGACGACTCTGGCCGTTGCTGACGATGATGACCTGTTCTCCGACGTTCGAACGAACGCCGTGTTTGACAGCGTGACGAACACCGACAACGCCGCGAAAACCGAGACAACTCGTCCCAAAGCGATCACGAATGCGAAGACTCTGCGTGAGGTTTTGATGTCAGTTGGCTTTGACGCCAGCATCGAAGGCAACCGAGCCGCCACGACGACCAAACAACTGAATCCATGGACTTTTTCCGTGCTTGTGACGATCTCCGATGACGAAAAGACGATCGGAATTCGTTTAGGGCTCAGCGTCATCAAAGACGAAAAACAGCTGTCGACGGAAACCCTGTTGCAATTGATGTCGGCCAGCCAGAAACATGCACCGTCGCAGTTCACTTACAGTGCGAAACGACAACGCACCGAGCTATCCACCTTCATGACTGGTAATCGTCTGACCGGCCAGCAAATTCGCGATGAAATCAACCGACTGGCGATCCTCGCGAAAGAGACGTCGGCTATCTGGGCCGTCGCTGATTCGCGTACCGGTTCCGATAAACCCAGTCCAGAGGTGCCGAAAACTCCGGCCGCGCCAAGTACACCGTCGGTCTCCGGTTCGCCGCAATCTCTCAGTGGTACATGGTCGGCCATTCGATCGGACACCGAAGCCTTTGCGGTCGCGTTCAAGGCCGACGGAACTTTCAATCTGGTGTACGTCAACGACGGCAAGCAAACCAAGACGTCTGGAAAGTTCAGCATCAATTCCGGTTCTCTGTCGCTGGCTGGCAGCGATGGCATTCGCCTGGTTGGAAAACTGACAAGGGTGTCTGACAGGGAATTTCGGTTTGCACCGCAGAAGACAGCCGTCCTGACTTTTACCAAGGCAAGGTAAACAGCGACGACAACTCAGTTTTTCAACCTGGGATGTGAGCCGCAAGGCGCTAGCCGCGGGTTCGTTCGGAAAAAACCGGCGGCGAGCGCCTTGCCGCTCACGCCGGGAGCTACGTAACTTCAAGAATTGAGTCGAGGTGAGTAAGCCATCGTCAGGCCAGCTAGTACATTTTCAGGGGTCGAGGACCCTCGGCCACGTCCAGCGGTTTGATCGACAGGTTCTCTGCCATCTGAGCAACATCGTCCAACGCGTCGAATGCGTCAGCGTCCGGGTCATCGCTGTGGTCCAGAGCCTGAAGTTCGGCGATGACTTTGTCTGTGCCGCCCGTTCGAATACGCAATTCAATCGTCGTTAACAGGTTGGTGATGTCTTCTCGCATCGCGTTACGCGTGACAGTTCGGGCAATATATGCACCAGCTCCCGCTGACATGATCGCGACGGTGACGACGAAAACCGGTGCGCACGAGCGCCGCAGCCACTTGATGTTTTTTGATTCACCAACCGTCCAGCCCCACAGCATCCAGCTGGAGAACAGCACAATAAAAATGGGTACAAGAATCATTTCAGGTTGGTCCGCGTGACGCGTCGGTTAGCGCGGCAAGCATTTGCAGTGCCGGTCTTAACAAGTAGGTCGTCCGACCCTGCCGATTTTGGCCAGCAAATGGCGTACAGTGCCGTCAGTCCCGTCGATCGGCAGCATCCCGACCAATTCGCAGCTGTAGAAACGACAATTTCGCCGATTGCTTTGTAACAACTGCAAGTCTTGCGCGATTCTGGGCCTGTGCCGCCTCGACAGAACCGAATTCCATGATGCGTAAGTCCTTTGCAAGAAATGAATTACGCACAGACTTGTTTAATCTGAGCAGCCACTGGACCGACTGGTTCGGCATTTGCTGCTGAACGGACCTGTCACCGGGAAAGGATTCGCCGGTTTTAATCGTCTGCCGGCTGGCTGACTGCGGGCAGACTAAGATTTGATGACCCACGTATAGGGCGAGCATGGAAGCTCCAATTCTGCGATTCAGTTTGATCGCGTTGTCGTTATTCGTTTCGACGGGCGCTACGTTTCAAACTCGCAATTTCATTGTCACCGCGCCGACCGCAGACATTGCGGAAGACGTCGGCAAGGCCGCTGAGAACTATCGCCGAGAGCTGGCGACATTCTGGCTGGGCAAACCACTGCCGAACTGGCATCGACCGTGCAAACTGAAAGTCCGCCCGGGCTCACTGGGTGCCGGTGGCCAAACTACGTTTCAATTCGTGGGCAAGGAAGTTGTCAATTGGAACATGTACGTGCAGGGATCAATGGAACGTATTCTGGATTCCGTCCTGCCCCATGAAGTTAACCACACTATTTTTGCCAGCTATTTTCGGCGACCTCTGCCCCGCTGGGCAGACGAAGGAGCTGCCACTCTGTTTGAAGACCGTTCGGAACAGATGAAGCAGCTGAGCCTGCTGAATCAGGTCATCAAAAGTGACCGTGAATTGATCAGTCTTCGCAATCTGTTGACGATGAAAGAATATCCCAAGGGCTATCGCAAAATGCTGATTCTGTACGCAGAAGGTTATGCTCTGGCAGACTTTCTGCTGCAACAGGGAGGTCGCAAAAGATATCTGAAGTTCCTGGCGGATGGCGAACGCATGGGATGGACAGAAGCGATCAAGGCGAACTACCACCACGGTGGCGTAGACTCATTGCAGAAAAACTGGCAGGGCTGGGTGATGGCCGGGATGCCCAAACTCAGGACTCCCAACGGACAGATGCTCGCCGACGCTGGTGCTGTCAGTGCTGGCCATTCTGCACGAAATCAAGGTGTTGCCCGGCCGGCGATTCTGGACGAATATTTATCAAAGACAACGGTACGGTTACAGAGTCCCGATGCGAAGTCGGTAACGACCAGTCCCGTTGGCCAGAATGTCACTGTCAGCGAACCAGCCGTGCCCCAACGTGCCCCAGCGACCAACGCTCCGCTGTGGTTGGGCACGCCGGACAGCGGTCAACGAACACGGCTGGCGGCCGTCGTTGCCAGAAATGAATTTCGCCAACCTGCTGAACGGCGTTCCGCTAACGGGTCTACCGCAAAGAACGATTCTTCACAGTTCCGGTCGGCAACCTTCCAGGCACCGTCTCCACACCGAGTGACTGCGCCTGCTGCATCCGGAATTTCACGGCAACCCGCTGCCCGCGTTCCGGGGCCTGCCACACCGATCGGGGGCGGCACCGGAAATCCGTCCTCTTCGGTCCGTGCGGGCTTTGAAGCGACGCAGTTGAGTCATCATCGAAACAGCGACAATAACTCTTTTCAACGAAAGCACCTCAATCAGGAACGCAGGGCGGTTACTGGATCCATCCCGCAATGGGCCGGTTTCCCAGGGCAGAAGGAATTGTTCTGATTCCGTCACAGAGGGCCACGAGTCACTCCTGACCCGCAGTTAAGAGCCGCAGCTTTGGTTCTCTCCTCCTTGGTCAAAGCTGTTCTTCTGTGAATGCCAGCGTTTCTATCGGGCGAGTCATCAATCCTGCTGATGACTCGCCCGATTTCTTTTACTGTCGAGGAAAACAGGGTCAGGTACCCAAAACCGGAACGGCCCGAAGGATGCTTCGCATTTTTGGTACCTGACCCAATAGTGTTCGGCACAAGAGATGCGGTCGGAAATTGTCGGGTATTGTTTTCCTGAGCAGGCGGGTAGAGCTCGTAAATCTGCGATGAGGATGCTGCGGATTGGAATTTGGCGCAGCGTCAACCCCGGCCAACAGGATGCCGCGACAGCCTGCGATTCACGTCTTCTGTTTT
>LWDU01037710.1_pt1 | contig 21175 bp, 18 predicted proteins | sample 727161 | NCBI WGS metagenome assembly LWDU01 (sample SAMN04566230, study PRJNA314399) | hydrothermal vent metagenome | isolation source: deep sea hydrothermal plume seawater | place: Mexico: Gulf of California, Guaymas Basin | collected 2004-07-11
CCGATGGCGAACCGCTTGCAGCGGGAGGACGAGGTGCGCCGTCTCGAGCCGAAGGTGATGGAGGTGCTCGTCACCATGGCGCGGCGTCCCGGCGAGACCATCTCGCGCGACGAGTTCATGGCCGAGGTCTGGGCCGGAACGATCGTTACAGATGACGTTCTCGCGCGGTGCATCTCCGAGCTTCGCAAGGCCCTCGGCGACAGCGCCCGGAGCCCCGAGTACATCGAGACCATCCGGAAGCGGGGGTACCGGCTCATCGCGCCCGTGCGCGTCCCGGAGACCCCGGCCCCGACCGCGTTCGTCGCTCGCCCCGCCGCGTCACCGGTCCCGGCCTCGCGGCCGTCGCCTTCGCCCCGCGAGGCCGCCAGCGCAAGCGGACGCGCGCGCGCGCGTTCTGGATCGTCGGGCTGGCGGTGCTCCTCGGCGTGGGCGGGTTCGCGGCGTACCGCGCCTTCGGCGACGGGCTCCAGCCGCTCGGGTCGGTGCCCGTCACCAGCCTGCCCGGTGTGGAGCGGGACCCCGCGCTCTCGCCCGACGGCAGGATGGTGGCCTACGCGTGGGACGGCGGCGACGGCGGCGCGTTCAACGTGTATGTACAGCCCGCCTCCGCGGACGCTTCCGGCCAGCCGCGTGCGTTGACCAGCGGCGACGCGGACGACCACAGCCCGGCGTGGAGCCCGGATGGGGAGCGCGTCGCCTTCGCGCGGTGCCTGCCGGACGGCTGCAACGTGTTCACTACCGCCGCCGATGGCTCCGAGGAGCCCCGCCAGCTGGCTGTGCTGGAGCGCTTCCAGGTCCGCCACCTCGTCTGGAGCCCGGACGGCACGCGCCTCGCGTTCGCGGGGCGGCGCGGTGGCTCGGGCGCGTTCGGGCTGCACCTGCTCCCGCTGGACGGCGGGCCACCGCAGCGGCTGACGGCCCCACCCGCCACCTATCCCGGCGATCTCTACCCCGCGTTCGGCCCCGAGGGCGACCGGCTGGCGTTCGTCCGCACGGCGCTGGACGGCCGGCAGGACGTGTGCACGGTGCCGGTGGACGGCGGCACGGTCACGCGCCACGTGCTGGAGCAGAAGGGGGTGACGGGACTGGATTGGAGCACGGACGGGAAGGAGATCGTCTATGCGGCCAACCGCGAGGGCACGGCAGGGCTCTGGAGCGTGGAGGTGGCAGGCGGGCGCCCCCGGTGGATCGCGCTCGGCACAGACATCGGTGAGGTCTCGGAGCCGTCCATCGCGGACGCGGCGCGCGGGCTCGTCTTCGCGCAGCGGCTCTCTCGCACGCAGATCGTGGGGCTCTACCGCGATGGGCAGCCGTAGCCCGTGATCTCCTCCACCCGCGAGGACACCCAGCCCGATGTCTCGCCCGACGGCGAGCGCATCGCGTTCGTCTCCACCCGCAGCGGCGCCCACGAGGTCTGGGTTGCGGATCGCGACGGCCGCAGCCCGCGCCCGCTCACCAGCTTCGGTGGCCCGCGCGTGAGCACGCCGCGATGGGCCCCCGGCAGTGAGCGGATCGTGTTCGCGGCCCGGCAGGACGGCGCCCAAGCGGATCTCTTCGTGATCGAGCCCGACGGCGAGATCCGCCGCCTCACCGACGCGCCGGGAGACGAAGTCGCGCCTTCGTGGAGCCGAGATGGGGAGTGGGTCTATTTCGCGTCCCCTCGCGCCCGAAATGGGATGTGGCAGATCTACCGTGTGCCGGCCCAGGGCGGCGAGGCGCAGGTCGTCACGCGCTACGGCGGTGTCGCCGCGATGGAAGCCAGTGACGGCGCGCTTCTCGTGGTCCGCCCGGACCGCCGCGGCCTCTACCGCCTCCCGCCTGGCCCGGACGGCGTCGCGCGGGACAACAACGTGACGCGGCTCCGCGCGAACGTGGCGCCCGCCGACTGGTCCAACTGGATGGTGGACGGCGTCTGGGCCTACGTCCTGGAGCGTCACGTGGACGGCACGGCGGCGGTCGTCCGCGTGGAGACCGTCAGCAGCGAGCGCGAGGTGCTCGCGCGGCTGGACGGGATCCCCGATCAGCCCGGGCTGGCGGTGATGCCCGGCGGGGAGCGGATCTTCGTGACGCAGGTGGAGCGCGGCGACAGCGACATCGCGTACGTCCCGGATTTCTAGCTGCCGCGAGCGGGCGCCGCCAGCCGAAGCGGCCGGGGGCGAACCGCGGGCGGCGGCGGTCGTTTTCTTGGGCCCCGCCCCCGCACCCATGCCCCTCGTCATCGCCAACTACAACCCGGAGTGGCCCGGCCTGTTCGAGAAGGAAGCCGAGGCCCTCCGCTCCGCCGTCCCCACCCTCCACGCGGTGGAGCACATCGGCAGCACGGCCGTGCCGGGCATGAGCGCGCGCCCCACCATTGACCTGCTGGCGGGCGCTGCGGACGTGCACGGCGTGGACGCGCGGGCGCTGGAGGGCATGGGCTACGCCGAGGCGCATCGCGTGGGGGACCGGGAGCCCGGCCGCCGCTTCTTCTGGCGAGGCACGGACGCGTTCCCGCTCTACCACCTGCACGTCGTGACCGAGAGCGGCGATCTCTGGCGGCGGCACCTCGCCTTCCGCTACCGCCTCCGCGCCGACGCGCCATTCGCCGAGCGCTACGCCCACCACAAGCGCCAGCTCGCGCGCCAGTACGCGGACGATCCCGAGGTCTACGCCGAGGCCAAGAGCACGTTCATCGAGGCCGCGCTGTCATGATGGACCTCCTCGGGACCCCGGGCGGGCTCGTGCTGATGCTCCTCGCGGGGATCGCCGTCGGCGCGCTCATCGCGTGGGTCCAGAAGCTGCGCGGCAAGGAGTGAGCCCGGCGCTGACGGACGGGCTGGGGCGGCGGCACACCACGTTGCGGCTCTCCATCGCGGAGCGCTGCACGCTCCGGTGCCGCTACTGCATGCCCGCCGAGGGGCTGGCGTGGACGCCCAACCGCGACCTCCTCACCACCGACGAACTCATCCGGCTGGCGGCGCTGTTCGCGAGGCTCGGCGTGACCACGATCCGTCTGACCGGCGGCGAGCCGCTCGTTCGCCCCGATGCCGTCGAGGTGGTCCGCCGGATCGCAGCGCTGGGCGTTCCCCGCCTCGCGATGACGACGAACGGCCTCGCGCTGGAGCCTCAACTCCCTGCCCTGCGCGAGGCCGGGCTCACCGCGCTCACGCTCTCGCTGGACACGCTCCGCGCCGACCGCTTCCGCCTCCTCACCCGCCGCGACGGGCTGGACCGAGTGCTCGGCGCGCTGGCGGCGGCGGTGGACGCCGGCTACCGCATCGGCGGGCCGCGGCCGCTCAAGGTCAACGCCGTCGTCCTCCGGGGCGTCAACGACGACGAGGTGGCGGCGCTCGCGGGCCTCGCGCTCCGGCTCCCCGTGGAGGTCCGGTTCATCGAGTGGATGCCGTTCGCCGGGCTCGGGTGGGGGCGCGAATCGCTCGTGCCGTGGACGGAAACGCGTGCGGCCGTTGAGCACGTTCACGGGCCACTGATCCCACGCGAGGACGCGCCGGATGCCACCGCCCAGACGTTCCGCTTCTCTCGCGAGGCGCCCGGCCGGGTCGGGTTCATCGCGAGCATGACGGCGCCGTTCTGCCGCGGCTGCTCCCGCCTCCGCATCGCCGCCGATGGAGCCTTCTCCGTCTGTCTCTTCGCTCGGGAGAGCGTTTCCCTCCGCGACGCGCTCCGCGCCGACGCGACGGACGCGGAGATGGAACGGCTCGTCGCCCGGGCACTCCAGCGCAAGGCGCCAGCGCACGGCGGCCGGTCAGTGGAGGCGCTCGCCGAGACGGCGGACGCGGGGCGCGCCATGATCGCGATCGGGGGGTAGCTGCTGGCGGCCCCGATCGGCGCGGGTCAGGCCGCCAGCGCGCGCTGCTCCCGCGCGAAGGCCGCGCGGATAGAGGCGATGGTCCGCGCCTCGTGGAGGCTGAGGTGGCCGTCCGCCTTCGCCATGCGCCCGAGGTCCGCCAGCAGGCGGAGGCAGTCGGCGGGCTGGAGCCGGCGCACCACCTCCCGCGCGATCTTCTCCACGTCGGTTCCGGCCCGGACGGCGACGTACGCCGTGTCCACGATGGCCTCCACGGCGTCGGCGTCTTCTTCCTGCGCCCATTGCTGCGCGAGGCTGATCGCCCGGCTACGCTCGTGCAGCTCCACCGGCCGCTCGCCCGCATCGACGACGGCCAGGTACAGGTGAACCACCTGGAGCAGGAGGCTCGGGGGGCGAGGAGGCAAAGGGGGCACGTCCGCCGGGGCCAGGGGTGGCGGGAGACCCTGGAGTGGAAAAGGAGAAGGGGCTACAACGTACGAGGCAGAGGGTATTGCCCGCTCCTCCGCTGCTGGAGAGGGGGAAACCGCTGAGCCCCGCCGCCAGGTTCCGCGCCTATCGCGCTCGCACCACCAGCGCGATGCCGCCCAACGTCGCGGCCGTCGCCAGCAGGAGGCGGACCGTCACGTCCTCGCCCACGAACGCCACGCCTCCGAGCGCGGCCAGCACGGGGACGCTGAGTTGGACCGTCGCGGCGGAGGCAGCGCGGAGGGCTGGGAGGACGCGGTACCACAGCACGTAGCCCAACCCGGAGGTGACGGCGCCGGAGAGGACGGCGTAGCTCACGCCCGCGCCATCGGTGCGGGGCGCGAAGCCGGGCCACACCGCGGCCACGCCGAGCAGTCCGAGGCCGAACACTGCGGCCCGCCAGAAGTTGCCCGCAGACGCCGCGACGGGAGCTCCCACGCCTCGGCCCCGAAGCGAGTACACGCCCCAGGCAGCGCCCGAGAGGGCCATGAGCGCCGCCGCTCCGGCCGGGGGCGCCTCCACCCCAGGCGCGACGAGCACCACGAGCCCCGCCATCGCGAGGGCGATGCCCAGCCAGCGCACCACGCCCATCCGCTCGCCTTGCACCAGTCCCCAGCCGATCATCGTCAGCTGCACGGCGCCGAAGAGGAGGAGCGCGCCCGTGCCCGTCGCGAGGGAGAGGTACGCGAAGGAGAAGGCGGCCGCGTACGCGAACAGCGCCGCCGCCGAGACCCAGTCGCCCCGCGGCCCCTCCGCTCGCCCCGCTGGCGGACGCAGCCGGAGGACGAGCGCGAGCATCGCCGCGCCGGCCACGAGCCGGAGGGCGGTGAACGAGGCCGCGCCGGTCTCGGTCGCGACGAGCGCCAGCCGGGCGAGCACGGAGTTGGCCGCGAACGCGGCCATCACCAGACTCGTCAGCGCGAGGACGGCGGGGCGGGGGAGGGCGGACATCGCGCGCGGGGCGGCCGCCCGTCCGGGCTCAGGCCAGGTTGTGGAAGACGGTCTGCACGTCCTCGTCGGCCTCCAGCTTGGCGACGAGCTCCAGCACCTCGTCCGATTGCTCGTCGGGTAGTTCGGTGGTGGTGCTGGGGACCCACTCGGCGGTCGCCGCGATGGGCTCGATGTCCCGCGCTTCCAGCGCTTTCTGCATCTGGCCGAAGTCCGAGAACGCGCACCGCGCGACGAGCACGTCGCGCCCGTCCTCGGCCGTGCCTTCGCCCAACTCTTCCAGCCCCTCGTCGATGAGCTCCAACTCCAACTCGTCGCGGTCGCCGACGGTGGCGGGGTCCAGCTGGAAGGCGCCCATCTTGGTGAACTGGAAGGCGACGGAGCCGGAGTTGCCGAGGTTGCCGCCGCCTCGCGAGAACACCGCGCGGAGGTTGGCGACGGTCCGGTTCACGTTGTCCGTGGCCGTCTCCACGAGGATGGGCACGCCGTGTGGGCCGTAGCCCTCGTAGAGCACCTCGTCGTAGTTGGCGGTGTCCTTCCCCATGGCCCGCTTGATGGCGGCCTCCACCTTGTCCTTGGGCATGTTGACGCCCTTGGCGTTCTGCATGGCCCGCCGGAGCAGGGGGTTCATGTCGGGGTCCGGCCCTCCGGACTTGACGGCGATCACGATCTCCTTCCCGATGCGGGAGAACTGCTTCGCCATGCGGTCGTAGCGCGCGAACATCGTGTGCTTGCGCTTCTCGAACATGCGGCCCATGCGTGCGGGGGTCTGAGTGGGGCGCGGAAGCTACCCGCGCGAGCGTGGAGGCGGCATGAACGGCGCACGTCTCGGGGTGCCCTCGCGCCGCTGGCGGCCGCCGCCAGCCGAGACGGAACGGGAGCGGGGCGGCCCCCAGAAGGAAGCCGCCCCGCTGGCGTCGGAGACGCGGGTGGGCTTACATGCCCGTCAGCTTCGCGCCGCCCGTCTGGAGCGCGCTCGCGAGTGCCTGAATCTGGTCGTTGTCCGGAGCCGATTCGGCGGTCCAGTCGCCCAGGTTCGTCAGCGTCTCGCCGATGGCGGCGCCGTCGAGCGGGTCGTTCTGGAGCTGGTCGCGGAGGGTCATGAGGCCCTCGCGGATCTCGGCGGCGTTGGTGAACTCGGCACCGTCGAGCCGGGCGATCCAACCGTTGATGTTGTCCAGCGCGCCGGCGACTGGGATGGCCGTGATGTCGTCGCCAGCGGCCTCAAGGGTGCCGTCGAGCGAGACCTCTGGGGCCGTCATGGCCGCAGCCATGGTGTCTGCGGCCATGGTGTCTGGCACTGGAGCGGGGTCCACGGCGACCGCGTCCACGTCGTCCACGACGGGGTCGGTCTCGGGCTCTTCCGCGCACGCGGTGAGGCCCAGGGCAAGCGCGAGGGAGAGGGAGAAAAAGCGCTTCATGGAGAGAGGGGGATGAACAGGAGGCGGGTCTAACCGAGCGAGATCCCGGAGGGTCCGGGGGCAGAACGGATTCACATGCGGTAAACCTCGCAATATCAGTGTGTAGGGCGTGACGCTGGCGGTGTCTCCGGTCGGGGCGAGAGGGGGGAGGGGGCACGAGCTGCGTTCCAGCGCGATACTGCATCTGCCGACCCTCCCTGCTATGCCCCCCGACGCGCCGGAGCCCACCGACAGCGCGGACGTCCGGCGGCGACGGCGTTCCCTCGCCATCGTCGCGGAGGCGTACGACGTTCCCCCCGCCGACCGCGAGGCGTTCCTCGACCGTGAGTGCGGCGGGGACGGTGAGTTGCGGCGCATTGTGGAGGCCATGCTGGACTTCGACGAGCGCTCGCTCTCCATCCTGGACCAGGGCCTCGGCTCCGTGTTCGACCTGGACAGTGCGCCGCCGGTGGGCATCGAGGGGTATCGCGTGGTGGGGGAGCTGGGCCGCGGCGGGATGGGCGTGGTCTACGCGGCGGAGCGGACCGACGGAGCGTTCGAAAAGACGGTCGCGTTGAAGGTGGTGCGGGCGGGGCTCCACTCGCAGGAGGCCGTGCGCCGGTTCGAGCGGGAGCGAAAGCTGCTCGCGCGGCTGGACCACCCCGGCATCGCGCGGCTGCTGGACGGCGGCGTGACGGAGACCGGCCCGGACGGCCCCGAGGGCGTCCCCTACTTCATCATGGAGCGGGTGGACGGCGAGCCGCTCACGACCTACGCCGAGGACCGCCAGCTGGGACTCGCCGACCGGCTGGCGCTCGCGCTGGACGCGTGCGACGCCGTGGCCCACGCGCACCGTCTCCTCGTGGTGCACCGCGATCTGAAGCCGAGCAACGTGTTCGTGGCGGAGGACGAGACCGGCACGCCGCGGGTGAAGCTGCTGGACTTCGGCATCGCGAAGGCGCTGGATGAGGACGACGACGATCTCCTCACGCGCACGGGCGGCGCGCTGACGCCGGCCTACGCCGCGCCGGAGCAGGTGGCAGGCGAGCCCATCACCGCGGCGACGGACGTGTACGCGCTCGGCGTGATGCTCTACGAACTGCTCGTCGGGAAGCGGCCGTACGCGTTCCCGAGCCACGCCCCAGCGGAGGTGGCCCGCATCGTGCGCGAGCAGGCGCCGACGCGTCCCAGCGACGCCGTTGCCACGGTGGAGGCCCCGAGCGAGGCCTCGTCCGCGCACGAGCAATGGTCGGCGTCCTCGCGCGCCCTCCGCGGCGACCTGGACGCCATCATCCTCAAGGCGCTCCGCAAAGAGCCGGAGCGGCGGTACGCCACGGCCGGCGAACTGGCGGACGATCTCCGGCGCTACGTGGACGGCCGGCCGGTGGAGGCGCGAGGCGACAGCCTCGGGTACCGCGCCTCGCGGTTCGTCCGGCGGCACAAAGGCGCCGTGGCTGCGGCGGTGGCGCTCACGCTCGCGCTGGCGGGCGGGATCGCGGCGGTGCTGTGGCAGGCGCGCGAGACGGCCCGCGAGGCCACGCGCGCCAACGCGACGCTGGAGTACGTGCTCGGGATGTTCGAGTCCGTGGACCCGGTGGAGCTGGAAGGCGGCGACATGAAACCGGCCGACCTCCTCGCGCCGGGGCTCCGTCAGGCCGCCGCGCTGGACCGCCAGCCGCTCGTGCAGGCGTCGCTGCTGGAAGGGCTCGGGCGGCTCGGGCTCAGCCTCGGCGAGTTCCCCACAGCGGACTCCGTCCTCGCGAAGGCCGTGGAGGTCCGCCGCCGCGCGCAGGGCGCGGATCATGCGGACGTGGCGATTCCGCTGACGTGGCTCGCGCAGTCGCTCACGGCACAGCGGCGCTACGAGGAGGGCATCGCGGCGGGGGAGGAGGCGGTCCGGCTGCTCCGCGGTGGCCGCCGGCCGAACGACCTCGCCGAGGCGCAGATCGCGCTCGCAGAGATCCACTACCGCCAGTACGAATCGGACGCGTCCAAGGCGCTCTACCGCGAGGCGATCCGCAACGCGAGGGAGCCGGCGCAGCAGACGGCGGCCCTGCTCGGCCTCGCGAACGAACTGGCGGACGGCGACAGCCTGGAGGCCGCGCTCCCGCTCTACCGCCGCGCGACGGCACTCGCCCGCCGCGCCTTCGGCCCGACGGACCCGCGCACGGCAGACGCGCTCTACGACTTCGCGGAGGCCGAGAGCGCCGGAGGCCACGCCGTCCGCGCGGACTCCCTCCACCGCGCCGCGCTGGCGGTCTACGAGCGCGCCTACGGCCGAGGCGACTACCGCACGGCGCAGAGCCTCTACACCCTCGCCGTCCTGCACCACGACGACCCCGCAACGGCGGAGCCGTTCTACCGGCAGGCGCTCGCGGCGTACGAGCGGTCCGCGCTGGAGGACGACCATCTCTGGCGGGAGTACACGCGCGTGGCGCTCGGCGGCCTCCTTCTGGACACGGACCGCGCCGCCGAGGCGCTCCCGCTCCTCGATGCCGGTGCGGGCGCCTTCGCGGACGACCTGGGCGAGGACGACGACCGGACGCTGCTCGCGCGGACTCGCCGGGCGGTCGCCCTCGTGCGCCTCGGGCGTGAGGGCGAGGGGCTGCGCGCGCTCCGCTCTGTCGCGGCGGACGCGGAGCGGCTGGCGCCGCAGAGCCCGAGCCGGCCCGGCATCCTCGGCACGCTGGCGGACGTGCTGGACGAGCTCGGGCGCTCTGCCGAGGCCGCCGAGGTCCGCCGCCAGCGGGCGGCGTTGGAGGGGGGATGAACGAGACGCGGGGCCTGGCACCTGGCCAGACCCCGCGGAGAAGGGGAGGCGAAAGCCTCTAGCGGAGCGGCGCTACGAGGCCGCCGGGGACCGGCTGCCAGTCGGCCTCGGCCGGGGCGGGGATGGCTTCGGCGGAGCCGCCCAGGAGCTCCTGCAGCACGCCCGCCTTGAGGCGGAGCGGCGGCGGCGGCGGCGGGCACTTCGTCGCCATCACGCCGCCGACGACCGTGACCCCTTCGCCCTCGGAGGGGGGCTCGCAGCGGTCGCCCCCGCGGCGCGGCGGCGGGAGGTCCTCGCGCACGGAGCCGGGAATGGCCTCGTAGCCGGCACCCGTGAGGACGTGGCCGAGGAGGTAGGCCTCGCCCGCCTTCAGCGCGATCTCGCGCCCGTCCACCTTGAGGATCACCGTCTCGCCTTCCACAACGACGCTGGCGTTCTCGGAGACGGGGTGCTCGCCGCCCTTCGCCGTCAGCGAGGCGAGGACGAGGGGCGTGCTGGCGTTTGCGGATGAGGGGGGCGCTTCGGTGTCGCAGGCGGCGAGCGAGAGCGCGAGGGAGAAGAGGAGGAGTCGGGTCATGGAGGTGGGGTGGGAGTCCACTAGTCGTCTACCGGGTCCGGGCGCGGGAGCCCTCACGGGCCGGGAGATTCTCGCGAGGCCCAGAATAAACAGGCGCGCGCCCGCTCCCTGAGAAGGGGAACGGGCGCGCTTTTCTGGGCGGCTATGGCGGTAGCCGTCCCAGTTCGGGCTGGCGGCGGCACTCGGCGAGCGCGGCCGCCAGCGGGTCAGGTGCCGGCGGAGTAGTCGGTGGCGTAGACCACCTGCTCGTCCGTCAGCGAGTCGATGGCGAGGCCCATCGTCTCCAGCTTGATCCCGGCGATCTCCTGGTCGAGCTCCTCGGGGAGGTCCATGACCGTGTTCTCCAGGGTCTCGCCGGCCTCCTTCGCGCGGATGAGCGCGAGGTGGGCCTGGAGCTGGTTCGCGAAGCTCATGTCCATGACCTCGGAGGGGTGGCCCTCCGCGGCGGCGAGGTTCACGAGGCGGCCGTCCGCGAGGACGTAGATCTTCTTGCCGTTCTCCAGCGTGTACTCGCGGTTGTCGTCGCGGATCATGCGGGCGTCCGTGGAAAGCTCCGCCAGCTCGGCGAGGTTGAGCTCCACGTCGTAGTGGCCCGTGTTGCACACGATGGCGCCCTCCTTCATGTTGACGAAGTGGTCGCCGCGGATGACGTCCTTCATGCCGGTCGCGGTCACGAAGATGTCGCCCACCTTGGCGGCCTCCGCCATCGGCATCACGCGCATGCCGTCCAGCGTGGCCTTGAGGGCGGCCGTCGGCTTGACCTCGGTGACGATGACGTTGGCGCCCATGCCCTTCGCGCGCATCGCGACGCCGCGGCCGCAGTGGCCGTAGCCGGCGACGACGAAGTTCTTGCCCGCGATCAGCACGGACGAGGCGCGGAGGATGCCGTCCAGCGTGGACTGACCCGTCCCGTAGACGTTGTCGAAGTCCCACTTCGTCTCGGCGTCGTTGACGGCGTAGACGGGGTAGCCCAACTTACCGTCGTCCGCCATCGCGCGGAGGCGGTGGACGCCGGTCGTGGTCTCCTCGCTGCCGCCGATGATGTCCTTGGTCTTCTCCGGGAAGGCGGAGTGGACGCGGAAGATGAGGTCGGCGCCGTCGTCCAGGGTGGTGTCCGGCGTCTTGTCGATCGTCCGGTCGATGCACCAGTAGAAGTCCTCGGTGTCCTGGCCGTACCACGCGTAGATCTCCACGCCGTCCCCGTCGCCGTTGGGGCCGAGCGCGAGGGCGGCGGCCACGGAGTCGTTGGTGGAGAGCGGGTTGCAGCCGCTCCACGCCACCTCGGCGCCGCACGCCTTCAGCGTCTCGATGAGCACGGCGGTCTCCTTCGTGACGTGGAGGCAGCCGGTGATCTTGTAGCCGGCGAAGGGCTGGCTCTGGCTGTACTCCTCTCGGAGGCGCATGAGGACCGGCATCCGGCTCTCGGCCCACTCGATCCGCTTGCGGCCGTCCTCGGCGAGCGCGAGGTTGGCGACCTTGTACTGTCCTTCCTTGTGATCCATGGCGGGGCGGCCGTGGGGCCGAGGTGGTTGGGGTCGTGCAGGAACAGGGTACGCCTCTCCACGCAGGCCGTTCGTCAAGCGTCCGAGAGTCTCGCCGCGCTGGCGGTGGCGCCCGGCGAGAGGAACCGCCAGTTCAGCGGGGCGCTCGGGTCAGTCGAGTTCCGCCGACCGTTCCTGGGAGACGGCGGCGAGCGTGGCGCTGGCTCCTTCGAGAAGGTGGGACTCCCACGCGGGGAGGGCCTGCGCAAGACGGACGGCCTCACGCGCGGATCGCTTGGCCTCCCCCAGGCGGCCGACTCTGGCGTGGACCTCGGCCAATCGCTGAGCGGCGTGTACCCGGGGGGCGGCGTCGGATGGGGGAAGGGCGGCCGCATTCTGGCTCAGGGCGATCGCGAGAGACTCGGCCTCGGACAGACGTCTGGAGTCGGCACGGTCCGGATCCAGGAGCAAGTGGATCAGCCTGCTCTGCGCGTCGAACGTCCGTCCGTGGTGGGGGCCATTGCGGCCACGGGAGGCGAAGTAGGCACGGCGTACGAGCGCCTCCGCCTCGGCCTCGCGCCCGCCCCCCTCGAGAAGGAGGGCCAGGTACAGCTGGGAACCGGATGGCCCGCCGGGTGATCGGCCTCGGCGATGGCGAGAGACTGGCGCATGGTCTCCACGGCTTCACCGGACCGCCCGGCCCTTCTGAGCACGTCGGCGAAGTTGTGGAGGACGTATCCGTCGGGTTCGCCGAATGCGGCCTGGAGCTGCTGGGCCTCGCGGCTGTCGGCGATGGCTTCGTCGTACCGGTCGAGGCAGGCCAACGCCCCGCTCCGCCCCTCAAGCGCCGCGGCGAGACCGCGTGCGCTCCGCACCTGCTCTCGTTGCAATCGAACCACCTCTCTGAAGGCCTCCAGCGCCTCTTCACATCCACCTTGTGCCCTCGCATTGATGGCGACGTGGTACCACACGTCCGCCCGGAGGGCAGGCTCAGAGTGCGGCGTGGCCTCGGCGGCGGCGGCGTACTGGCGGGCCGCGCGGTCTAACAGGTCGAGGCCTGCGTAGATCCGTCCAAGGTGAAACGTCAGCGTGGCGTGGAGCGTGGGCTCCTCGTGCGGGCTCGCGGCGAGGTGGGCGGCAGCCCGGTCCAGAAGCGCCGTCGTCCGCATCGTGTCCACGCGCTCCTCCGAGCTCTGGGCGTCCGTGAACCCGTCGAACATGGTCGTCAGGAGATCGGCGGTGGCCTGTGCTTCGACGCGCGCGCGCTCGGCCTCCACCCGGAGCGACCGCTCTCGAACGCCAAATCCCATGAGCAGGAGCACGCCGAGCATGGCCGCGACCGTAGCCAGCGCGTGGCGGCGCAGGAACCGCGCGGCCTGGTAGCCCAGCGTCTGGCGCCGCGCCTGCACGGGCAAGCCCGACTGGTACCGCCGGAGGTCGCTCGCGAGGGCCTCGGCGGTGGCGTAGCGGTCTTCGGGAGCCTTGGCGAGCGCCCGGAGCACGATCGTGTCGAGGTCGCCGCGGAGTGCGCGGTCACCTCGCGAGGACGGTGGGGCGGGCATCTCATCGCAGACGGCCCGCACCACGTCGCGCAGGCCTCCCGACACGTCGTACGGACGCTCGCCGGTTAGCACCTCGTAGAGCAGAACGCCCAGCGCGTACACGTCCGCCGCGACGGCGATGGGCTGGCCGAGCACCTGCTCCGGGGCCGCATACTCGGGCGTCATCAGGCGGAGGCCGGTGCGCGTGAGCGTCTCACCGTCCGCGCCGTCATCCAGGAGCTTCGCGATACCGAAGTCGAGGAGCTTGACCCGCGCCTCGCCGCCGTCGTCCGAGACGAGGATGTTGGTGGGCTTGAGGTCCCGGTGGACGACGAGCTGGCGATGCGCGTAGGCGACGGCGTCGCACACCTGGAGAAACAGCCGGAGGCGTTCGTCGAGGGGGAGCCTATGCGTGCGGACGTAGTCTGTGAGGGGCACGCCGTCCACGGCCTCCATCACGAAAAACGGCGCCTGCTCCCCGGCGGGCCCCGTTTCGGCGGTGCCCGCATCCAGCAGCCGAGCGATGTGCGGGTGCTCCAACCGGCCGAGGGCGCGGCGCTCGGCGAGGAAGCGCGGCACCAGCTCCGGCGCCGCGAGGCCGCTGCGCACGAGCTTGAGCGCCACCTCCGTGCCGATGTCCTCGCGGCGGGCGAGGAAGACGCGCCCCTGCCCGCCCCGGCCCAACTCGCGGACCAGCCGGTACGGTCCTACCTGGACTCCGGCGAGGTCGTGGTCAGCGTCGCCGCCCAGCGCCCACGGCGCGGGCGTGTCCAAGAACTCTGGCACGGCGTCGGCGGCGGCGAGGAGCTCCGCCAGTTCGTCGGCGAAGTCGGGGTCCTGCTCGGCGAGGAACGCGCGGCGCGCGTCGGGCTCCAGATCGAGAGCCTCCAGTAGAAGCGTCTGGAGCGTCGCCCAGCGGTCCGGCGTGCTCACGAGGCCAGTTCGCGCGCGAGCCAGATGCGCGCCAGCTTCCAGTCCCGGCTAACGGTCGGCGCGGAGACGCCCAGCACGTCAGCGGTCTCCTCGATGGAGAGGCCCGCGAAAAAGCGGACCTCGACCACGGACGCTTGGCGCTCGTCCAGGGCGCAGAGGCGGTCCAGGGCGTCGTGGAGGTCGAGGAGTTGGGCATCCGACGTGGGGCTCGCTTGGATCTCCTCGTTGAGCGTCATCGGCGCCACGCCGCCCCCGCGCTTGAGCGACTGGCGGCGCTCGGCGTCGCGCACGAGCACCTGCCGCATGGCGCGAGCCGCCAGCCGGAAGAAGTGGCGGCGCCCGCTCCACGAGAGGTGTTCGGACTGGGCGAGCCGGAGGTACGCCTCGTGAACGAAAGCGGTCGTGCAGACTTGTCCTCCGCGCCAGCCGCTGGAGTTCGTCGTAGACGACGTGGAACACCTCGTCCAGTGCGCCCTCGCGCCCGGACTCGGCGTCGTGGAGGAGGCGGGTGACGAGGCCAGGCGAACCGTCTGACGGCGAGGCAGGCGCGGGGTGGACCACAGGATGGCCGGAGGCTGTGGTTAATTCTGCGTCTGGCATGATAAAGCGAGGCGGGCGTTTGGCTACAAGGGGGAAGTGGCTCACCCTCCTACTCCCCCTCCTCCATGCGACACCTGCTACTCTCCCTTTTCGTCCTCCTCGCAGCCTCCAGCGCTGCTGCGCAGCCCACCAACGACGACTTCGCGAACGCACCTGCGATAGACGTTGGCACCGTCACCGGGACCAACATCGGCGCGACGCTGGAGCCCGGCGAGGCTGTCCCGTCGTGCCAGACCAATGAAGATGCCTCCGTCTGGTGGGCCTTCAATGTCCCCAGCGATGGGACGGTCACGATCGACCTCTCCGCGTCCGGCTTCGACACTGTCGTCACGCTCTACGACGACACGTTCCCCGTTCTCCCATCGGCCGACGACGAGATCGCGTGCGACGACGACGGCGGCTTCGGCACTCGGTCCCTTCTGGAGGACGTCCCGGTCGTAGGGGGGAGACACTACGTGGTCCGGGTGTCCGGCTTCGCTGGCAATACGGGCGACATCTCGTTCGACTACTCCTTCACGCCCGGCCCTCCCCCCTTCAACGATGACTTCGAAAATGGTCAGGGGGTAGAGGTCGGCACCATCACCGGCACAAATTCCAACGCAACGCTGGAGACCGGCGAGGCCGCGCCGACGTGCCAGAGCGATCAGGGTGCTTCCGTGTGGTGGGCCTACACTCCGCCCTCGGACGGCACCATCAGCTTGGACTTCACCGCCACCGGCTTCGACGCCATCGCCACAGTCTACCTGAACACGTTCCCCAACCTTCCGACCCAGACCGACGAGATCGCCTGCGGCGATGACAAGGACGGCAAGCCCGTGCTGACCGACGTGCCCGTCCAGGGGGGCGTGACATACGCCATCCGCGTGGCGGGCTATGACGGCTCCTTCGGCACAGAAGCGGGCGCCATCTCCTACGACCTCTCGTTCACGCCCTCCACCAACGGCCCGCCCAACGACAGCATTGGCTCCCCCTCGTTCCCTGAGGAGCCGACTACGACCGGCACCAACGTCGGCGCGACGCTGGAGACCGATGAGCCGACGCCCTCGTGCCAGGCCAACCAGGGGGCCTCTGTCTGGTGGGTGTTCAGTGTGGCAGACGAGTTCTTGCTCACGATGGACTTCTCCAACTCGGACTTCGACACCGTCGTCTCGCTCTACGAAGCGCCCGCGGCTGGCGGGCTCACGGAGATCGCGTGCGATGACGATGGAGGGGACGGCACGACCTCGCTCATCCGCGATCTCCGCGTGCAGCCGAACACCAGCTACTACCTCCGCGTGGCGGGCTACGACAACGGCAACGGCCCGGCCACAGGGATGATCTCGTTCGAATCGACCTTTGCGTCCCCGACCTCGAGCGAGGACGACGCACGGGCGGCGCTCTCGCTCACAGCTTCGCCCAACCCCACGCGCGGCGACGCCCGCATCCGCCTCGCCGTCGAGGAGACCGAGGAGGTAACGGTGTCCGTCTTCGACGCGACCGGCCGCGAGGTGGCCGTGCTCCACGAGGGGCTCGTGAGCGCGGGCGCGCCGGTGGAACTCCGGCTGGGCGCGCTGCCCGCCGGGGTGTACGTCGTCCGCGCCCTCGGCGAGACCGTCCGGCTGACCGAGCGCGTGACCGTTGTCCGGTAAGGAGGGTTCGCCAGAGGCTCCGGCCTCCTCGGAGTCGGCCTCGCATCGTGGTGGGTGCGGGGCCGGCTCTGTACCGGAGCGCTCGCCGGACTGGCGGCACCTCTCGCCGAGAGCCGTCGCCAGCGCGGCGTGATAAGGAACGCGGCGCGTTCGGCTATAGGGGGAAGTGGAGCGCCCCTGCTCCTCCTGATCCCGCGTTCTCATGCTCCCCTTCTATCTCCCCTCCAGGAGTCGCCCGGGCCTCCTGCTCGCCGTCTGCGCCAGCCTCCTCCTCGCCCTTCCGGTCCAGGCGCAGGACTACGACCGTACGGCCAACGCAGCCCTCTCAGGCCACAACACGAAGACGCTCTCCGGCGTCTCCGTCCAGCAGTGTCAGGCCGCGTGCACGGCCGAGACCGAGTTCGTTTGCCGGTCCTTCGACTACCGCAAGAACGAGAACACCTGCGATCTCAGCGACACGACCGCCGACGCCGCAGGCGGGCTGAAAACGGACTACGCCGGCGACCCCTACGACCACTACGAACGGGTCTTCTTCCGGCACACGCCCAACGCGGCTCTCCCCGGCAACAACAACGTCCAGTTGGAGAGCGTCACCGTGGAGCAGTGCCAGGCCGCGTGTGAGGACGAGACCGGGTTTACCTGCCGCTCGTTCGATTACTACAAGAACGAGAACAAGTGCGACCTCAGCGACATGACCGCCGACGCCGCGGGGGGACTAAAAACGGACTACGCCGGCGACCCCTACGACCACTACGAGCGCGTGATACCGGCGGCTTCTACGGGGAGCAAGCGGTTCGACCAGTACACGTGGCTCACGAGTCACAACGCCTACGCCAACCTCTCCGAAGGCTGGACGATGGCCGCCCAGTCCTACGGAATCACGACGCAGTTGAATGACGGAGTCCGCGGCCTCATGCTCGATGTCCACGACTTCGACGGGAGTCACGGAGTCACCTGTGTGGCCAGCTTCGGCTCCGACTGCTACGACCCCGGGGTCTATCTCTGTCACGGGAGCTGCACCGGGCTGCCCGGGATGAACTACGCCCTTCCGCGGCGGCGCCTGCACGAGGTGCTCAACGAGATCGGCGCCTGGGTACGAGCCAACCCAGGGGAGGAGAACATCGTCACCCTCTTCCTCGAAAGCGGGGCACGAACAGACGGCGTGTTCGACGAGATGCGACGCAGCACACAGCTCCTGCCGTACATCTACAACCCCGGAGGGACCGCGTGGAACGTGCCCAGCCGAGGCTGGCCGTCTTCTCCGACATGAACTACCGGCCCAACGACTGGATGGTGTTCAACAAGGCGTACACCCGAGAGAACTACTGGAGCCTCGGGGATGAAGGCACCAACATGGAGTGCAGAACGAGGTGGGACGACCGGCCTCTCGATTCCTTCGGGCTGTTCGTGATGAACCATTTCCGGAACGCGCCGACGACCATCACAGCGGCCATCGACAACCGAGAATCCAAGCTGAAGGAGCGCTGGACGGACTATTGCAGCCCCGCCTCGGGCGGGACGATCCCGAATTATCTCGCCGTGGACTTCGTAGAGGTCGGAAGCGCCCAGCAGATCGTGGACGAGTTCAACCGGGCCGACCGGAGTTCGGTGTCTCAGGCTCCCTACGTCGAGAGCTACACCAGCTACGTGCAGGACGCCAAAGCTGCGGTCAACGCGTCATGCGAGTCGGATAGCGACTGCGCCAACGGTGCCTGCGGGCGGTCCCACGCCAACAATGCCCCCTTGCTGTGCTGCCCCAGCGGAAGCACGGTGAACCACGCGGGCTACGACTACTGCACGGGAATGCCGGATGGGACGGCCTGCTGGCTGGACTCCATGTGCGCAAACGACAGCTGCAGCGGCAACCTGTACGGCGCGCAGCGCGGGACGTGCGACTAGCCGCGGACGGGCTGGCGGCGCCTCTCGCCCAGAGCGGCCACCCGGAAGCACCGCCAGCTGGCCGTGATAAGGAACGCGGGGCGTTTGGCTATAGGGAAGGTGGCTCGCCTTCCCACCCGTGGCACTCTCCGACCGATCCCATGCGTCCCCTCCTGCTGTTCGCCTTTCTCATCGCCACAACGGCCCCCGTGCTAAGTCAGGAGGTCTCCACCTTCGAGAACCGCTGGAAGCCCGCCGAGCGGCTGGCGGTCGAGGACGGCGCGCTCGTCTCGGACCCCTCCGCGAGCACGGCGTGGGTGATCGAGCCTGTCGACGGGACGTACGTCCGCCTCCGCAACCTCGCCACGGGGCTCTACCTGCACAACGAGATCGGGCTCAGCGTGGGGCCGATAGAGCCCGGGTGGTGGAGCGCGATGTGGGAGCTGGAGCCTATCAGCAGGGACCGTGTGCGCATCAAAAACCGATGGCTGGGCACCTACCTGCACAACGAGAACGGACCGCTCGAACTGGGCGAGATCCAAAGCGGCTGGAATAGCGCGATGTGGAGCCAGCAGCCGGTGCAGACCCAGATGGCGTTCTCGAAGTCGACGACGGCTGTCGAGTCTCGCCTAGGCATGTTCCACGTTCCCACCGAGTACGGCATCAGCGGGGGCATCTCGTCGCATCTCGGAACCCACATCCAGGGCATGGCGGCGGTTGGCACCTACTGGGTCCTCTCCCACGACAACGGCGGCAACCGGGATGGCGACCTCATCATCATCGACCCCTCGATTCGAGAGCGCGTCAAGAGCCACACCATCAGGTTCAGCGGAGACGACGGCTACATGGCGGCGGCGCAGGGCAACGGCAGCTACCTCGCCGTCGCTACGGGACTGAACAAGGCGGTCCGGGTCTTCTCGATTTCGGACGGCGCGGATGTCTCTGAACTCACCAACCTGACCCTGAACGATCCGTTTGGCAACGGCTCCAGGGTCGAGAATGTGGGCTTCGCCTATCACCCGGTGCACCGGCGGCACTACCTGCTGGTCGTCAACAACAGCACGAAACAAACTGTTCGTGAGCTCTGGCTCCGCGCTGGAATCCTCGACGTGGAGCCTCGTCTCGGCCTCCAGCGGCTCTGGCACTGTCCCGTACGGAGAAGCGGGGATCTCGCTCCTCTACGACGAGACCGCGGGCCTCTTCTATGTTCTCAGCCTGGGCCAGGACGGCAGCGACTCCGACGCAGAGAACTCGTTCTCGGTGTGGAAGCTGAACCCGACCGATGCCGCGTCCGGCACGAACGCGTGGAGGGAGTTCACGGCGAGCGCCGCCACCCCAGAGCATCGGCGTCTTACGGACGGAGCGGGCAGCTTCCGCTGGGGAGGCACCGCTCACGTTCTCGCGAATGGCGGAATCCAGATTCTCGCGGCCCCGCGGGATTTCAAGCTGATCGGAGACAGCGATTTCGGGGTGTGGACCTCAGGTCAGCCGATGGAGACCGTCCGTGCGCCCGCTCCCGCGGTTCCCACGATCCGGGTCCGGGTCACGTCGGTCAAGTGCGTCGAAACCACTGAATGGGGGGAGGACGAGGTCTACCTCACGGTCGATGGAACGCGGTACCCCGCGGGCAACGAGTCCTACCACGACATCAACGACGGAGAGTCGTGGAGCGTCGGCGCGTCGGCCACCTCCACGTCGGCTGTGACCCTCACGCTGCTGGAGTACGACACGACGGACGACCGCGACCTCATCGGCACCATCACGGTCCCCATCCAGAAGATCCACGGCACCTACACCGACACACTCCGGGGAGACGACGGGGTCTACGAAATCACCTATCAGGTGAGCCGGTAGCGGTTCACCCGGGCTGGCGGTTCCTCTCGGCGCGAAGCGCCCGGCGAGAGCGGCCGCCAGCCCGGCGGGGCGCTACGCGAGTTGGCCCGCCGCGCTCTTCAGCGCGTCCACGAGGTCCAGCGCCTCCCATGTGAAGCCGTCCCGCCCGAAGTGCCCGTAGGCGGCCGTGGGCCGGTAGATGGGCCGCAGCAGGTCCAGCCGCCCGATGAGCGCGCTCGGCCGGAGATCGACCGACTGGCGGACGGCCTCGGCGAGGCGGGCGTCCGGGATCTGCCCCGTGCCGTACGTCTCCACGCGGATGCTGACCGGCTCCGGCACGCCGATGGCGTAGGCCACCTGCACGAGCGCCTCCTCCGCCAGCCCCGCGGCGACGAGGTTTTTGGCGACGTGCCGCGTGGCGTAGGCCGCGCTCCGGTCCACCTTGCTCGGGTCCTTGCCGGAGAACGCGCCGCCGCCGTGGGCGCCCTTCCCGCCGTACGTGTCCACGATGATCTTGCGGCCCGTGAGCCCGGTGTCGCCGTGCGGCCCGCCGATCACGAACCGGCCCGTCGGGTTGACGTGGAGGATGAGGTCATCGTCCACGAGGTCCTGCGGGAGGACGCGCGGGAGGAGGTGCTCGCGGACATCGCGCTTGATCTCCTCCAGCGTGACGTTCTCGTCGTGCTGCGTGCTGAGCACGACGGTGTGGATGCGGCGGACGGTGCGGTCGTCGTCGTCGTACTCCACGGTCACCTGGCTCTTGGCGTCCGGTCGGAGGTACGGCATCAGGTCCGTGGTCTTCCGGATGGCGGCGAGCTCGCGGACGAGGCCGTGCGAGAGCGAGAGCGCGAGGGGCATGAGCTCCTCGGTCTCGCGCGTGGCGTAGCCGAACATCATGCCCTGGTCGCCGGCGCCCTGCTCCACGTGGAGGCCCTTGTCGTCGTCCACGCCCTGCGCGATGTCGTCGGACTGGGAGTGGATGCTCGTGAGCACGCCGCAGGAGCGGTCGTCGAACTGGAGCGTGGGGTCGGTGTAGCCGATGCTCTCGATGGTCTTGCGGACGACCTCCTGCACGTCCACGTAGGTCTCGCTGGTGACCTCGCCGGAGACGACCGCCAGCCCGGTGGTCACGAGCGTCTCGATGGCGCAGCGGCTGGAGGGGTCGTCGGCGAGGAAGGCGTCGAGGAGGGCGTCCGAGATCTGGTCGGCGACCTTGTCCGGGTGGCCTTCGGAGACCGACTCGGAGGTGAAGAGCGTGGGCATGAAAGGGCGCGGCCGTCGCGCGGGTGTACTCGAAAGCGCCGAAGATACCG
>LWDU01037689.1_pt1 | contig 21173 bp, 19 predicted proteins | sample 727161 | NCBI WGS metagenome assembly LWDU01 (sample SAMN04566230, study PRJNA314399) | hydrothermal vent metagenome | isolation source: deep sea hydrothermal plume seawater | place: Mexico: Gulf of California, Guaymas Basin | collected 2004-07-11
GAAGCAGTGCTTCGCAACACGCTTGCCTCACCCCTGGCCGCTGTTAGTTTGGCCATCCCTGGCCAAACAGCTCCCTCCAGGCACCACCATTACCCCGCTCACTTTGCAGCGGAACCGCCACGGGTCAGAACACCGCTAGGACCTTTCTACGAAGTGGGGTTTGCGGCGGCGAATCTTCCAAGGAGCGCCGGGATCGGGTGGGCCCGTCCAGGACCGTGTTTGGCCAGGGATGGCCAAAGCGGTCCGCCGCCCGGCCGAGCCTACAGGGATGTACTCGTGGCGTGTCCTGGACGGGCCCACCCGATCCCGGTGCGAGCTCTCTGGAGGAAAAGCCTCTGGTATCCTGCCGGGTGGCTGAAAGCCACCCTTTCGCGGGCGGGGCCCGCTCCCACAAGCCGCTCCCACAAGGGCCGCGGTTACAAATCGGTGAGGGTCTTCAGGTCTTCGGCGACTTGTTCGACCGGCTGATCGTTGCGCATTAGCAGGCGGACTTTGCCGCTCTTATCGAAGCCGTACATGGCCAGCCCGTGGGACACCTCGTAGTTGCCCTGCTCGTCCTTGTCGCCGTAGCCATAGGCGGTGCGGTAGCGTTTGGTGACGTCGTCGAGCTGGTCCTTGGTGCCGGTGAGGCCGATCACCTCGGGGCCGAAATAGGCGGTGTACTCCTTAAGCAACGACGGCGTGTCCCGCTCCGGATCGACACTGACGAACAACACCCGCAGCTGTTCCCGCTCCTGCTCGGACAGTGTGTTCATGGCCTGCGCCAGCAGCGTCAACGTCATCGGGCAGTAGTCGGGACAATGGGTGTAGCCGAAGAACAGCACCACCGCTTTGTTATCGACGATCGACGCGTTGACGGTGTCGCCGTTTTCGTCGGTGAGGGTGAAGCTCAGATCGTCCATGACGCCGGTGATGTCCTTGCCGTGGAAGTCCACGCGGGACTCGCCGCAGCCCACCAGCAGCACCGCGAACAGGGTGATCAGCAACCCGGTGATGCGCATATCAATCTCCTCGCTGTTCGTAATTCAAGTAGTACCTCAACACCACCAGGGCGCCGAGGATGGTCATCATCGCCGGCGGTATCCAGGTGAGCACGCCGCCCAGGGCCTGGTCGGTGGCCGGGCTGAGCGGCCAGGCGCGGCCGCAGATGGCGTAGACGTCATAGAGCCCTGGCTCGGAGAAGGTGATGTAGGCGCCCAGCAGTATTTGCGGGAACAGCGCCGCCACCAGCATCACGAAGCGGACGCCGAAGCGGGAGGTGCGCGCCTGGCGCGGATCCCGGGGATCGAGGATCACCAGCCAGAAAATCACGCCGTCGATCAGCATCGACCAGTTCATCACCTCGTAGAGCCGCAGGCTGAGCATGGCGTCGAAATGCACCGAAGGCCACAGCCAGAAGAAGATCAGCCCGACGAACAGCACCGTGGCCACCACCGGGTCGAACAGCACCCGCCGTAGCGGCGCGAACGCCCGCGCCAGCCTTGGGAAGCGGCGGCCGCCGGCCACCGCCGCCAGCACCGGCAGCGGGTTGGCCAGGGCGATCAGGAAGGCGCCCAGATGATGCAGCACCAGGTGCTGAATGCGGTGCATGAAGAACATGTAGCGGGCGTAGTAATCGAACTGGGTGTGGATCACCGCGTAGCACAGCAGCAGGCCGGTGAAGAACGACAGCGTGCGCCACACCGAGGGCGCGCGCCCTTGCCGGGCCAGGCGGCGGGCGCCCAGCACCCAGCCGCCGGCGGCCAGCAGGCACAGCAGCACCGTGAGCGGGGACAGGATGTACGGCGTCAGCGCCGTTTGCAGGGTCTGCCACATGGGTGGGCTCAGCGGTCAGTCACGTTGAAACGCAGCACGCCGATGATCTGTTCCTTGGCGGTGCGGACTTCCACCCGCCAGCGACCGGTGGCGTCGTCGGGGAAATGCAGTTTGTGCGACCAGGTGCGGTAGCCCTCTTCGCGGCCGCCGGTGACGTTGAGAGGCACTTTGTCGACCCGCTCGCGGCCGTGGAACCAGTAGTGGTAGACCGGCTGCCCCAGCCCCAGCGGCGCGCGGATCGCGGTGTAAGCGTACAGGCCGTCGTCCAGTTCTTCGAGGCGGAAGGTTTCACCGGTGACCAGCGGCTGGCGGCGCTCGCGGTTGAAGTTCACCGACACCGCCCGGTGCTCCAGGGACAGGCTCAGCGGCGGCACCAGCCGCGCGCCCCACCAGGGCACCGAGACAATCGAGGCGGACACCCCCACCAGGATGGCCCAACGCCAAGCGCGGCGCGGGCCGCCCACCCGCCAGAAACTGGGCAGCGCGAACAGGGCGGTCAACAGGGCGGCGCCGTCGAGCGCCTGGTTGGTGGGCCATTTGAAGATCAGCGGCAACAGCACCAGCAGCGCCACGAACAGCGCCCAGGCGTGGAAGCCGAAGTACCAGGCGCGGTGGCCGGCGAGGCGGAAGTACAGCGGATCAACGATGCTCACCAGCGCGCCGGCGGCCACCAGCCCGGTGAACAGGAAATACTCGGCGCCGCCGGACCACTGCAGCACCACGAACGGCAGGCTGAAGAAGAAGGCTTCCTGGTGCACGCCCTGCAGCATCAGCTTCAGGGCGCCCTGGGCGACCTGCTCCATGGGCGTGCCCCGGAAACGGCGCAGCCAGATGTTCTCGGTGATCAGCACCAGCCAGGTGGCCACCAGCACGGCGGTGAGCACCGCCGCCAGCCAGGGCTGGCGCTCGACCAGAAAGTAGCTGGCCAGCCCCAGGCTGAAGCTTCCCACCGCCCAGACGTGGCGCAAACGGAACAACAGCGCATTGAGACGTTCGAGCCAGTGGGCGTTCATATCCGAATTTATCCAGCCAGGTTAAGCAAGACCCCGGCGGCGACGGCGGAGCCAATGACGCCGGCCACATTAGGCCCCATGGCGTGCATCAGCAAATGATTTTGCGGGTTGGCTTCCAGGCCCACCCGATTCGCCACCCTGGCGGCCATCGGCACCGCCGACACACCGGCGGCGCCGATGATCGGATTGATCGGTATCTTGCTGAAGCGGTTCATGATGTGCGCCATCAGCACGCCGGAGCCAGTGCCGATCACGAACGCCGCCAGACCCAGCACCAGAATACCCAGAGTCTCGGGCACCAGGAACTGCTCGGCGCCGAGCTTGGCGCCCACCGCCAGCCCCAGCAGAATGGTCACGGTGTTGATCAGCGCATTGGTGGTGGTGTCCACCAGACGGTTCACCACCCCGGATTCCTTCATCAGGTTGCCGAAACAGAACATGCCCAGCAGCGGTGCCGCGTCGGGCAACAGCAAGGCCACCAGCACCAGCAGCAGAATCGGGAACAGGATTTTTTCCAACCGGCCCACCGGCCGCAGCTGTTCCATTTTGATCTGGCGTTGCTTTTCGGTGGTCAGCAGCCGGATCACCGGCGGCTGGATCAGCGGCACCAGGGCCATGTAGGAGTACGCCGCCACCGCCACGGCGCCGAGCAGTTCCGGCGACAGCCGGCTGGTGACGTAGATGCTGGTGGGGCCGTCGGCGCCGCCGATAATGCCAATGCTGGCGGCGTCGGCGAGGGAGAAATCCAGCCCCAGGTAATTCAGCGCCAGGGCGCCCAGCAGAGCGGCGAAGATGCCGAATTGAGCGGCGGCGCCCAGCAACAGGGTGCGCGGGTTGGCCAGCAGCGGGCCGAAGTCGGTCATCGCGCCGACGCCCATGAAAATCAGCAGCGGGAACACCCCGGTGGTCAGGCCCGCTTCATAGATCAGGTACAGCAGGCCGCCGGGTTCCGCCAGACCGGCCACCGGAATATTGGCGAGAATGCCGCCGAAGCCGATGGGAATCAGCAGCAGCGGCTCGAAGTTCTTGCGGATCGCCAGGAACAGCAGCACCAGGCCCACCACGATCATCACGAACTGGCCGAGGCTGAGCTGATAGAGCCCGGTGCTGAGCCAGAGGGTATTGAGCTGTTCCATGCTTAACCCCCCATCGTCAGTAGCACATCGCCCACCGCCACGGCGTCACCGGGTTTGACCCGCACCTCGGCCACGGTGCCGGCGCGGGGCGCGGCGACGTCGGTTTCCATTTTCATCGCTTCCAGCACCAGAATCCGTTCGCCCTCTTCCACCCGCTGGCCGGGTTTGACCAGCACTTCGAAGATGTTGCCGGCCAGTGGCGCGGGCACCGGCTCGCCGTCGCCGTCGGGGGCCGCCGGTTCAGAGCCGGACGCGGCCGGGGCGCGCCGTCAATGTCGCCGCCATCGCTGACCGTGACGGTGTAGCGCTGGCCTTCCACGGTGACCGTGTAGACGCCCTCTTCCTGGCCGTCGTCCTCGGCGGTGGGCACCGGTTCGAAGGCGTCCGGGTTGCCCCGGTTGGCGAGAAACTTGAGCCCGATCTGCGGGAACAGGGCGTAGGTGAGCACGTCGTCCAGGCGGCGCTCGCCGGCGGCCAGCTCAATGCCTTCCTCACCGGCCTGCTGCGCCAGCTCGCGGCCCAGAGCGTCCAGCTCATTGTCGAGCCGGTCCGCCGGGCGGCAGGTGAGCGGCTCGTCCCCTTCCAGGGCTCGCTCGCGCAGGGCCTCGTCGAAGGGCGCCGGCGCCTCGCCGTACTCGCCGCGCAGAATGCCGCGGGTTTCCTTGCTGAGCGCTTTGTAGCGTTCGCCGGCCATCACGTTCATCACCGCCTGGGTACCGACGATCTGCGAGGTGGGCGTGACCAGGGGGATATAACCCAGGTCCTTGCGCACCCGGGGAATCTCCTCGAGTACCGCGTCGAAGCGGTCCAGGGCGTTCTGTTCGCGCAGCTGGCTTTCCATGTTGGTGAGCATGCCGCCGGGCACCTGCGCCACCAGGATGCGCGAATCCACGCCGCGCAGGCTGCCTTCGAAGCGCCGGTACTTGAGCCGCACCTCGCGGAAGTAGGCGGCGATTTCCTCCAGGGCGCGAATATCCAGGCCGGTGTCCCGGTCGGTGCCTTCCAGCATCGCCACCACGGTTTCGGTGGGGCTGTGGCCGTAGGTCATCGACATGGACGAGATCGCGGTGTCGACGTTGTCGATGCCGGCCTCCGCCGCCTTCAGGGCGGTGGCGGTGGACAGGCCGGTGGTGGCGTGGCACTGCATGTGCACCGGGATATCCAGCGCCTGCTTGAGGCGGCTGACCAGCTCGAACGCGGTGTAAGGCGTGAGCAGGCCGGCCATGTCCTTGATCGCCACGGAATCGGCGCCCATGTCTTCGATGCGTTTGCCCTGCTCCACCCAGACGTCGAGGGTGTGCACCGGGCTCACCGTGTAGGCGATGGTGCCCTGAGCGTGCTTGCCCTGTTTGACCACCGCCGCCACCGCGCGCTCGATGTTGCGCATGTCGTTCATGGCGTCGAACACCCGGAACACGTCCACGCCGCTTTCCGCGGCCCGTTCCACGAAGGCGTCAACCACGTCGTCGGCGTAATGGCGGTAGCCGAGCAGGTTCTGCCCGCGCAGCAGCATTTGCTGGGGCGTGTTGGGCATCGCTTTCTTGAGCTCGCGGATGCGCTCCCAGGGGTCTTCACCCAGGTAGCGGATGCAGGCGTCGAAGGTGGCGCCGCCCCAGGATTCCAGCGACCAAAAGCCGATGCGGTCGAGTTTCTCCGCGATCGGCAGCATGTCGTCCAGGCGCAGGCGGGTGGCGAGCAGGGACTGGTGGGCGTCGCGCAGCACCACGTCGGTGATGCCGAGGGGCGTTTTTGTCGTCATGGGAGCGTTCCGATCAGCGTTGGGCGCGGTGTTGCCGGATGGCGGCCTGGATGGCCGCCTTTCGTTGTCTGGAGAGCTGTGGTGCCGGGGAGGCCCCGGCCGGGGCCGGCGCGGCGGCGGGCTGACCGCCGGTGGACTCGGGGGCGAAGCGCTGGACCAGGGCCGACAGGCCGGTCATCACCGCCACCAGAATCAGCAGGAAGGCGATTACCACGCCCATGCCCAGCACCATGAGCTGGACGCCCTGGGCTAATAGATCATTCATGCTCCGCTCCCGGGTAGGTCCAAGCGTGGGGCTGTTGCTGGGGATCCGCCGCCTTTTGGGCGGGGTTCCGGCGCCCTGATTCGGCGCAATGTATCGGGGTTGTCGACAATAGGCAAGGTAATGGAGGACTGGGGTGGTTGATATTCAGGAGTTTGGCGGGGAATTGGGGGTGGATTGTTGACATTGTTTTGGGGCGGGAGCGTGGGGGCGGCGTTGTAGAGGGGCGCCTGGCTTTGCTTCGCTTGCCTGGCTTGGGGTGGGATGGCTGAGGGGGTGGGATTGAGGGGTCGGGGAAGACGGGTTGTGGGAGAGCTTTGTGGGAGCGGGCCTTGCCCGCGAAAGGGTGGCGCTAGCCACCCGGCGGGATACCAGAGAACTTGGATCTGGTGCGGACTGATGGGGGGAGGATTGATTCGTCCGGCTTTGCCGGACTCACCCCTTCGGGGCGTCGCCGGAGGCGACGTCCTGCGCCGGCCGTTGGCCGGCTTGTCGAACCCTGGGGGGTTCTCTAAATACTTCCCTGGTATAGCCATATAAATGAAAAGGGCCCCGCTCTTTCGAGCGGGGCCCTTTTCATTTATATGGCGCACCGGGGAGGATTCGAACCCCCGACCTCCTGGTTCGTAGCCAGATGCTCTATCCAACTGAGCTACCGGTGCGGGACCTTGCGGCGTTGGCCGTCAAGAGGCGCGCATTATTCCCAATGCCCCCCGGGGAGTCAAGCCGGGGGCGGTGATTTCTTGCGCAAACAGGTCAGCGGAGCGATTTATTCTTCGCCGGCTTCCATTTGTTTTTGCAGGTAGTTTTCCAGACCCACCTTGTCGATCAGGCTGAGCTGGGTTTCCAGCCAGTCGATGTGCTCTTCCTCGGAGGCGAGGATTTCGCGGAACAGGTCACGGGTGACGTAATCGCGGACCGATTCGCAGTATTCGATGCCGTCGCGCAGGTCGGGTACCGCCATCTGCTCCAGCTTGAGGTCGCAGTTGAGCATTTCCAGGGTGTTCTCGCCGATCATCAGCTTGCCCAGGTCCTGCAGGTTGGGCAGGCCTTCGAGAAACAAAATACGCTCGACCAGCATGTCGGCGTGTTTCATTTCATCGATGGACTCGTGGTATTCGTGCTCGTACAGGGCCTGGAAACCCCAGTCCTTGTACATCTTGGCGTGCAGGAAATACTGATTGATCGCTACCAGCTCGTTGCCGAGTGCGCGGTTGAGGAATTCGATAACTTTCTGGTCGCCTTTCATGTGCGTTCTCCGTGCCGGCGGGGTAATGGCGACTATTGTTCAGCAAGACGGGGGCACGGACAAGGCATGACTGGAAAAAAATCCAGTAAATACAAGTAGTTATACTAATGAGAATCAGTCTTTAAGGGATTGCCGCAACGGAGCGCGGCGCCCCTGCTCCCTGGCTGGGCTCGCGCCTGGCTGGGAGGCTGATGGACTGCTCTCGCGCGGGGCGGCGCTCAGGCGGTCTGAGGCCAGTACTGGACTGGTTCGCCCCGGTTTGCCGAGATTGAAGAGACCGCCGGCATGGCGCTACGGGTGTCACGCAATACCTGACGCGCGTGCCGCGCACATTTAGCACACTGACTGCCAACCCCAAGTTCCCGACGAAGATCGCGCAGGCTGTCGCAACCGCTCGCGGCTGCTTCCCGTATTTGACCGTCAGTGATGCCGTTACACAAACAAACGTACATGGCTACGTCCACTCCTCAAACTCGGGAGCAGAATAACTCTAATGCGAATTGTTATCAATAGCTTTCTTGGCCCGAGCGCCACCCCTGCCCGGCGGCATGCCCAGGGCGGTTTGACGGCCCGAAACGACAACGCCCCCGGCAAGCCGGGGGCGTTGTATCAGACGGGCGGACGGTCCGGTCAGCTGCTCTTGGCCGGAGTCTTCCTGGCCGCCGCTTTCTTGCGAGGGGCTTTACGCGCCGGGGTCTTGCGGGCGGCGCTCTTCTTCACCGCGGTCTTGCGGGTGGCGGTTTTCTTGGCCGCCGGCCGCTTAGTGGCGGTTTTCTTCGCCGGGGTGCGCTTGGCCGCTTTCTTGGCGGTGGCGCGCTTGGCGGTGGTTTTGCGCGCGGTGGTTTTCTTACCGGTCGCTTTACGGGCGGCGCGCTTGGCCTTCTGCTCCGCTTTCTTCTGAGCCACCTTGGCTTTCTTCGCCAGCTTGCGCTCGTACTCGCGCATCTTGGTGGTCAGGTTACGCTGCGCGGTGCGCAGTTTTTTGTTTTCGCGGGTGACCACTTTCTTGGCGGCCTGGATTTCGGCGCGAATCAGTTTGCTCTCGCCGCGCAGGTCCTGAAGTTTCAGGCGCTGGGTGTTCATGCGCCCGCGGGCGGTTTCCACGGCCCGTTTGGCAGCGGCGGTGGCCTTGCCCTTGGCCTTATCCCGCTTGGCGGCCAGATCGGTGCGCAACTTGGTGAGTTTGTCGTTTTCCGTCTCGATCTTTTTCTTCTGGCGGTCCAGCTTGGTGCTGGCCTGATCGACTTTCTTCTGCGCCTGGGCAACCGCCTTTTCCTGAAGTCTGGACTTGGATTCGGCGTTGGTTACCGACTTCGGCATAGCCGGAGCCTTATTGGCGGTGGTTTTGGCGGTGGTGGTTTTCTTGCGTGCGGCGGTCTTGCGAGCCGCGGTTTTTTTCTGAGCGCTGCTTTTTTTTGCTGCTCTGGCCATGATCGATCTCCTAATCTATGACGTCATTTTTCTGCGACAGTCGGAAAGTAGCATAAAAAAAAATCACTTGGTACATTATTTGATCAGGAGTTTGTAGGAATCAGTAAAAAAATAAAAAGAAGGGGTTTTTTGGGAGAGACGGAGGGAGAAAAAATAAAACGGGGCAGCGATCAGCTACCCCGTGTCGGCTTGTCGCCACCGCGTTTCAGAAATGGGCACGAACAATCGATTCCAACGCGTCGATGTGCGACGGGTCCGCGTTCAGCGCGGGGATATAGGCGAACGATTCACCGCCGGCATGCAGGAACACTTCGCGGTTCTCACCGTCGATTTCTTCCAACGTTTCCAGGCAGTCGGCGGAAAAGCCGGGGCACACCACCTGCACCGAACGCACGCCCTCCTTGCCCCACTTCTCCAGGGTTTTATCGGTGTAGGGGTTGAGCCACTCCTGGGGGCCGAAGCGGGACTGAAATGTCACCATCCATTGCTCGGGCCGCAAACCCAGACGCTCGGCGATCAGCGCCGCGGAATCATGGCACCGCTCACCGTAGCGGTCGCCTTTGTCCTGATAGGAAACCGGAATGCCGTGGAACGAAAACAGCAGTTTCTCGGCGTCACCGTGTTGTTCGCGGAAACGGCGAATGCTGTCGGCCACCGCGTCCAGCCAGGCCGGGTTCCGCCAGTAATCCTTGACCAGGGTCAGTCCGGGCACTTCACGGCGGGTGCGTACCCAGCGCGCCAGCGCGTCGGCCACCGCGCCATTGGTGGAGCCGGAATACTGCGGGTACAACGGCAGGATCAGCAGGTGGTCGTGGCCCTGGTCCGCCAGCTCATCCAGAACCGCTTCAAAACCGGGGCTGCCGTAGCTCATCGCGTAACGCACGGTGCAGTCGAAACGGCTGTCGAGCGCCTTGGCCTGGTCCTCGGCCACCAGCCGGATCGGCGAGTCCTGCTGCCAGATCGACGCGTACAGTTTGGCCACGCGGCGCGGCCGCAGCGGCAGGATGATCAGCCGCAGTACCCAGAACCAGATAAGGCGCGGTGCTTCCACCACGCGCGGGTCGGACAGGAACTGTTTCAGATAGCGGCGCACCGCCGCCGTGGTGGGTGCGTCGGGGGTGCCCAGATTGACCAGAACCACCGCCGGTTTCGTCACGGACATAGCAAGCCTTCTCCTGAATAAGCGCGGGAACGCATCACAACCAATGAGGGGTGAATGATAGGTGAGACAGGCGCCGGGGGCACGCTATCGGGGTGATAGGAGTGGTGGGTGTGTGCAGGTGGGATAAGCGTTGGGAGATTCTAGAGAGGCCTCTGGGATCCTGCCGGCCGGCTGGCGCCGGCCTTTCGCGGGCTGGGCCCGCTCGCACAGGTCCGCGGTTCAGCCTTTCAGCTTTTCCATGATGCGCTGACGGATGTCGTCGACGCCGCCGACGCCGGCCACGCGCACGTAGGTGGGCGCGTTCTGCTCGCCGTTCTCGGCCAACTCCTGGTAGAAGTTCACCAGCGGGCGGGTTTGCTCCTGATAGACTTCCAGGCGCTTGCGTACGGTGCCTTCCTTGTCGTCATCGCGCTGTACCAGCTCGTCACCGGTCTCGTCGTCCTTGCCGGCTTCCTTGGGCGGGTTGTGCTTGATGTGGTAGACCCGGCCGGAAGCGGGGTGTACGCGGCGGCCGCTGAGGCGCTCGATGATTTCTTCGTCATCCACATCAATCTCAACCACGAAATCGATATTCACGCCCTGTTCCACCAGAGCCTGGGCCTGGGGAATGGTGCGCGGGAAGCCGTCGAACAGGAAGCCGTTCTTGCAGTCGTCCTCGGTGATGCGCTCTTTGACCAGGCCGAGAATGATGTCGTCGGATACCAGACCGCCGGCATCCATCACTTTCTTGGCTTCCAGGCCCAGGGGGGTGCCCGCTTTCACCGCGGCACGCAGCATATCGCCGGTGGAGATCTGGGGAATGGAAAATTCTTCCTTAATGAACTGCGCCTGAGTGCCCTTACCCGCACCGGGCGCGCCAAGCAGGATGACACGCATAGGATTCTCCGTTTTGCCGCGAATGGAAGGGGCGTCAGGAGCTCCCCTCGCCCGAAGGGGGGGAACTTTACCGTGCGGGTCCCCCGGGTACAAGGGCGACCTTGGTATCGCGGACGCCCGTGGCGGCGCGCCTAGCGGCGAATGGTGAGGCTGGCCGCCGGGCGCTGGTCCAGATCAAGCGCCGTGGGCGCCGCGTTGAGGTTCGCCTGGTCGACGCTGGAGCCGGGCGCCGGCGTGTAGCGCGCGGCCACGCGCAGCTGGTCCAGCTGCTCGGGGTAGGACTGCAGCCAGTCGCCCGGGCGCAGCGTCACCTGGATCGGGAACGACTCCGCCAGCACCCGGCGCGCGGCCAGCGGCTGGCCGCCGCTCTCCCCGGCCCGGCGCAGAAACACGAACAGGGTGCCGCCCTCGGGCACGTCGTCGGCCCGCACGGTGACAGTGAGCTGTTGCAACTGCTCGCCGCGCTGGCGCTGTTGCTCCGCCTGGGCCAGGCCACGGCGAATCAGGTCACCGGCTTCGCCGTCACCGTGGCGGGCCAGCAGCGCGCGCCAGGATTGCGCCGCCAGATCAAAGCGGCGGGCTTCATTGGCGGCCATCGCTTGCAGCATCAGCGCGCCGTCGTGGTTGGGATTGTCGGCCAGCACCCGGGCGATTTCCGCCTGGGCCTGGTCGGTAAGGCGCCCGTCGGCCTGGGCGATCAGGCCGCGTGCCAGCAACAGGCGCGCGGCGTGGTCGTCCGGGTCAATCTCCAGCGCCCGGCGGGCCGCTTCCTGGGCCTGGGCCGGCGCGCCCAACTGATCGTAGAGCAGCCCCAGGGTGTACCAGCCGGTGAGGCTCGGCTCGCGCAACAGCCGCGCCTGAAGCACCCGGGTGAGGGCGGCGGCGGAGATGTCCTGGTCCTGCTCACCGGGGGCTTCGCCGGCGATCACCCGCTCCGCCACCGGGTCGTAACGGCGCTGGTCGGCGAGCCAGTCCAGGGTGTTGCGGTCCAGCCCGATGGTCAGATAACCGAGGCCGGCCAGCGCCACCACCAGCAGCGGTATCGCCAGCGCGGTGATCGACACCGGCGCGCCGGCGGCGCGGCTTTCCCGGCGCCACAATAGAAAGCACACCAGCAGCGCCGCCAGCAACACCAGCATCAGCACAATGAACGGGCTCATTGATCGTCTTCCTCCGCTTCCCGGCTGGCGCGGCGCACCAGCAGTACGATACCCACGCCACCCAGCAGCAATAGCGTCAGCGGCCCGACCCACAGAATCGCGGTGCGCGGGTTGAACGGCGGCCGGTAGCTGACGAAATCCCCATAGCGGTCGACGAAGAAGGTGACGATCTCTTCATCGCTGTGCCCTTCGCGGATCATCCGCGCCACCCGCTCGCGCATGTCCTGGGAAATCTCCGCGTCGGAATCGGCGATGCTCTGGTTCTGGCACTTGGGGCAGCGCAGTTCCTCGGTGAGGCGGTGAAAGCGGTCCTGCTGGGCGTCGCTGTCGAATTGGTAAATGTCGATGGCGGCCCAGGACGGCGCGGCGGTCAGAGCGAGCAACAACAGGGCGAGACGGATCACGGCGCCACCCCCGGGGCCTCGCCGGCCTGCTGCAGCACCGGCGCGAATTTTTCGTCCCAGACACGCTGGTTCAGTTCGCCCACGTGGCGCAGCACAATCTCGCCGCGCGGGTTGATCAGAAAGGTTTCCGGGGCGCCGTAGACGCCCAGGTCCAGGCCCAGCTGGCCGTCGGCGTCGACGATCACTTCGCGGAACGGGTTGCCGTACTCGGCCAGATAATCGCGAGCCTTGGCGTCCTCGTCTTTATAGTCGAGCCCGACAATGGGGATGCCGCTGCGTGCCAGCTCCAGCAAATAAGGGTGCTCGATGTAGCAGGTCGGGCACCAGGTGCCCCACACGTTCAGCAACTGCCAGCGCCCGGTGAGCAGCGCCTCGGTGAGGGTGCGGTCGTTCAACAACGACGGCCGGGAAAACTCCGGCACCGGCTTGCCGGCCAGCGCCGAGGGCAACTCTTCCGGGTTGCGGCCCAGGCCACTGGCCAACAGCACCGCCAGGGCGACGAACGCCACCAGCGGCAGAAACACCCAGGGGTTGGTGCCTTTACTCATAGACCACCTCGCCGTTGGCGTCGGCCTTGCTACGCGTCATCTTTTTCCGGTAGCGGGCATCGGTCAGCGCCAGGGCGCCGCCCAGGGCCATTATCAACGCGCCCAGCCAGATCCAGCGGATCATCGGCTTGTGATAGATGCGCACCGCCCAGGCGTCGCCGCCCAGGGGCTCGCCCAGGGCCACGTAGAGATCGCGCATCAGGCCGGCGTCGATGGCCGCTTCGGTCATTACCTGGCCGCTGGCCCGGTAGGTGCGTTTCTCGGGATTCATTTCCGCCACCGCATCACCGTCGCGGCTGACCAGGAAGTGGCCGCGGCGGGCGTCGAAGTTGGGGCCGGCGTATTCGCTGAGGGTATCGAACTCGAAGCGGTAAGCGCCCACTTCGGCCACGTCGCCCGGCGCCATGCGCACGTCGCGCTCCACTTCATGGAAGCTGACCACGGTGACACCGGCCACCAGCACCGCCACGCCGCAATGGGCCAGCACCATGCCGTAATAGCCACGGCCGAGTTTGCCGAGCCCGCCGAGGAAGCCACGGTCATAGGCCAGCGAGCGGCGCACCAGATCGTCGATATGGGCGAACACCAGGAACAGCGCCAGGATGATCGCCAGCGTGCCCACCCAGGGCGTGTCGCCGGGCAGCCGCGCGCCCAGGAAACCGCCGATCAGCGCCGCCGGCGCCAGCATCAGCATGCGCCGCAGCAACGGCGAACCGTCCTGGCGTTTCCAGTTGCTGAGCATGCCGGGCACCAGAATCGCCATCAGCAACAGGGTGAGCGGCACGAAGAAGCTGTTGAAGTAGGCGGCGCGGATCGAGATCTTGATATCCAGCGCCTCGCCCAGCAGCGGGTACAGGGTGCCCATCAACACCGCGAAGGTGGCGGTGAGCAGCAACAGGTTGTTGCCCAGCAGAAAGGCCTCCCGGGAGACCGGCTTGAAGCCGCCCTTGCCTTTGAGGCGCCCGGCGCGCAACGCGAACAGGGTGAGTGCGCCGCCGGCCACCACCACCAGGAAGCCGAGAATAAAGGCGCCCCGGCTGGGGTCGTTGGCGAAGGCGTGCACCGAGGTGAGCACGCCGGAGCGCACCAGGAAGGTGCCCAGCAGGCTCATGGAAAAGGTGACGATGGCCAGCAGCACGGTCCAGGCGCGGAACAGATTCCGCTTCTCGCTCACCGCCAGGGAATGGATCAGCGCGGTGCCGGCCAGCCAGGGCAGCAGGGAGGCGTTTTCCACCGGGTCCCAGAACCACCAGCCGCCCCAGCCCAGTTCGTAATAGGCCCACCAGGAGCCCAGGGCGATGCCGACGGTGAGAAAGCTCCAGGCGACGGTGGTCCAGGGGCGCGCCCAGCGCGCCCAGGCCGGGTCCAGGTTGCCGGCCAGAAGACCGGCCACGGCGAACGCGAAGGCCACCGAGAAACCCACGTACCCCATATACAGCATGGGCGGATGGATGATCAGGCCGGGATCCTGCAGCAGCGGGTTAAGGTCGGCGCCGTCGATCGGGAACCAGGGCAGAGAGCGGTCGAACGGGTTGGAGGTGAACAGCATGAAGGCGTGGAAACCCACCGCGATCATGCCCATCACCGACAGCACCCGCACCACCATGGGCAGCGGCACCTTGCGGCTGAACAGGCCGACCAGGGCGGTCCAGCCGCCCAGCATCCAGCCCCACAGCAACAGGGAGCCCTCGTGGCCGCCCCAGATCGCCGACAGCCGGTAGCCCGGCGGCAATTGCGAGTTGCTGTGGTTGGCCACATAGGTGACCGTGAAATCATTGATATAGAAGCTGTAGCCCAGGCAGATCATCGCCACCGTGAGCGCCAGCCACTGCAGCCAGGCCAAAGGCCGGGCGTAGCGCTGCCAGGATTCCACCCGGCGATACACGCCGATCAGTGGGAATACCGCCAACACCAGGGCCGCCGCTATGGCCACCCACAGGGAGAGATGTCCGAGTTCCGCCGCCACCTTATTCCTCCGGCTGAGTGTGCGCGGGCATCATCGGCAGATGCGGCCCGCTTTGCAAGCCCACCGGCGCGCCGCCCCTGGCGCCCCGCGGGCATGGACATATTTTGAGACGCTTAGCGGTCGTGCCCGACGACGCCGCTCTGCTACTATGTGGCTATCATCAGGGTCGACACTGTGTTTAAAGCGTCGCCATTTTGCAGTCAAAAGGTCATCTTGCATCCATACACTATCACCGGCGGGTTGGAACGAATCGGGCTCGATCCGTTCCATACTGAGTGAAAACAATGGATGTTCGGCACCAGCCCGGCCTGTGTGGAGTAACCAGTTTGAGCACAAATAACGTGAACACCGCGAATCCGGATCAAAAATCCGCCTATTCCTACGACGACCTGCTGGCCTGTGCCCGCGGTCAGCTGTTCGGCCCCGGCAACGCCCGTCTGCCCCTGCCCGGCATGCTGATGCTCGACCGCATCAGCCACATCGCCGACCATGGCGGCGAGTATGGAAAAGGCGAGATCATCGCGGAGTTGGATATCCACCCCGAGCTTTGGTTCTTCGACTGCCACTTCGAGACCGACCCGGTGATGCCGGGTTGTCTGGGTCTGGACGCCACCTGGCAACTGCTGGGCTTCTTCCTCGGCTGGCTGGGCAACCCCGGCCGTGGCCGTGCCCTGGGCGTGGGCCAGGTGAAATTTTCCGGCCAGGTGCTGCCCACCGCCAAGAAATTGACCTACCGGATTAACGTGAAACGGGTGATCGCCCGCAAACTCACTCTGGGCATCGCCGACGCCGTGGTTTCGGTGGACGGCGAGGACATTTATGAGGCCAAAGACCTGCGGGTCGGCCTGTTTACCTCGACGGAAGGGTTTTAGTGCCCGCTAGTACGACAATATCACCTTGATGGAGCACCATATGCGTCGCGTCGTGATTACCGGCCTGGGAATCGTGTCCTGCCTCGGCAACGAGGCGGACCAGGTGTCCCGGGCGCTGCGGGACAGCCTCCCGGGCATCCGCTTCAAGGAAGCCTATAAGGAAATGGGCATGCGCAGCCAGATCGCAGGGACGCCGGATATCAACCTGGAAGACCATATCGACCGCAAGCCACGGCGCTTCATGGGCGACGCGGCGGCCTACGCCTACGTGGCCATGCAGCAGGCGATCGCCGACGCCGGCCTGGACGAGGCTGACGTCAGCAACGAGCGCACCGGCCTGATCGCCGGGTCCGGCGGCCATTCGTCGTTCAACCAGGTGGAAGCCGCCGACATCGCCCGCACCCGCGGGGTCAAGCGCGTCGGCCCCTATATGGTGCCGCGCGTGATGGCGAGCACCGTGTCCGCCTGCCTGGCCACCCCGTTCAAGATCAAGGGCATCAACTACTCCATCGCCTCCGCCTGCGCCACCAGCGCGCACTGCATCGGCAACGCGGTGGAACAGATTCAGCTGAACAAGCAGGACGTGGTGTTCGCCGGTGGCGGCGAGGAAGAGCACTGGACCCTGAGCTGTCTGTTCGACGGCATGGGCGCCCTGTCCAGCAAGTACAACGACACCCCGGAGACCGCGTCCCGTGCCTATGACGCCAGCCGCGACGGCTTCGTGATCGCCGGCGGCGGCGGCATGGTGGTGCTTGAGGAACTGGAGCACGCCAAGGCGCGTGGCGCGCGTATCTACGCGGAAGTGGTGGGCTACGGCGCCACCAGCGACGGCCACGACATGGTCGCCCCCAACGGCGAAGGCGCCGCGCGCTGCATGCGCCAGGCGCTGGCCACGGTGGACGGCGACGTGGATTACATCAACGCCCACGGCACCAGCACCCCGGTGGGGGATCTGGCCGAGCTGAAGGCGATCCGCGAAGTGTTCGGCGACGGCAAGGTGCCGTCGATCAGCTCCACCAAGAGCCTGTCCGGCCACAGCCTGGGCGCCGCCGGCGTTCAGGAGGCGATCTACTGCCTGCTGATGATGCGCGACGGTTTCACCGCCGGCTCCGCCAACATCACCGAGCTGGACGCGGACGCTGAAGGCCTGCCGATTCTCACCAAGAGCAACGACCAGCGCCCCGAGCTGGTGCTCAGCAACAGCTTCGGCTTCGGCGGCACCAACGCCTCGCTGGCACTGAAGCGCTGGGCATAGGCCGGGCTCCGCCCGGCCAGCTGCAAGCTACAAGCTACAAGCTACAAGCTACAAGCTACAAGCTACAAGCTACAAGCTACAAGCTACAAGCGGATTCAAGACTGCTTGCAGCTTGAGGCTTGCAGCTTGAAGCTCTCTTCAGAACTTGTGTTCCATCCCCACTGAGAACAGGCTGCCGCTGTCGTCATCGCCGGTGCCGTTGGCGTAGGTGTAGTCCACGTCGGAGCCGGATACCAGCCCGTAGAGCGTGGTCTGCTTGCCGAGTTTGTAGTCGGCGCCCGCGGCCAGGATGTCGCTCTCGTAGTCGAGATCACTGCTGTCGAAACGACCGGCCTGGGCCTTCAGTTTAACCCGCGGCAGCAACTGCCAGCCGGCACTGACCATATACGAGGTGCCGTCGGCGCGGTCGGCGCCGGACACGTCCGGATCAATGCGCACCTGCTCGACCATCGCGCCCAGCTCCAGGTCACCAAGCGCCATACCCAGGGTGCCACGCAGCAGATCCAGGTCGGCGGCCACGGTCACCGGCGGCGGGACCGGGCTGTCCACTTCCAGGTAGCTGCGCTGATACGCAAGAGCAGCGAACAGGGCATCCCCGTCCCAGGTCGCGGACACACCATAGGTGTCGGCCAACCCGTCTTTCTCTTCGTCACCGATCTGGTCGTCCTCGCCAGGAGCGATTTGCGCGCGCACGATCACGTCGCCCCAACGGGGGCTCTTCCAGTTAACGGTGTTGCTGTTACGGCGCTGGCCGAAGAAGTAAGGTTCATCGCGCTTTAGCGGGAACGCTTCCCCTCCATTTGGTGCGCAGGTCTGGGTGACGCCCTTCCGGGAACGCCGTGAACCCGTCCCTGGTCCTCCAGGGTCCCGGAAGGGCGTCACCCAGACCCGCTCAGCAGTGAGCCGCGGCGCCCCGGGCCACTTCAGAGGTCAGTAAACAGGAGAACTCAGAGGTAGGGGCGGACAGTGAACCGAGTTAAGTTGTTTGTGCGACCAAGCAACCACACAAGGACACTGCCGCCATGGGCGATGCTACGTTCCCCGGCTCGGGCTGGGAAGGCTTTATAGCGACCCGGTTCGTTCCGCTCTCCGATTCCGAGTGCCTGATTTACCTGATCCCCGACCCTCAAGTGCCGCCTTGCTGTCCAAGCTGCCGGCGATCCTGCTCCCTGATCCATGACACGACGAGGCGGCGAGTCCGAGACCGGGATCTGTTCGAGTACCGGGTCTGGTTGGAGGTGCCGGTGCGGCGGGTGCGCTGCCCCCGCTGCGGTGTCGGTCGTGAGGCGCTGTCCTGGTTGGCCCCGCGAGCCCGGCTGACCCACCGGCTGCGCCAGCACGTGGAGACACTGCTGACCTTGCTGCCGCTCAAGCAGATCGCCGGCCTGACCGGGCTGCACTGGCACACCCTCAAGAGCATCGACAAGGCCCGGTTGGCCCGGGACCTGCCCGAGCCTGACCTCAGTCTGGTCCGTTACCTGGTCATGGACGAGTTCGCCCTGTTCAAGGGCCACCGTTATGCCAGCGTGGTCATCGACGCCGAGACCCGGCAGGTGCTGTGGGTGGGCGAAGGTCGATCCCGGGAGGCGATTCGGCCCTGCTTCGAGTGGCTGGGGGCGCACTGTGAACACATTGAGGCGGTGGCCATGGACATGAACACCGCCATGGACCTGGAGGTACAGGCCTGGTGCCCCAACGCCCGGGTGGTCTACGACCTGTTCCATGTGATCGCCAAATTCGGCCGGGAGGTGATCGACCGGGTCCGGGTGGATCAGGCCAACCAACTGCGACAGGACAAGCCCGCACGGCGGGCCGTGAAGCGGTCGCGGTGGTTGCTGCTGCGCAATCCTGAGAACCTGAAGGCCGATCAGGCGGACGAGCTGAGGACGTTACTGGATCTGAATCAGCCGTTGATGGTGGTGTATCTGATGAAGAACCAGCTCAAGGAGCTCTGGTACGCCCGCACCGAGCGGGCCGCCCGGTGGCGTTGGACACGATGGTTCAACATGGCTCAGGCGAGTGGCCTGGCGCCGTTGATCCGCTTCGCTCGGCTTTTGAAGCCCTATGCCGAGGGCATCATCGCCAGTGCCACCTATCGCCTCAACACCAGCGTGCTGGAGGGCATGAACAACCGCATCAAGGTCATCAAGCGCATGGCCTATGGCTACCGGGACAGCGACTACTTTTTCCTGAAGATCAAAGCCGCTTTTCCCGGTAATCCGCGATGAAATCGAGTAGGAGGGGGCGTCACCGCCCCCGTCCTCTCACACCACCGGGCATACGGTTCCGTACCACGGCGGTTCAAGGTCGGCTCTGGAGCCTCACTACCGTATCCACCAGCGACACCAGTCCCAACCGCGCGAAATACCGATTCGGCAAGGCCACCTTCAGGTGCGAGGCGCCGCTATTCCACCACGGCCCTCGTCCGTTGCTCGCGCTTTTGCACGCTCGCTCTTCCGGTAACCCCAGTCTCATCAGCGCACGCGCTCTCGTCGCCGGCCGCTTCCACTGCCGCCACAGGATCCCTCGCAGTTTGCGGCGCAGCCAGCCGTCCACCGTTTCCAAGGCGCGCTTGGAGGCGGTTAGCTGGTAGTACGCCGCCCAACCCCGCAGGATCGGGGCCAGTACCTTGAGGGTGTACGACAGGGAGCGGCCTCGGCCCCGCCGAAGCACATCGCGCAGTGTCGACCGGAGCCGTTGGACGCTCTCCGGCGACACCCGCAGCCGCGTTCGGCGGTGCCACGTCACGCTGTAGCCCAGGAAGCGACGACGCCACGGGCGATCCACCGCGCTCTTCGCGGCGTTCACCCGCAGCTTCAGCCGTTCCTCCAGGAACCGCGTCACGCTGACCATCACTCGCTCTCCCGCTTGCTTGCTGCGAACGTAGATATTGCAGTCGTCCGCGTAACGGCAGAACCGGTGACCCCGGCGTTCCAGTTCCCGGTCCAGTTCCGTCAGCAGCAGGTTGGACAGCAACGGCGACAAGGGGCCGCCTTGCGGCGCCCCTTCCCGCCTCGGGCTTATTAGCCCGCCGTCCATTACGCCCGCTTCCAGGTAAGCTCGGACCAGCTTCAGAACCCGCGCGTCGGCGACGTGTCGCGCCAACAGCCCCATCAGCACGTCGTGGTTCACTCGGTCGAAGAACGCTTCCAGGTCGATGTCCACCACCCACCGGTTGCCTTCCTCGATGTAACCCCGCATCGCGCTGACCGCCTGATGGGCACTGCGACCCGGACGGAACCCATAGCTGGACGCCGAGAACGTCGGTTCCAGCAGCGGGCTCAGTACCTGGTGCAGCGCCTGTTGGATCAAGCGATCCTGGACCGTCGGGATGCCCAGTGCCCGTTCGCCGCCTTGCGGCTTGGGGATGCGCACCCGGCGTACCGCGTTCGGTTGGTAAAGGCCGGTGCGTATCCGTTCCCGGATCGCCGGCCATTGTCGTTGCAGGTGGCCCTTCAAGTCGGCCACGGTCATGGCGTCCACGCCCGCCGCCCCCTTGTTGCGAACCACCCGTTGATACGCCCGCATCAGGTTGCCGCGCTCCAGCACGGTCTCCATCAGCGCGCTCGGCTCCGCGTTCGTCCGCCAGCGGGACGCCACCGTCGTCTCGGCACCGGTCGCACGCACCCCGGGATACCGTCCCGTTCTTCGTTCGTCCGCTTGAACCATCCGGTTCACTCCTGCCTTCAATGATCTTCGGTGAGTACCCGCCGCCTACTAGCGGCAGACCTTGTTCGGCCCTTCAGCTGCTGGTCAGGCAGCCTACTACGGCCTCGGCTGACTTCTGCCGCCCCATCCCGGCACCTCACGATGCCGGTAGCACAGTGGCAGGACGACAGACCTCCCAGGGTAAGACGCGCGACCTTCACACTTATGCCCGCCGCATTTACGTCCGCCGCTTCCGTGCAAGTACCGGGCTTTGAAGATATGGGCCTTCTCACCCGCGACGGCCGCCTCGTATACGGTTTCTGTTCGTCAGGCCAGTGCTTTGCCTTCGGCTTCCTTCAGATTCCACCTCACGGTGGACACCCTTGCCGTTCAGCTAGTGGTTCCCCTTGCCGGGCCCACAGAGGACTTGCACCTCCAAGTCGTCCCGGGCGGCCACCACGGCGGGCCGGGACAGCGCCACTCTATGGCGCTTCGCGCCATGCCTGGCGCACCCCCCCCCCCCAAAAAAAAAAAGGTTCATCGCGGATTACCGGGAAAAGCGGCTTTGATCTTCAGGAAGAAGTAGTCGCTGTCCCGGTAGCCATAGGCCATGCGCT